>Ga0214543_1010014_pt1 | contig 14362 bp, 12 predicted proteins | sample CNSS2metaG_FD_160094 | JGI IMG/M metagenome (GOLD analysis project Ga0214543, IMG submission 160094) | Root nodule microbial communities from cowpea collected in UCLA plant growth center, Los Angeles, California, USA - CNSS2 | ecosystem: Host-associated > Plants > Roots > Nodule | place: USA...
GACTACTCTAAGATACTAGGCATGATTACATGCAACAGTAGATATGGCAGTAGGTAGTTTCCCACACTCAACACCCTACACATAGGGTTAATGATACAATAGGTATAGGTAATAATTCTAACAATATATGCCAACATAGGATAACCATTTCAAGATAACATCACAACATCATACTACTGGAAATCATATAATACATAGTTCCTCCACTTACAAGTTTGGTTGTATGGGTACATCCTCTTCATGCAAAACCACTACATTGCACATTTGGAACCTGTAAATGTCACCACGATGAGTTACTTCTTTGACATATAAAATTTTCTCGTCTTTTGGGGACATCTAAAATTAGTTATGAATTACAAAGATACCATATTCATGGAAGATTGAGTCTGAACATCAATAATGGTTTGGAAAAAAGAGTATAATTTTTTTTAATCTTTAAGTACCACATACCTTCTCGTTAAGTGGCAAACACAATTCATGATTTGGCACACCACTTAAACCAAATTAAGATGCCCCACTATTTCAAACTGCATTTGGCATGAGTCACATGTCCATGTTCAACTATAAGAATTGAGAGTGTTGTGAGTTTCCCCATGCTGTGAATCACAAATCATATGGAAAAAATAGTACAAAATATTTTCAAAAACAGAAACAAACATGGCATACAACAATAGACATGACACTAAATCACCAAATTAGAAACCAAGACCAGAAACCAATTAGACATGGAATACAACAACATCACTAAAACAAATATTGTAGACAAAATCAATAAAATGAATCAAACTAGGGGCTGGACCAATTAATAAAGCAGTCTTAAAGTATTAGACACCAAACAAAAACTATTTACGTGGCAAACGTAGTGCAACTTTTTTTCATATATATAATATATAACTTCCTACAAATACAATTAAACATAACATTTATCCATAAAGTCTATACACATATCTAATCACACAATCTAACTGAAAAAACCTCTATATATACATTTAACATTTGTACCATTGCAAAAGAGTGTAAATATACAAATTCATCAATGCCTAATAACAATATCAACATCACACTAATGAAACACAAATTCGTTGTGCATACAAAATCCACAAACATAAAAGTGTTCTCTAATTGCTTCGAGTTCATCCTGCATTGCTAATAAGTGAACGTTCCATAATAAAATCATATATCCTATCAATAATTACAAATGTGTATACATGGATGTTTATGTCTATGAAAGCCCGCACAATAAACGAAAGCCCACCGTCGTTCGAGTTTACGCCGTCTACAAAACCATCCAATAAACCCTAACTGAAACATATGCAAAACACAAGAGAAGCCAAAGAGAACAAAACTTATGGGGAAGAAAGTGAGAGAAATGAACTTTGAACCAAACAGAACAAAATAAAAAAGGATGAGAAGTGAAGCAAGAACACTTTTGCGCCTTTGAATGTGTGGTGGAGATTTGATGGGGGGAATTAGGAGTGGTGGTGTGGAATTTGTGTTTGGTGTTAGGAAGAGTGACGAGGGATCGAGAAAGAATTGTAAGAGTGTTGCAGAGACAGTTTGTGGTGAGGAAAGGAAGATGGGGTCGAATTCAAAGGGAAAGTTGAAAAGTAGAGTATTTGTGGTACTTCTAATTTAGATTCTTTCTTGAGTACAAAAAAGGGAAAATGTAATGCAGGGTTATGGAGAAGATAAATAGTGAAAAATGGAGTTCATGACTTTGGCATAGATAACATGAAGGAATATTTAAAAAAAAATAAAAATTTAAGCCACGTGGACTTTGTCAAGTTTGTCAAACTTTTATTTGTTAAAATATCATTTCTCTTATTTTTATATAGTTTAAACTACATTTTATTTTCTGATTTATATCATGATATTACTTGTATGTTTGATTAAAATAGGAATGGTTTCTGCAACATTTTCCTTGGTTATGAAGAGGAAAGAAACAAATAAGTTCCTCCGCCTTTTGCATTGACGGGTAGTGTACATAAAGGACTTAGGAGTCGAAATCATTCTCAGTGTTGATTGGTAAGCTAGTCTCGATGTTGTGTAAAGTACATATCACAAACCTTCACACACAACAAATGGCAATTCACGTTTTTTTATCATCTTCATCCACTCACCAACATATTCATGGTTCTTCCACGCATTCTTTTAGACTTGCTTAGATGTTCATATCATCTGAACCAATTTTATGCATAATCACATTTACTGTTAAAAACCTAGTGTACTGGTTTAATGTATTTGCTGCTAAATCTTGGTTTCAACAATGAATTTGAGAATTCTAAGTATTTTGACAGTTCTAAACATGTTTCATGCATGTTAATACTCATTGAAATACGTTCGATTAATTAGAATTGCATTCATTAGAATTAGTCTATGATCCTTAAGATAAAAAAATATAAGGGCTGTATCCACGGATTTAGCTCATTTTTTTCTCTTAGAAGATTCCGAAAAATCAACAGGGTCATTTGAAAAAAAGAATTCATTCCATGTGAAATTAAAAATATCTTCAAGAGAGGAAAATTATCGATGACATCCACAGAATCCCGTCACATTGTTGTTGAAGCAATCTGTGAATTTATTTAAAAAATAATAATATTAATAACTAAATAATAAGAACCATAAAGTGAAGAATTAACTTAAAAAATAAATAAATGTCTATTTGGAATAATAACTCACTTGTTAATGTTTTAGATGAGTTGGACGAACACAATCACGTAATACTAAAAATTTTCATATTATATGAAAATTTTCTTGTAATTTGTTGAAAAAATTTGTTAGAAAAGATTTTTTTTTGTCTTTTTTTAAGAATCTTAATTGACATGTAATTTATTCGTAAGTAATTATTTAGTACAAAATTTGTTGTAAAAAATGTTTTATACAAAATATTTTACAAAAAAAAATTGACTGTAATTTCCTACAAATATTTTTTCATAACAAAATTTATAAGTATTTCTTAAAAAAAAGATTAAAATAAAAGTGATATGAAATGTGAATGTTTTTAGTAGTGAGAGATCAGATCAAACGTCTTGTACCTTTTATTGGTTGTCACCACATTAAGATAATTAAATATTTGTATTCTCTTTAACTAAGTTGTGTTTCTAATTTCATAATGTTTTTTCCAAAAAGTGCATTTTACAATTTTACTAGGAAGTTCAAAATATATTATAAAATTATAAATATTAAAAATTTAATATTAAGATAATTAATCAAGAAATATCAACATAAAAAAATCACAATACTTCAAAAGTTGTAAAACAATCCTTTTGCTAAGGATTTTGAGTTAAACGTCACTCAGAGATACACATTACATTTCAATATCCTTCTCATTTCAAATATATCTGTAAGTGTCTAGAATTTTGCTAAGGATTTTTTAATATATCTGAAAAATCAAATATAATATGTAATTGATAAATAATTCAGATATGTATCCTAATTAATATACTGATATTGATAATCTTATTTGATTACAAAATCAAAGAAGATATTATTATATTCTAATAATTAAACAAGAAAATCAAGAAAGAAGATATTGAAGAGTGAAATGATCCTCTTCTAAACATTTGTGATATATAAATGGGTAGAGAGTTGTAAAAATGGTAGAAAAACAAGTGTAAAAAAGAAAGGATTGAGTTGTTGAGAAAAGAAAGTGGAGAAGATGAATGGTAATGGTAGAAAGAGTGAAGAAGGGATGAAATGTGAAAGAAGAAGAAAAGAGGATGCAGTTAGGGTTGATAGAAAAAGTGGTGAGAATGGTTCAAAGAAGAGAAAAGCAGCGTGGGAAGATGCAGAGATGGACCCAGAAATTCAACATCTGATAGAAACAATATGGGAGATTGATAACTGTCCCTCGTTGCTAACAGGACAAATAAGTGTTCAGATTAAACCTCCAAGACCAAAGTTACAGAGAGTTTACAAAATTCAAGATCTCATGCCACGAACTCACCAAGGATCCTCGTCTTCTTTATAGTTCATCAGATCAAACTGCAAGGATCTTATTCTCTAACTTTTGTTTTTCTTGAGTTTATTTGGTATATTTTTCTTTTTGTAAGAATTTGATGTTCGTGTGAACAGTGTTTGTTTAAGTTTTGAGAGAGTAAAAATTCAACTTGTCCTTTAATATTGGTTAACATTCATGTACAATCATCTCTTTCTTTTTCAAAAATATTTCTCATGTATAACAGACTTATTTAGGTCTGTAATATTATTTTATCGCAGAAAAAAGTTCTATGTTTTATCTCTCAAGTCTAATTTTATTTAGATGTTGTTATTGCTTGAAACGTGATACCCAAGAAAGATTAAATCATTCGTATTATAACGTATTACCTGAACAATTCATATTATACTGTGATTTATTACAAATAAAAGGGTATTTCTCCAAATAAATCATTAAGTAATTAGTTTTTCACACAAATATTTTACGAAGGTTTCTGTCAAGCAATTCAGAAAAAAGAGAACTGCATACGAAAAGTATTTATAGTTATGTTATCTGGAATATATTATAATGTATTATATATTTATTATATTAATAAAACACGTCGCATTAATCTTTAATTTTTATAGCAATAATAATCCTTATTGTTAGATACAGAAACTCGTGATTTTAAAAAATCAAGAAACATGGTAACATCTTCATCATAGAGGTTTCACAAACTACAAAATTTCAGTCAGAGAGTTTTATAAAACCTTTATACAGTGTAAATCAAAAGTTGTGAAATATGTGTGAGAGATAGTTGGGAATAAGTTCACCGCATTACAATCCAGCTAGTATTAACTTTCAACATTTTCACCCTTTTAATCTTTATAGAAAGCAAAATATGATTTGAAGAGATATCTAGTTAGTAATCGTTGAAGAAGTTTGGAAACATCAGAATGAAGTTATCTTTAAGCAAAGGAAGGTAGGTTTAGAGGAAATTTTTTGTTCAGCTCAAGTGACTGCATGAGTTTGGATAAAACGTCAAAATTGTAATGTTAAATTCTCTTATAATATACTTATGTCCTTCTTTGTGCTTAAAATCTTTGTGATTCGATAACTTTTGTCTTCTTAAGAATAACAGGTGATCCAATTTTGTTGGGGCTCATTAAGGGGTGATGCATGGGTATATCTTTGAATACTATAAAAGGTCACTTTCTCTTGTTCGAAAGGTAATCAGGACATGGTGATAGGCTTTAGATTCGATTGTCACCTTCGTACCTTGTGTATCATTTAGCTACCTTTTGATATGTATGTTGTTTTATTTTATTTTTTGTTTTTTTATCTAGGATAGACTATGTTTTATGAGCAGGTGTATATGTTTTATGGGCAAATCTATATGCTATGAGCATGTATACATGTTTTGCTCACCCTCTAATAGTTTTTTATGGTTCATATTTTAGATACTCATGCCTCTCTTATGAAATGGGTTGTCTTGTTTTTTTAAAGGGTTAGAACACTCCATAAGTACTTTACTATTTATATTTATTAATTCTTTGTTGATAAAAAAAAAAAAAAAAAAACTCTTCTATAGGAGTGTTTGCATAATATATCAAAATTTAAGACTCAAAATTTGGGTGTTTATAAGATCCTAAATATATTTTGGATATTTTGACTACTAAATTTTGATAACTTTTTCTTACAACATGATATGTCATCTTTTAAGTGGTTTTGGAATATTGAGAATGAAAAAATGAAAAACCACTTAAAAAATGACACATCAAGTTATAAGAAAGTTATCAAAATTTAGTAGTCAAAAAATCATTTTCCATATATTTTTTATAAGAATAAAAAATATATTTAGGTATTGATAATATTTAATTTTTTAATTAGACACGGGGATTAAAATGAATATATATTTATTTGCTTTGTTCATGTTTCCATAAATTGTCCTGATATTTATATCATTTTCATTATATTATAATTTAAACTATTAAAATATTTATAATTTATCAGGTAACTTTTATATATATATATATATATATATATATATATATATTAATTTGTTAGTATTTAGTTTTCTAAATTTTTTTTTCTACACAAGTTTCCTTTTCCTCTTCTAATTATTTGACTTATTCTAATTCTAAAAAATTCACTCACCTCTCTGATATACATTTTCTATTATGACAATCTTGATTACACATTTTCTATTTATATAATTGTGTTCAAACAATGAATATTATTTTTACTCTTTTTAGAATTTTATTTATCATTTGTTTTCACATGAAAATGTTTAACTTTCTTAATTTCAAACGTTTAATTGTGTAAACCTTTTATTTTTTTGGTAATTTTAAAAAATAAAATATTTTTAATTTTTTTGACCATTAACTTTTGTTTTATTTGTAGAACTTTTTGTTTGGTTCAAATTATTTTCATTATCTCTTAACGTTTTAACGATTCAACTAGTTCTACGTGTTATCATATTCTTAATAAAACTATTCATATTTATCCTTTCTGCAATTTTGCTCAATGATTTATCAAATTATTGGATACATATTTTATCATTTTTACTTTTTTTAGTTATTTTTTATATAATTTTTTTCTAACTCATTCATAAATATAATTTTATCACCATAATTATATAAATACATTTTATTTATTATAATATAATATTTTAATGTTATTATCATGACATTTTAAAAGTTGAAAATTTATGTCTAAATTTAAATTATTATTAACTTAATTCTTTTTTATGTGATTTTATTTAATTAGTTTATTGTAATCTTTATTAATTAATGTATAAACCAATATTTAAAAAACTAAAGAGATATTTGAAATATTTTAAAATTTAAATATTTATTTTCTTTTTATAACTTTTAAAGATATATTTTAACTTTATCTCATTAATGTTTTCAAGATATGTGTGGATTGTGTAATATTTTATATAATTTTTTCACAAATATATAAAAATATAATATATATATATATATATATATATATATATATATATATATATATATATATATATATATATATGATAATATCGTTTTTTTTTGTGTTATTTTGTAAAATTTAATCTTGAATCAATAAAAAAAAAGGTATAAACACAGATATATACCTATTATGTGACTAAAATGTGATGAGATGAGAATAAATGATGACGAATATAAATTTTTTACTTAGAAAATGGAGTGATGAAATGATAAAATTTGTCTATCCTAAAATATAAATAAAATTATTAATTTATGGGATATATATATATCCGTTTTCGCGGTTAACACTAAAATGGTTTAGTTTAATAGAAGAAAATATTTTATTTAGGTAATATAAAATAAAAAGACGTATTTGGAAACACAATTTAAATGCAAAATTGCATTTTAATATTTAACCGTAAAAACAACGTTCTATCGTACTTTAGATCATTCTGGAACCATTGAGCCCACCGTTTTCAACTCTTTCATCTTTTCCTATTCTCTCCTCTTATAAATTATTTCCTTCTCTGCAAGCAACAACGCCTTCACTCCCTTTCCTCACAGCCTGCCCTCCGCCAAGAAGGTTCTCTCCCTCAGCATCACTACTTGTCAGCGTTTTCATTCATTCGCTCTGTTTTTCTTTGTTTTTTCAATTTTTTTTTTAGAAATATTGGAGACTCTATTGCGTTGCTAAGGTTTTACATTATAGTCAATGTAATTTCCCCTGTCTCTTGTATTGAAAATGATTACTTGGAACCTATGCATATAAACAATTAGGTTAACAATTGTAGCAGAGTGTTTTGGGAACTAAATTCGTTACTTGATTATTTTACTGTCTTTAATAACGCCGACTGATTTTTGCTTGGAATAATTTGAGTCTTGACGTATGTTTGAATGAAATTATTTTTAAAATCATCTGTGTCAAGAATAATGGTTTGATTCTGTATCAAAATCTGAGAAATGAATTAATTTCTCAAATCTAATCATTTTTAGCTTATTTTTTTTCTATGTTTTTTTAGTTCTTAGCTTCGTTGACTCCACTTCTCTTTTGTAAAAGTTGATTTTCGTACATTGGGATGAAATTAATTATCTTAAAAGTATTTTTTTCTGTAAATTTATTTGAAGAATTCTAATATTGGATTTTATAAAATTGATTGTTGGAATGATTTGAATTTTACAGTTGTCAAACGTATCCTATGGATTCTAAAAAAGGGGACACCGGAAAACCTGCATTAGCCGCAAATGTTGCTTCATGTCGAAAGAAGAAGAATGAAGAAGCCAGTTTTATGGAGGACTTGAAAGATCACATTGACGAGTTTATTCATGCTTCTATGGATGAGCATAAAACTTGCTTCAAGAAAACAGTTCAGAAGGTTTGTGTTTATTTGAACCTAAGCTTTCTTATCTTGACAATTGTGTGCACCTCTTTGTTAACCTACATAGTGTTCCCTTTGGTTGATTTCAGATGTTTGGTATGTCCAAGGCTGTTGCGGAGAGGAACACTGACGCCCCCAAAGAAGTTGAAAGTTCTCTGCCTCTTCAGACAACTTTGGAAGGTTAGTTTCCGATTTGTTCTGAAGAAATAAATGCTCTGTTTCAGAAGCTCTCCAAGAATGTTGATACACTTAAGTGATAGATTAAGTTGGATGATACTTGTTTGAAGAACAGTTGATTTCATGAAAAAATAGTCCAGTGGATTAGGTTTTCAACCTAATCTTTTTGATAAACACTGCTATTTTCTTATGTTTTACTATGCATATACTTCTTTTTTATTTTGACCAAATTTATGTGTAATTTGACATAATTATAAATATGAGAACGGAAGAAGTTTGTGGATTAATCAGCTCCCACGACAATTTTGATATATAAGATTGGTTGGATAATCTATTTCTATTCTTTGAAAAAAATAAAAAGAATATACATTTAATTGTTATTATTTTTGGTAAGGATTTTTTCATCTCTAAACAATTTTTCTAAATAATATTTTAATCAGTTTTATATTTTACCGTATTTTACCTTTTTAATTTGAAATTCAAACTTTTGTATAATTTGGTGCTTAAAATATCAAAGTAGGCATTATAGTTCACCACTCTTTTTTTTTCAAATTCAAAACTAAAGGTTACAATTTTACCTATTTCATCTAAACGAAGGTACATCTTACCAATTCAACATGTGAGCTTACGGAATAGAACTCATCGGACAAAAATAATAAACGAAGTGAGAAATCGGGTCATGAAAAAAGTTTAATCTTTTTCCAAATGATCACATAAGAAATAAAAAAAAACAGTTCTTGACATATCTGCATGGAATGAGGATTTGCTGATGTGAAAAGTTTAGCATAGATGAGTATACACATCGATGAAAATAGGATCAATATATTTATAGTGGTTTTTATAAGATAAAAATCGAAAGATCTCATTTTTAAATTATACATATATAAATGTACACATATAGTAGAGATATGACAATTAAACTTGCTCAAAGGAAAATTATTTTTAATAGTTATATTAACTTTGAATTGTCAACAATATTTTTTTTTTGAAATAATATATAACATTCTTAGTGTTGAGATTATTATAGAAATTAATAAGTTATTTATTAAATTTTGATATTGGACATCTAACAATTCACGACTGATTATTGGGTATGATTAAATTCTTATAAGATTAATAATTAATTAAAAAAGAATTAATCAATTCTTAGTAACGAGTTTCAGTTCTATAAAAATAAAGACCTTGGCCTTGTTAGGATTACAGAAGAGTACCATTGGAGAGATACAACACCAATGAGACCTGAGTCTAACCACATAAGACACTGACACCACTCTCAACCCAAAATCTTAAGGTAATGAGTTTATGGGTCTTTATTCTTATATAGTAATCTACTTTCTCATTTCTAGTTAATGTGAGATTTAGACTCATACTTGAATTTCTAACAGGCCTTGGTATCATGAATAAAAGAAGAAAGGAATTTTTTAAGTCATTTACATGTGTTAACTTATTAAAATTTGACAATTATACAATATTTTAGAGTTAACATGTAAAGATAAAAGAAAATATTATAAGAAAATATTATATTAATTTTATTGTGGTTGGTATTATGAATGAAAGAAGAAAGGAAATTTTTTAAGTCATTTACATGTGTTAACTTATTAAAATTTGACAATTATACCATATTTTAAAATTAATATGTAAAGATAAAAGAAAATATTATAAGAAAATATTATATTAATTTTATTGTGGTTCTAAAATAAAAGATAATTTATACTACTCATTAATGAGTGTTGCATAATTTTTGTCTCCTACATATCTTAATGCATAATTTTAATAAATATAGAAATATAGATCTAATATTTTCGTCGTGCATGTTATACGATTTGTAACCTCTAGAAGGTGGTTGTGTTTGTAGAACGACGCTGACGAGCTTGGTGTGTGGGTTGTGTTGATGTGGTGAAGACGCTTTATTCTCTTTGGTTAGCAATTCGGGTAAAATGTCGTTCACCCGTAATAAACTAATCTAATTCAAAATTACCCAAAATTTACTAATCCAAATTGTTAATTGGTCGGATTTAGATTTAAAATAATAATTTCGGGTTGTGTATGATTAATCGTGTTTGGATCCGAATTGCTTAGTCTGGGTAGAGAAGACAAAAAGCAAAATAGAGATGAGAGACATGTTTCATTTTAGAAGAGCAACACTAATCGATTTGTAGAAAGTTACGCGTCAGTCAGTGTTCCATGTTCACCTTGTAGAGAGCCATATGTTTCTCTTCTAGAGGGTCAAATCCCTTGGTTTCCTTTTGTTTTTTTTATAGATTTTGAAGTGTTTTATTTTATTTTATTTTCTGAAAAATTTGTGTAGGCCATGTGTAATTCTTTTTGGGTGTTATCTTATTTTGTATATTTTAATAAATTTGAACTTTTGAAGGACATACTTATACTTGACCTGAACTAAGGAGAAGACAATACTCCTTGGTTGACATGAGATGTTGAATTTGGTAGAATCTATGCAACTTTTTCGGAGACATATTAGATATGGTGGAGTATCCACCTCTCATATATTTTCTATCAAATATTGAATTTTTGGATCATCTATCTATCAAAAATCTTCTCACCATGCTTCTCTTTATTTGGGAAACATGCTTTTCTCATTTTCTTATGCTTTTCACATTTTCTTCTTTTCTTGGGAAACAAAACTCACTGGCCACCTTTTCAATTCCTTCAACCCTAACTGCATCATCTTTTCTTCTTTCACAACGGTCCTTCCCTCTCATCCTTTTTTTATTCTCCTAACTACTCTTTCCACCACTATATTCATGTTCAATGCCTTTTTATTTAAGAAATCAAATCTTTTCTTTTGCACTTCATTTGCTGCCACTTTTTTCCTGGCTTTGGTTATTTACTATTTCTTAGTTTCTTGATTTTCTTTTTACCAAAATAATAACGCCTTTAAATACATTTTTTTTAATAACTCATATGAATTTATTTCAAAATATCAATACTTACATTCTAAATTATTTACAATTATTTACCAATTATATTTAATTATTCAGTTATATTAAAAATAGAATAAACAATTTTGAAGATGAGATCTCATTTTCAAATATGTTTTTTTATTTTCTCTATATCAATTCATACTTTCTTATTTACTCATATGTTATGATATCATTTATTTAGTTGAAATTATTCTTATTATATATTTATTTCAATATCATACACATCTAAATCATTTTTCAATTATATTTAATTATTCAATTATACTTAATTATAACATTGGTTAATATATGTAATATAATATTAATGATATAATATTAACATATCACATATAAAAAACATAAATTTTAATAGTAGATATTATTTATTTAAATAGCATGTCCTTTTTAGGATATAATAATAAATATTTAGTTTATTATATTAGATATTTATTTATTAATTCTTTTCCATCATTAATTATATCATATGAAATATTATATTATATGTTCGGTGACTATAGCAAAAGAAAAAAAAACTAAAATATATATAATAATAAAAATAATGAGAGTTAAGATAAAAAAAGAATAAAAATAGTCAAAGTTTTATGGTTTTCTTTATCGGTAGTAGTCAAGGTTGTATAATGGTAGTAGTCAATACGGTCAGGGAAGAAGAAAAGAGGTTGCAGTGACATCCTTGACTGCTTCTTCTTCTGTAAGACCTTCTTTTCTGTTTAAGACAACGGAATATTTAAATATAATTATTATGTAGTTTAGACGTGATATCAGTTGTTCTAATCTCATAGTTGCAAATCGACTATTCTAAGAACAAAAATAAAATAAAATTAACTAATAAATTCATGTAGATTTCACATTTGAATTAGACTTATGGAGACTAGGGGACAGAGACTGATCTCGTTATTCAATTAAAATGTATTTTACAGTTATGTTTACTTCAATTTTTTCAATTTTAATAAATATCTTTTTTATATACTAATAAAATTATAATACATCACTTGATCATAATTATGCAAAAAACAAAGATTAAACTATTAATAATAAAATTTTAACATAGATCTTGTATATTTTGAATTTCAATGGATGGTGATAAAAAAAAAATTCATGACAATTACATTAACTTTTATATTATAGTAAATAAACTTTATTTATACAATTATAGTAATAAAATTATAATATAATAATGAGTTAGAAAATATAAAATAATGGTATCAAAATAATATTTAACATGATAAAAATAAACAACAAATAAAAATATTAAAAACTTATCAAATGTTTGTGTTAGAAACAATTTGAGAGACTATTAAATGAAACCACACAAAAGAAAACAAATGTATGATACTTTCAAGATTTGAAAAACCTTTTAAATATCAATATAGTCAATGGTCAAGAAATAACAAAAGTTGTTTAGTGAAACAAAATAGTTATTCAAATGAAACAAAAATTTATATTACCTAGTAAATGAATTGTTTATACTATTAAACACTTAAATTGAAAGTTTAAACATTTATGTTAAAAGACGGTATACAATAAATAAAAATATTAAAAAAGAATAGAAATATTCAAATGTAAGACATAAAAAATATTTAATTGACATACATCATTTGAACATAATTGTATAAAGGTTATGATAAGATAAAAATATTTTGGAGACGTGGATAAATTTTATGATAAACGAAACAGTTAAAAGAAATAAAAAATAAAAAGTGTTTAGTAATATATATATATATATATATAATTAATTGATTATCTATTTTTTATGTATTTTTTATTAATTGATTCTTTTATGTGAGGACATTAATTAATAAAAGAAAATATATAGAATTGAAGTCGACTTCAATTCAATTGAGATTACAAAACCGGTCAGAATCATGACAATTTCACTTAAAAAAATGTCGTGTACAATAAAGACTTATATTTTTTATAAAATAAAAGTCAAACCAATCTTATTTTCTAAATATCGATTCAAATTAACCCTTTTTATAAAAGGTATCGACATGGAATAAAAGGCATCGACATGGTAGAAACCGTGAAGTGGATGCAAATTCAATATTCGAAAGCCATGTAAAAATTAATAAGAGCACATTGTGAAAGCACAACTTTGTGTTTCAGAATTTCAAGGATGAAAGGAGAAAGAAGTTGTCTTGGGTTAGGAGGATGAATTTTTGAGAAAAAAAATATGAAGAGACTCTCGAAGCATTAGAAGTTAAAAAGGAATGGAGTAATTTTATAAGACTCGTCAACAACCAGAATCATACAACAAAATAAGACAACTACGAATTAAAGAAGAAGAACAACCAGGAGACAAGAGAAAAAGAATTAGATATCATACCATTCTCAGTCTCTGTTTTGAATTAGATATCATACCATTATCCGTCTTTTTTTTTATCACAATAATTAGAATGTTTAGGTTTAAAAAAACAAAAAATAATAACAACGATAAAAGATAAATTAACATATTATTATTATTATTATTATAGGTTTTCAAAAAATCAAATAAAAAGGTTTTCAGGTAAGGATATAGGCATATTGTAATATTTTGAGGAGGGTTCTGATCATTTTCTTACCGAGTATAATTTAACATTTCATAGAAACATATTTGAGATGGATATAATTTTATTCACTTTAGATTAATACAAAAGTTATCACAAAACCAAATTATAGATTTAGGAGTAAGTAAAACAATATTAATGATATTAAGAGATATTAGACTTAAAAAATTCAATCATTCAGTAATAGGAATATTAGAAAGTAATCTTCATGTCTTTCTTAATTGCTATCCAAACTTTTCTATGAATATTGTTAGAAATGAAAAAAAAACTAGTAATGTAATAAAATTATACGTGCAAATCCCAAATAAAATCATCACTAACACAAAAAAGGCCTTTAACGTCACTCCAATAACGTCTGCCTAAAAAAAGCCCAACGTTAAAAATGCGCGGTGGCATTTTTGTAAATAATGAGACATTTTTAACGTCTGCCCGCTCCACG
>Ga0214543_1010019_pt1 | contig 14359 bp, 9 predicted proteins | sample CNSS2metaG_FD_160094 | JGI IMG/M metagenome (GOLD analysis project Ga0214543, IMG submission 160094) | Root nodule microbial communities from cowpea collected in UCLA plant growth center, Los Angeles, California, USA - CNSS2 | ecosystem: Host-associated > Plants > Roots > Nodule | place: USA...
TGACTGATTATATGGGCAAAATTCATGCTCTATTTCATGAATTCAATGAATTATTGCCTCCTTCCCCCGACCCTGCCACGGAGATCGAACAACGCTCAAAGTTCTTCATGCTCGGAGCATTACACGGGCTTGCTGATAAATATTCACATATTCATGATCAAATTTTGGGTTCCCCGGTTGTCCCCACCTTAACTTCAACCTGCTCTACTCTTTTGCGTGTACCAGAACAACCTAACACTGATACACCTGCTTCTGTTGATGATTCTTCTGCATTGGTATCTCACCGTGATGACCGGACTCGCCCTCGCAAACAGGGAAAAGGGCGTCCTAAGTGTGAACATTGTGGCAAGCTCGGTCACAAGAGTGACAAGTGTTATGCATTACATGAGTGTGAACATTGTGGCAAGCTAGGTCACAAGATTGACAGGTGTTATGCATTGCATGGACGTCCTCCTCGCTCTGCTGCAGCTGTTCAGACCAACCTTTCCCCACCTTCCTCTACTGGGGATCCTTCTTCTGTTTCACCTGATACACCTGCTATGTTCAACAAATTTCTCAAATGGTATAAGGATCAAGAGTCTTCTAGTTCCATTGCATCTATCGCTCACACAGGTACATCTTTTGTTGGTCTGACTCGATCTTCTTCTCTTGGTCCTTGGGTCTTTGATTCAAGAGCCACTGATCATATTACTGGTAACAAATCTTTGTTCTCTTCTTTATCCTCTCCTAATCATTTACCTTCTGTTACACTGGCTGATGGTTCTAGAGTCTCATCTCATGGTGTTGGCATTGTTAAACTTTTCCCTTCTTTAACCATTGATAATGTTCTTTATGTCCATGGGTCTCCTTTTAACCTGTTGTCCATTAGTCGTCTAACTCGTTCTCTTGATTGTGTTGTTTCTTTTACCCACAATTTTGTGTGTTTACAGGACCGGAGTTCGAAACAGGTGATTGGCACATGATGTGAGTCTCATGGTCTTTATCATCTCCGTCCCTCTACACAAGTTGGTGCAGTTATGGAGTCTCCCTCTCTTCTTCATGCTCAGTTAGGTCATCCAAGCCTTGCCAATTTACAACAGCTTGTCCCTGCCTTGTCCAAGTTATCTCATTTGGTGTGTGAGTCATGCCAATTAGGCAAGAATAGTCGTACTTCCTTTCCTCGTAGTGTCACACGTGATGCTTCATCCCCTTTTGCCTTGGTTCAATCTGACATTTGGGGTCCTGCCGCGTTAAGTCTACTTTAGGTTTTCAATATTTTGTTACTTTCATTGATGATTATTCTAGATGTACTTGGTTATTTTTAATGAAACATCGTTCGGAATTATTTCATATCTTTCAATCTTTTTTTAATGAAATTAAAACTCAGTTCGGTGTTTCTATTAGAGTTTTGCGCAGTGATAATGGCCGTGAATATCTTTCTCATTCTTTTAAACAATTTATGGCTTCTCACGGTATTCTGCATCAAACTTCTTGTGCTTATACCCCTCAACAAAATGGTGTAGCTGAACGTAAAAATAGACATCTTATTGAAACCACTCGCACTCTTTTAATTCATGGAGCGGTTCTTGAACATTTTTGGGGTGATGTTATTCTTACTGCATGTTATCTTATTAATCGCATGCCTTCTTCGGTTTTAAAGAATAACATCCCTCATTCCATTTTATTTCCTCATGACTCTCTTCATCCCTTACCTCTAAGAGTTTTCGGGTCTACATGTTTTGTTCATAATTTTAGTCCTGGTCTTGACAAGCTTTCTCCTAGATCACATAAGTGTGTTTTCTTAGGGTTTACAAGATCACAAAAAGGATACAAATGTTTTTCTCCTTTTCTTAACCGTTATTTTGTGTCTGCAGATGTCACCTTTGATGAGTTCTCTCTTTATTTTAAGAGTCAAACTTCACCTCTAACTCCATCTAGTCCTGACAACTCTTTTACTACCTTTAATGTTCCTTTTGTTTGTGACCCTCTTACTGTGTCTTCTTCACCATCGGTTCCTGCTCCACAGTCCGCTTCTCCACCACCTCTTCAGGTTTACAGTCGCCGAAATCGATCACAACTACCACCATGTGACTCCACCCAAGTGCCAACTGCTCTGTCTCCTCCGCTCTGATACTTGAGTCTGACCTTCCTATTGCCCTCCGAAAAGGTATGCGTTTTACCCATAATCCTTCTCCCCATTATATTGCTTTGAGTTATCATCGCTTGCCATTACCTTTTTATACATGTCTTTCCTCTCTTCTGTGACCATTCCAAAAACTGTCCGTGAAACTCTAGCCCATCCTGGTTGGCGTCAAGCCATGACAAATGAGCTAAGTGCTCTTCATAACAGTGGAACTTGGGATCTGGTCCCGTTACCGTCTGGGAAATCTGTTGTTGGTTGCAAGTGGGTGTTTGCTATCAAAGTTGGACCTGATGGTACTATTGATCGCCTCAAAGCTCGTCTTGTGGCCAAAGGTTATACTCAAATTTTTGGGTTGGATTATGACGATACTTTTTCCCCGTGGCAAAGATGGCTTCTGTTCGTTTATTTATTGCCATGGCTGCTCTTCAACAATGGCCTCTTTATCAACTGGATGTTAAAAATGCTTTCCTCAATGGTGATTTGCAAGAAGAAATCTATATGGAGCAACCTCCTGGTTTTGTTGCTCAGGGAGAGTCTTCTGGGATGGTATGTCGTCTTCGTAAATCACTATATGGCCTAAAACAATCTCCTAGGGCCTGGTTTGGAAAGTTTAGCAATGTTGTTCAGCAATTTGGTATGACTCGGTGTGAAGCAGATCATTCTGTCTTTTATCAACACTCGAATGTTGGATGTGTTTACTTGATAGTATATGTTGATGACATTGTTCTTACCGGGAGTAACAACCATGGCATCTCTCAGTTAAAACAATATATTTGTCACCATTTTCAGACAAAAGATCTTAGCAAACTCAGATATTTCTTGGGTATTGAGGTGGCACAGTCCAATGATGGTATTGTTATATCTCAAAGAAAGTATGACATGGATATTCTGGAGGAAACTAGGTTGGTGAGTTCAAAGTCTGTTGATACACCCATGGATCCCAATACTAAACTTCTACCAAATCAGGGGGAGCCTATATCTGATCCTGAGCAGTATAGAAGATTAGTTGGAAAATTAAATTATCTTACCGTTACTCATCCTGACATTTCTTTTGCAGTCAGTGTGGTAAGCCAATTTCTTAATTCCCCATGTGAAGATCATTGGAATGCAGTCATTCGTATCTTGAAGTATATTAAAAGATCTCCTGGAAAAGGATTGTTATATGGTTCTAATAACCATTCAAGAGTTGTTTGCTATTCAGATGCTGATTGGGCAGGATCTCCTTCTGATAGAAGATCTACATCTGGGTATTGTGTCTCCATTGGTGGTAACTTGATCTCGTGGAAAAGTAAGAAACAGAGTGTTGTAGCAAGATCCAGTGCAGAAGCAGAATATAGAGCTATGGCCTCAGCTGCCTGTGAACTTATTTGGCTCAAGCAATTGCTTCAAGAGTTACAATTTGGAGATGTTACTCAAATGACACTTGTGTGTGACAATCAGGCTGCTCTTCATATTAGCTCTAATCCTGTCTTTCATGAGAAGACCAAACACATTGAGATTGATTGTCATTTCATTCAGGAAAAGGTTATGTCTGAAGACATCAAGACTGAGTTTGTTAACTCAAGTGATCAGTTAGCAGATATTTTTACTAAGTCTTTACGGGGGCCTAGAATTGATTATATTTGTAACAAGCTTGGCACATACGATTTGTATGCTCCAGCTTGAGGGGGAATGTTAGATATTTTTTGATATTATTAAGATATTGTTAGATATTGATAACCACAATATCAAACAATATCTTATATTTAATCTTTTTTATTTTCAGTTACTCTTTTTACTTGTACCTCTCTTTATTATACATAGATTACCCTATGTGTGGTTTATACACAAGGGAGATTAATCTCAATCCCTATTTTCTTTATTCTCAACAGTATTTAAATTGCTTGCCTTCATTTTTTAAATAACTTGTTTGGATAAAGAAATTAAAAATCCTTACATTTCAATTTTTTGTTTGGATAAAACAATTGAATTTCTTGTGGGTTAAATTTTGTTTTAACAATATTTATTTTAGGCTTAATTATGTTTTGAGTTCATGATAAATTTGGAGACGGGTCTGCCCGACCAGTCTGTGTCGTTGGGCTGGCCGACCTGGCTAGGTCGTCAGCTAGGTCGTCGGCTAGGTCGTCGGTCGGTCGGTATCGCCCGGGTCTTCAAGTTGATGGGGCCCGTCTAGGTCGTCAAGTTGGTCTAGGTCATTGGGTCAGTCAAGCTTGTTGGTTTGGCAGGTAGATAAGCCTATATGGGTCGTCGAGTTCGTTTGGCCCGTTTAGATAGTCGAGCCTGTTTGGGTCATTGGGCTCGTCCCACACATCTAAGTCGTCGGGCCCGAACTATTTGTGTCGTCGGTTTCGTTCGACCCGTTTGGGTCGTCGGACCAGCCCGACCTGATTGGGTCATCAGGCTTGCTCAACCCGTTTGTGTTGTTGGGCCAACCCGATTCGTCTAGGTCGCTAGGCCTACCCAGCCTGTCTGGCTCGTCGGCTTAGCTTGTAGAACCCACCTATGGACTAGGTCAAATTGACAACTCTACCAGAGAGTCTAGAGTGTGAGGTTGAGTAAGAAGAATTTTAAATTCCACTTATTTTTGGGGTATTTGAATTTCTACTAATTTGACAAATTGAAATACTTCAAAAAAATACTTGCATTTGAAATGCTTTTTAATTTCCCTATCTAAACAAAACATTTCATTAAAAAGAAATTTAAATTCTTCAAAAAAATGAATTACTTCATTAAAATACTCTATCTAAACACACAATTAAGATATAGGTTAAGAATTGGTAGTTACTTTCCAAAGGATATTAACGTCAATTTAACAAAAAAGACATAATTGAGTATGTTTAAAAAAAATAAAAACTTAAGTAAAAAGAAGATATAGGAATCAGCATAATCAAAGGCTTAAATATAACTAAATTACTAACTAAACCTTATATTATATTTTTGTGTTGAAGTTATAACTTTGTAAAAGTGTTTTGGAAAAAATAAATATAACGTATAGGTTTTAGATTATTGAGAAAAATGATGAAATTAAGGAAAGAAGTAGCTGTTTTATTTGAAGTCTATGATGATGGAAAAAAGATTTTTACAATTACAGAAACATTATTTTATTGTATCTATATATATAAATATAAATTTATGTTTTTGTTGAATTAGTTGGTGCTAATATTTATAAATTTTTATAAGCTTATAACATTGTGGGTTTGTCAATTGAAATTAAAGTAGATTAAAGGCATGAAAGGAGAAAGTAAAAAAATAAAATAAAATTGCAATAAAATGACTAAATGAATATTACAAAAATGAGATTTTATTATATATAAATGGACAATTCTCCCTATTATAACCTTTGTTTTTGACAATAAGAACATTTTCTTTTAGTAATTTTTGCTATGAGTGATTCCTTTTATTATGAATATAATTAGTAATTGGTATTTTTGATCACTTTTTTTTTTTCATTTTTTTTTTATTTTTTTTTTAAATTTTAAGGTATTCCTTATACCGTAGTTTATGTAATGTCTTTTCCTTGTAAAAGAATGGGAGATATTTTTAATAACTAATAATTAATTTCAAATAAAAATAACCACAACATTTTTGTATATGGGAAATCACTTCAGCAACCTTTACACGGACAATGAAAATTCAAATTCATACATACACAACTTTAGTTTGAAGTTAAGAACGAATGAAATTTACAAGTTAAGGTTGATACTATTGTTCAAGCACCTACATATTCAAATATTCTTCCAAATATTTTTTCATTTTTCTTCCGTGTTCAATACGTGCGTTACCTGATAATCCAGGAAGGCCAGCATACCATTCTTTCTCGAATTTTTTCTTCAAGGCTTCAAATCCTGTGGTAACACACACATACTCCAATTTGGGAAGACCAGTTAAAGTTATTTCGATCATTGGAAAGCTCAATTGAAGCCCTGGTTTTGTGCTATCTTGCCTCATCACAGTGAAAATGCTTGTCATTGAACTACAATTTCTAACCTCTAACATCTTCAAATTATCAAGATTTTTGGAAAGATTAACTGGAAAAACAGTTCTCAATTTCTCACAACCTTTGATATTTACGTTTTTCAGTTTCCAAAATGAATTTTCAGCATCATACTCCTCATTCCATATTGTTGTCAATTCACTAACCTGGGAAATCACCATTGTCTCCAGATTAGGGCAAGAAACCTGCATAAATCATATGACATTAATCAATACTATTAGCAGTTTTTTATCACATGATTGTTACTGCTGTAATTATCTAAGGGTTTCTGTATTTGTTTGGTTTTTTATACTTACATCATTGCTATGCTTTGGTTAAGTATTTATAAAAAGGTTTAAGTACTATACTTAATCTTGCTATGTTTTGGTTGATAAACTACATGTTTTAATACCTTGTCATTGAAAAGTGTAGCTGTATTATCAGTGGAAGAAGAGGATCCTTCACTTGAGCAGAAACTGATTAATGCTGGGAGTCCTTGTAAGGTTAGAGAGCACAATTCAGGAAATTGTATGGGATGATTCTCTGCACCTTCAAATAGCACAATTGTCCTTATGGATGTGCACTGTGAAACTTCCAAAGTAGCAATATGAGGAAGACCATTGATCATTGATTTTGAGAAGAGACAGCCCATTGCATTGCATTTCTCTACTTTGATGACTCTCAGTTTGAAGAAAGATTTCTCCGAAAAAGGACCACCATGGCATATGTACTCCAAATTGCTTAGAATGGTGAGAGACAGTGACTCCAAGTTCGGAAAAGTATCAAGAGAATGATTACCTGACCCTGTGGATAAGCATTTGACTTCAGCATTGTGTTGAATGAAGAGAGACTGCACTTGTGGAAAGCCATCACACTCCATATCATTAACAACATTCTGGACACCATTCAGTGTATCCAAGTACAAAACCTGAACTTCTTTTAGCATCTTTTTTATTCCATTCTCTGATTGAAACCTCCTGTTCAGCTTCAGTTTCAATGTCTTCAATTCATGATCACCATAATGTGCTCGGTCCCACCCGTTACCAATGAAAATTGTATATGATCTTAGGTTTCCAAAGAACAAGTCCACAGGCCATGCCTGCGGATCAGGAACATACATGTCTTCTATGTATGCCAAGTGTTCCAAGTCTGTAAGCTCTTTCAAGCTTGCGTTCTTGTTTTCACTGCTAGACATTTCAATCTTCCAATTACAGAAGGAGTTTCTCAAATATAATTCTTCCAAGCTTGTCAATTTGGACAGGACATTGGGTGGAATCACTTGGAGATTTGTGTCTCTTAAATCCAAGAATAGCAACTTCTCAAGCTTTACAATTTGCGCAGGCAATTGTTGGATCCTACTTTCAAGTAGGCCTAGCATTCGTAGATTTGTGAGCTCACAAACTTTTGTAATGTCTCCCAATCCACATTGATACATGGATAATGCTTCAAGGTCCTTTAAAAAAACAAAACTAGGTGGCAGATTTGGGCAATCAAAGGAAACAAAATCTAGCACTTTCAGAAGTTTAGTCTCCTCAAAAAAGGAATCTGGAACATCTATTGTGGAATTTTCCCTACTTATCAGAAGATGTTTCAAGTTTGGACACTGCAACCTTACGGGTAGCTTCAAATCACCAACAGGATGTAAGTTGCAGAAGTAAAGATCTTTTAGCAATTCTTCAGGTGGCCATTCTCTGGAAATCACTGAAGCTCTATGATCATGTTGGGCCATTCGATAAGCAGTCTGATGTATGTAGTCATCTACTTTGACCCAGTCCTTTCCATTTTCAACCACAAGACCATAGGCCTTCAGATCACTAATCAATGACTCACGCTTTTTTCTTGCAGAATCTGCTGTTTCCAGATTTTTGAATACACCTGCCCACATGTCTATGTAGATGCTATAACTGTTAATAAACCTTCTTCCCCTAATAGTAAGAAGATACAACAATGATTTGAGTTCCTCATTTTCTTCCAAACAATAGGACAATAGTTTTGCTGGTGAAATATTTTCCTTCAACTGCATCAAGGCATCTGGGCCCTTATTTTGTAATGCCTTTGCTAGGGCATAAATTAAAGAAATGGAACCTTCACAACTTCTCACTATTTCTTCTACAATGGAACTTTCCTGATCTTCATCAACACTTCCAACCATCTTCTCAAACAACATCTGAGCCTCTTCTTTTTGTAATTCTTGTAATTGAAACACTTTAGTAAGCTTAGAGGCACCCTTCAAATATTGTATGAAGTTCAAATTTCCTGATGTCAACAGTACTTTGCACCCTTCATGTTCATTACCAGGAGGAACTCCAAATTCCTCTAAGTCAAATTCTTGTGGGTTCAATTCCCCCCACGTATCATCAACTATGATGAGAGTCCTTTGCTCCCTTTTTATTCTCTGACGCAGTTTGTTTCTTCTTTTCACAAGACTTTCTCCATTGGTAAACTGCACTCCCAATTCATCTGCAATAGCATTTTGAACTTGCTCCTGATTTGGCTTATCAGTTACAGGTATGAAAACCATTACATCAAACAAATTCTGGTCTTTTGCTTTCCCTCTAATGTGTTGGGCTACGGAGGTTGTGCCTAAACCACCCAGCCCCCATACACCAACTGCTTGGATACTAGGGGTCTTTAGGGCTTCCATAATATCTTCTATCGTTTCATCTCTTGATTCTGGTCTTTCGTAATCTTTTGCTGTTTTCGCCGATACATGAGAATGTCCTTCTGCAATTAATGTTGAAATAACTGGTTGCATCTTTCTTGATTGTTTACCAACCTTGTACCGCAACAAAATATTTGTGCAAGTACTTTTGCCTTCATAGGAGTTCAATAATTTATCCCCTTGTCCAAGAATCTCTTCCACTCTTTTGAGCCAGTCACTTTGAGTCTGGAATTCTTCATCTTCCCAAATAAGATTTTCTCTCACTTTTTGCCTTTGATCTTCAAGAGTCTTGAGGCCAGTTTTGAGATTCTCCAAAATGCTTTTGTTGGAAATTAGGTTGCCAAGTTGTTGTGCAACCACTGCTGCTTTCATCTTTTGAAACAATGTTCCAATTGATCTTTCTTTCCTTTGTTCTTGTGTTGGTTGCTGCAAAAGGAGTTGATACAAGTTTAACCTAGAGGCAACAACTTTAATGAAGCAACACAAAATTTGAAGTAAATGGCTCACCCTCTTTTAAATAATGGCGAAAACAGAAAGGATGTGACTTTAAGAGCAATTTATCTTCAACTGTACTCCCTGTCATGAACAAAACAAATTGAACAGTGTTTGAAATACTAATGGAGTAGGATTATTTAATTTATTACTGGCATAAAAATAGTATAGCACACAAACTTCATAATTTTACGTTTAACTGGTATCGAAGGTACACGATGGTGTTTTTTTGTAAATAAAAAGTAATGTTATCGTTTTTCTTTTTCTATATAAAAGTTAGGCATGAGTATGCATTATGACATCTCATATTAAAAACATGACTTAATATTATGTTATTTATAATGAATTTTTATTTTTTAATTCTAAAGAGGCCAACTTATTTATAAAACGACTTTTTTTTTAAATTTCGAGAATATTTAAACTTTATTTTTTTTATATATCTTTTAAGCACTTTTTTTTATCTTCCTCAAAGAAACCACGTAAAATTTTTGTGAAACTGAAAAAGCCTCCCATAACAGTACATAATTACTTTGTAATCAAACATGTCTAAATCATGTTTAAATAAAAGCTAGTGGTGTTTGGTCATTTGGAGAACCAACTCTTATTAGATAAAATTTAATTAATTGGAATGCAATGGTTTTGGTGATTGAACGTATAAATTCTTACTCAGTGAGTTTCTTTCTTTCTTTTAATATAATCTCTCACTATTTTAGTCATTGGGTGTTGGACGAGTAAATTATAGTCATACTAACTCCTTTGACTCGGTGAGCATAACCCTTACTGGACGAATTACAAAGCGTGCTTAATTCACTAGGTGATTCAAGTGTTGGTTAGGTGAGAGAGTATTTTCTAAACTTTGAAAAAACTAATTTTTAAATGTTTCCACTTGCAAAAATTTGTGTTTTTTAAATGTGTTTTTATATTTTTATTAATATATTGCATTTGAATATTATTTTAATGTAATGAATAATTAATTAAAATCTATTGGCATTAAATCTAGTTGGATGTATATCTGTGAAGGAAAACTTCTGATGGTTATGTTGTGATATGATATGTAATATTTTGTAAACAGTTATTTTTAGGGAGGTAATAATATGCATGTTTAGGTTATATATTGAATTTGAGATTCTGAAGGAGATTATTCTAACTCTGCTAATAATGAACTTGCATAGAAGAAAATAATAGAGGATGAGAGTTGAAGGAGATTCTTTTGACCTAGTTTATGATATGAAAACATCATAAATCATAGATATTTATCCTGTCACATAAATGAACTGAGTTCCTATTATGTGGTGACAACCACTACAAGAAAAACACTTATTACCGACGGTTCGAATTCGTCGATAACGACCATAATCCATCGATAATAATACTTTACAAACGAACTTTCGATAACAAAAATTCTGCAGGTAAACATATCGTGGGTAATACTTTATTGACGGATTACAAAAGTCCATCGATAATTACCGATAGACACATCCGTCGTTCATGCCGTCGATTATTATCGAAGGATCTGTCCATCGAACGACCATATCTGTCAGAAAATTCATTCGTGCAGGCACTGTCATTATCGACAGATGCTTCCTTCGGTAATTACCGATGAACATATCCGTCGGTAATGCCAGTGCATGCACGAATGAATTTTTCGACGGATGTGACTGTCGATAATCTATCAGTAAGTGTAAAAATCACTCAAATGTAGGTTCAAACACTATATGGAAACAATAAATTAGCAACATAGCTACAACCAGCACCAAACAAGCAGACTAAAATAACCCAAAATCACATTAGATTTAAATATGTATGAATATGAAGTGTGAATAGAAATGCAGATTGAGTATTCAACTCACAATAGTTAAGTCCCAGCAGAACACATTCAAATGCAAGGAAAATTCAAAAACAAATTTCTAATGAATTGGCAAGCATAAGCATAGGCATAACTATTAATGAAATAGTGAGTTTTAGTGAAAGTAACTTTGGTCAAAACTTTAGTTAACCCACCAGGGACTACTATGCAAAAAGAAAAAAAAAATTAGAGTACATTTTGCACTTTGAAAATTAGTTTGGATGGAGAGTTGACCTATAGGTTGCTTAAGTGAAATACAACTTAGTGGGTTCCTTAGTCATGTTTCTTTAGCTAGATTTGTTAGCATGAATAACATTAACTTAAGTTTTATGGTTGTAATGCAGCCAAAAAATGCAAAGTCAGCAGTGAAATATTGATTGAAAGAAACCAATGCATGCAAATCAGCCAAAGACTCATAAAATTATGCAGAGTTAACGTTTTCAATTAGAGTTTACCAGAGAGGATAACTTCAAGCACATAAAAATATTTAATTTTAATATTCCTTTATCTACTTGGTAGCTTGTGCTTAACTTTCACATAAAAAACCTAACAGAAAAATGAAGCTTAGTGAAGTCACATAAGATATAGTGGGGTTGTCTCAACTACAGATCACTTGAGTCACAATTCCCTTCAATCAATTCTAGTGGTAACAATTTTTCTATGACTCAAAAACAGGGATTAAGCTTGTGTAGCTATATGATTATGTGTGCCCATTAAATTCAAATCTTATACATAATATACTCACACTAAAAACTTCATAAAATTGATTTTTTTTATCATAAACTTGTGATTGAAGAAAACTGTCATATTTCTATCTTTTCTTTAAATTTGTGACCATGCTTTCTTAGTCATGTACATGTAAGCACAAATAGCTTAATAAATAAATAATTAACAAAATAAAAAACTTACTTGGCTAAAACTTTGCAAAAATTGATGTAGAGCAGGCTTTCACAATTACTTATGCATCTTTCTCTTAGATTACCTATTCACGAAAAGTTGAAGGTTTATAATCATACATGGCAGATTGACAGATTAAGAAACTCACAACAAAGTCAACAAAAGCAGTGAAATAGTAATTCTAAAGAACTTGTAAAAGATTAACAAAAAAGCAAGTAAGAAATCAAAAGTAATCACACGTATTATATAGTCTAGTGTTGGCTTGGTGAATTGTTAAGTGCAAGAAAATATTTATAGTGTATATGTGTTAAGTGTAAGCAATAGTTATAGTTTTCTCAAAGGAGGTAGGCCATGGCTATATCATATTAGTGTATATATGTGTGCATAAGTAAAATTTCAAATTAGAAATGTGAACCATGTTCAACGTTGTGATAAATTTGTTGAAAGATTGGCAAACCACAACTTAAAGTTAGCTATACCATAGATCAAACTTGTCAATCAAACTATGAATGATATTTAGAACACTATTTTTAAGGAATCTATTGTGTATTTTAGTTACAGTGGTGGAATAAAAAATCAGCAGCACCAAAAGACCCTGCAACAAAACTTGTCACACACCAAACACTACAACATCATCACCAAAAACATACACCAAACACAAAGTAGAAACCCAACCAATTCACAACGAATTCACAATCATACCCATTTTTTATTTCCATGAGCTAAACCCATAAAACCCCATCCAATTAACAATGAATCAAGCTGCTTACCTCAACAACTATTGAAACAGTACCACACCAAGGACTCACGACGGCCGAAGCACCAACAACTTCAAAATCTCCCTCGATAGCAAGCCACCCTCAACCAACAAAGACTCCACTAATGAAAGCACAATTCAAATTGCAAAAATGATTACACAATTGGAAAAAACGAATTGCGACAAAGGAAAAGAGAAAAGAAGAAAAAACCCTTACCAAGATTCCCTTCAAGGCCGAAACAAGAGACGCTTGATGGTAGCAACCGGAGACACTACGGTGGGTGCCGGAAAAACACGTGGACAGCGGCAACGCCCTATACAGGAGGAGATTTTCAGAGTTGTAGTGTGGTTCTGTTTTTGGTGAGAATGAAAAGAAAAGGGGGAAACCGAAAACGAAATTGGATATTATCGAGCCATTACCGACAAATCATATCCTTCGGTAAATGAGAAGGTAACTTACCGACGAAATTACCGACGACCATCACAGTTTCTACTTCAGTTGATGACCTTACCGACGGATATGTACGTTGGTAATTTCAACTAAGGTAATCCATTGGTAAGTCCGTCGAAAATTCAACTATTTTTTGTTTACTGTTACCGACGCTCCCTGTCGTCGGTTTATTTGTCGATAAACCATGTTTTTCGATGAAAAATTATTCGTCAATTTTTATCCGTCGATAAACAGTGTTTTTCTTCTATGAACTTAGTGAATATAATATGACAAATTTTAATTTCTGCTTCTAACTCAATATACAAGTCTTTGGAAAGTAGAATCAAGTGTATGATGGTAATAACGCATAACATGAGATGTTGACTTTTGACTGATAGAGGAATATTTGATTTATAATAGATGTTTAATAAATGCATTGATATTATATTTATTATAATATACGGGTGAAATGTGATTCTAAAAAATTGACTAAAATTTGAGTTGTTTATTTTGTTTGACATATTTTTGCTTCAATGTCAATTGAGAAAATTTGGTACATAATTTTTTTAAAATAATTAGATTAAAAATATTATATTCATTATTATTTTTTAATTTTGAAAACCAAAATCTATCAAAATTTTGGACATGATCGCCCGAGAACTAAAGATGTATTTAAGATATAAGAACAAAATATAATTAAAAAGATTATAACTTTTTTTTTGGGTTGAAGTGAAAAGAAAAAGTAGTATACAGAATCAGTGATGAAAAATAAACAGATAAGTTTTTCGTTTAAATTATAAAAAATTGTGATGTTATCTTGCGAAGTATTTGAGTATTGGGTAAAGTTCCAACACAAATTTGATTAAATAGTACTCCTCAATGAATATTGAAATTGCATTTTCAAAACTATTAAAAATATGACTACATATAACTCAGGAATTGGGAAAGTTGAAATTAGAGAAATCAATTAGAAGGAAAGTCTTAACCATTAAAATTTAAAATAAGAACCAAGGCAAAATTTATTAATTTAATTATAGAGAAAAGAGAATAAGTACCTGAGGTGAATGACTTTTTCAAAGTGCCTGAAATAATATGGATATCATGTTGAAATGAATTCATTTGTGATAGAACACGTCAATGATTTAAAAGGAGATTAAAATAACAAAATTTAGAATATATA
>Ga0214543_1010029_pt1 | contig 14346 bp, 11 predicted proteins | sample CNSS2metaG_FD_160094 | JGI IMG/M metagenome (GOLD analysis project Ga0214543, IMG submission 160094) | Root nodule microbial communities from cowpea collected in UCLA plant growth center, Los Angeles, California, USA - CNSS2 | ecosystem: Host-associated > Plants > Roots > Nodule | place: USA...
CCCAGGAAAGAGAGGTGCGTCATAGTGGACAACTTAAATACCAAGTCTTTCCTAGACAGAGTTTTCCAAACTAGTCTCAAAAAAATTTCTTAAAAGAAATTCTTAATCAAAACAAAAATAGAACTTTGCTTGAAATATATTAAAAGAAAACTAAAGACTACAAAAATAACAAACTCTATTAAACGTATATGCATAAAATAAATAAATAAATAAAATAAATAAAATAAAATAAAATAAATAAATAAAAACAGAATCAAAATAAAAGAAATACTAACCGTATATTTGGCTCAGGTGTACCGCAATGATGGCTCGAGGGTGTTCCAGTGATGGAGGCGAGAAGATGCGCGGAACAAGCTTCGCGAAGGCGTGGTGGTAGTGGCGCGTCGCGGGGTCTGTGGTGGCTCGTGTGCGGACGTCTTTGCTGGTGCATCGTGGTTGCTGATTCCGACGTGCAATGGAGATGCTAGAACGTCAATGGTGGCTGCCGGCGTTGCAGGTGAAGGTGGTGTGCGTCTGTTACGTTTTCCGGCGTGGTAGTGGAGGACGCTACCATGGCTGCTGGTGCGAAAATGGTGGCTGCCGGCGTGGTGCAGTGGTGTGCAGTGCCTCGCGGTGGTCGGAAAGAGGTGCGGCGGCGGCTGTGGAGGTTGGAAGGAGAGGAGGAAAATTAGGGTTAGGGTTTCATGTGTGAGATGGAGGAGATGATGACGTGGCAAGATCTGAGTGGTCAATTTGGTGAGTGGAGGATTATGACACGTGGCTTGTTCTGGTTGGCTAATTTTAAAAAGTGGGGATTGTCACATGGCATGATCTGGTTGAGTGGAGTTTAAGTGGTAGGAGGGGTGCAACTTATTGAAAACTGGGGGTGCAAAACAGGTTTTTGTGGTCCACTTGCAGGAGGAGTGTGCAAATAAAATCTGGGAGTGCATTTAGCTCTTGATTTATTCTTTTCCAGAATTTCTTGATTTTGGACTTATTTTGTAACTTTGAATATTTTAAATCCACACTATCAATGACCAAAAATAAATTTCAACTGCATTAACAAACGTTAGAATATCCAATAATATTTTATGCAACTAAAATCAATTTTTACACCACTTTTACCAAACTTACTCAATAAATCCAATAATCACAAATTCTAATTAAATCAATCTTTAAGCACAGAAAATTCAATTAAATCCCCAAATTTAAATATTAAATGAGGGCAAAAATTTGAACTCATCAAGGACTTACTGGAGAAGCAGTTTATCCGACCCAGTACCTCACCTTGGGGAGCACCAGTACTATTGGTGAAGAAGAAATATGAGAGTTCACGTCTGTGCGTGGACTATCGGCAGCTGAACAAGATGACCATCAAGAACAAGTATCCTCTCCCAAGAATAGATGACTTGATGGATCAGTTGCATGGATCGTCAGTATTCTCGAAGATTGACTAGCGGTCAGGTTATCACCAAATATTGGTAAAGGAAGGAGATGTGCAGAAGATGGCCTTCAGGTCCCGGTACGGACACTACGAGTATGTGGTTATGCCTTTTGGTGTGACTAACGCTTCAGTGGTGTTCATGGACTACATGAACTGGATATTTAGACCGTTCCTAGATAAGTTTGTCGTAGTCTGCATAGACGACATCCTTATCTATTCCAGGACCCAAGAGGAGCATGCCGAGCACCTAAGGATAGTTCTTGGTATTCTGAGGGAGAAACAATTGTATGCTAAACTGCCCAAGTGTGAATTTTGGATGGATGAAATGCAATTCTTGGGACATGTGATATCCGCCCAGGGGATAGCAATAGACCTAGCAAAGGTAGAGGCCGTGGTAAAGTGGGAAAGTCCCAAATTAGCGACGAAGATAAGGAGCTTCGTGGGTTTAACGGGGTACTATAGAAGGTTCATTGAGGGATTTTCCAAGGTAGTGGCGCCCTTGACGCAACTTACTCGGAAGGACCAACCTTTCACTTGGACTGACAAGTGTGAGGAAAGCTTCCAAGAGCTTAAACGGAGATTGACGAGTGCTCCAATCCTAGTGATCCCCGATATTGGAAAACCCTTCGAGGTTTACTGTGATGCCTCTCACCTAGGGTTGGGTTGTGTGTTGATGCAGGAGAAGAAGGCAATGGCCTACGCTTCGAGGCAACTCAAGGTGCATGAGAGAAACTACCCCACTCATGACCTAGAGTTCGCAGCTATAGTATTCGCCTTGAAAATTTGGAGGCACTACCTCTATGGTGCCCAATTCCGGGTATTCAGTGATCACAAGAGTCTGAAGTACCTATTCGATCAGAAAGAGTTAAACATGAGGCACAGACGATGGATGGAGTTTCTGAAAGATTATGATTTTGAACTGCTATATCATCCGGGAAAGGTCAACATGGTGGCCGACGCTCTGAGTAGGAAGACTGTACATACTGCTCACCTTATGATAAAGGAGGTGGAGCTACTAGAGCAGTTCAGGGATATGAAGCTGTAGGTAGAATTGGGATCTGAGTTCATCAGGTGTAGCACCTTAACTATATCTAGTGAGTTCTTGGATTCAGTTAGGGAAAGGCAGTTAGTGGAAGCCAACTTGAACAGAGTTAGAGAGCAACTAGGGTCAGAAGAGGCAAAGGACTTTACCTTGGGTAGTGATGGCATATTGAGATTTCAGGGCAGGGTGTGTGTACCCGATGATGTTGAGGTGAAGAAGTTAATCCTAGAGGAACGACACAAAAGTCATCTTAGTCTGCATCCAGGCATGACTAAGATGTACCAGGACTTCAAGGAAAACTTTTGGTGGCAAGGTATGAAAAAGGAGGTGGCACAGTACGTGTCTGCCTGTCTGACTTGTCAGAAGGCAAAGGTGGAGCATTAGAGACCCGGGGGGATTATGCAACCATTAGAGATATCAATGTGGAAGTGGGACAACACCTCGATGGACTTTGTGACCCTTTTGCCACGAACTTTTAGGGGGCATGACACCATTTGGGTCATAGTGGACCGATTGACCAAGAGTGCGCATTTCTTAGCAATGAACCTGAGGATGTCTATGGTTAAGTTGGCTCAGTTGTACATCAAGGAGATTGTGAGGTTGCATGGGGTGCCTTCGAGCATTGTATCAGATAGAGATCCACGATTCACATCACGGTTTTGGCAAACCTTGCAGGGTGTTTTGGGAAGCAAACTCACAATGAGTTCAGCCTATTATCCTCAGACAGATGGTCAGTCTGAGAGGACGATCCAATCACTTGAGGACTTACTGCGAACATTCATACTGGATCACTTGGGTGCTTGGGATGAAGTGTTACCGTTGATTGAGTTTACCTACAACAATAGTTTCCATGCAAGCATTGGGATGGCACCATATGAGGCTCTCTATGGTCAACGGTGCAGGACTCCCTTGTGTTGGTATTAGGATGGGGAGGCAGCGCTAGTTGGGCCAGAATTGTTGGAACAGACCACCGAGAAGGTGAGATTAGTGAGGAATAAAATGCAGGCTTCACAGAGCAGACAAAAGGCTTATGCAGATCGCAAGAGAAGGCCCTTGGAATTTGGGGCTGGAGATCACGTATTCTTGAGGGTGACCAGAACCACTGGTGTGGGAAGGGCTCTCCGCTCAAGAAAACTTTCTCCTAGGTTCCTTGGTTGTTATCAGATCTCGAGGAGGATTGGACCAGTAGCTTATGAGATAGCTTTGCCTCCTCAATTGGCAAATCTTCACCCGGTGTTCCACGTATCGCAGTTGAGGAAGTATGTGTTTGATCCGGCCCATGTGTTGGAAGTTGAGGACATACAGATCAAGGAGGACCTCACTATGGAAGTACCACCCATTGCTCTCGAGGATAGCAAGGTTGAGGAATGCAGAGGAAAAATAGTCAGCTTGGTTAAGGTCATCTGGGATTGGAGGACAGGTGACTCTACTTGGGAGTTGGAGGAGGATGTGAGGAAATCACACCCGCACCTTTTTTTACCTGGTAAGTTTTCATTTTCGAGGTCGAAAATTTTCCTGTTGGGCAGAATTTAAGGCCCATTTATTTCTGCCAAAAATCCTTAAGGGCTGCCCCAAAGTTGGTTGGGCCTAGGGCCGGCCCAAAAAGGGGAACCATACCCTAAGTCTACCCTAGACTAATCCTTTCTCTCCATTCACATAAATCACAGTCGTCAAGTCTCTAACCTCTCCCCATAAGCTCTGCTAGGGTTTACTCTATCCCAATCAAGCGAGCTCAGTTCATCTTCTTGATTCACGTAGGTACTCTACGACTCATACGCCTTTTTCCCTTTCGTTATTCACTTTTCCAGTTAGGGTTTCGTTGTAAGTTTATGTTAAGACTTATTCTGTGGTTCTGTTCCACCTCGTTCATCCCTTCCTTGTTCTGTTGCATCCCACTGTTGGAGTCAAACCCCTGTTCTAGCTAGTTCCAGGTAAGGGAAGCTAGACTTCGCGTTTTGATTCACTTTTTATATGTGTTGGTTCTGTTTCGAGTTCTGGTGCTAGTATGTTGCCTATGATGATGTAAAAATGCTTTGGGTGCTGTCATGAGTGAGTCTGTGTTTGAGCATGCATGGAACAGTGGTGGAAACTGATATACTCGCCCAGGCGAGCTCATCTCGCCCAAGCGAGAAAAGCGGGAACTCGCTCAGGTTTCTGCTTGAGCGCTCGCCTAGGCGAGCTGTTGTATTTTGAGCGACGAACAGTCTCGCCCAGGCGAAATCATCTCGCCTAAGCGAGAGCTCGCGACATTTTCCAAGAAGCCACTGTTGTAGTCTCGCCTAAGCGAGAGTCTGCTGTTTGAGCGAGAGCACTCTTCTCGCCTGAGCGAGGACTCTAGCTTGAGCGAGACCTCTTTTGGGTTTTTGCTATGCTTTGTTTCTTGAATGTTGATGGTTGTTTGATTGGCTGGTTCATTGACTTATTAAGTACAAACGGGGTGGATATGCATGTGCTATGTATGTTATGGGTGAGAACAAATGAATTGGAAATGAGTTTGGCATGAGATATATTTGATGGTTGATCACTCATACTAAATGACGTGTTATGGGTATGCATAGAAATTTCATGATTGATTGATAATGTATGAGTAAGGGTGGTTTAGGACATAATTCCATGACCCTTGTAGCGGGGCTCGTGGTGGTGCCTCATCTTACGGACGTAATTCTGCGGGCCCTTCTCTGAGGAGTCCCCGGTGGTGCCTCAACAATAGGACCTAATCCCATGAATCCCGAGGGGAGTGTTCACGGTGGTGCCTCGAGACCAGGACGTAATTCCACGAGGGTATTGTGGTGGTGCCTCAAGGCCAGGACACAATTCAACGTGGTGGTGCCTCTTGTAAGGGTGTAATTCCACGAAGACCTCGTGGTGATGCCTCACTGCTAGGACTTAATTCCACTGTCTAGTGGTGGTGCCTCATTGTGCGTATCCGGATAGTCAAGTCTTGTAGTCTTGAAAGGGGTTTGGTGTATTATGTGAGCATTCCGTCAATTGTGCTTTATTATGTGATTAAATGATGATTATTATAATGTGTGAATTCTGTACACTAGCTTACCCTTTCGCTTGTTTGTATGGTTGTGTGCGTGGTTTTCCTCCCTTGCAATGATCATCAATTCTATTGATGTGAGCAGATGTGAGGACCCCTGGCAGTGGTGATGGTAATAAGGATGTTGCAGCTTGATAGATTGGACAGGTGTCGGGCCCACTGTGGAAGATTTTATGTTATTTATGCTCTTATTGTTTGAACAAGGCCTAGTGCTTTTATTTATTTCTTTCAGTACATTTTTGGGTTGGGCCATGTGGAGCCCCCTTTTATTGTAATCTGGGTATGTCCAACGTATTGTATACTTTCATACCCTAATGAAGTTTTATTTATCGCGATTATTCAGTTTTTGGGACGTTACATCTATAAACTTTTGTTTGAATTATTATTTGCAGATAATAATTACAAAGTTTTTAATGAAAAATAATCTGCAGGAAATCAATATTGATACCTAATTTTGTTGTATTCACTATCAAAACAAATATATATTTTCTGGCATTTTTTTTTTAAATTTTATTCAAAATATACCAAAATTTGTGATGAATATTATTTTGCAAAAATTTATTACAAATTTTTTATAAAAATATGTTATATATAATTCTTGTCAAATTTACTCCAATTTTTCTTATTAATTATTTATTATTTCATTTGATTTTTCTGATTGAAAAATACAAGAAAAAGTTGGCAGTGTTTTAAAGTTTTTCACGTATATTTTCTTAAAAAATAAATTGGCAAATAACCGTTATACTATTTTAAAATTGACAAAAATTCTATATTATATTTATATGAAGTTTCCTTTTAAATATTTTTTCCGCAGAAAAATATATTTGTTTACATGACAAATGATCAGTCGCTCAATTCAAAACTTAAGAGTGGTTGCGGAGGTAAGAGGAAGTGAAGCCAGTGATCGGCCAGTTCATGGAGACGGTGGACAAGAACAACGGCATCGCCGGATCCACCACCGAATCCAACTACTATGTACGAATCATCAGCATGATCAACCGCGAGCTGCTTAAACCTTATGCCTCCGTACTGCTGCACCGCCACTCCTATGCGCTCGTCGAAGTTGTCCCGTCGAAGGCTGATTTCAGTATTTCTCTCCTCAGTCAGTTCGAGAAGCCCGACGTCACTTATAATGTAAGTTTCTTTACGTTTCATCGTTTTCACTTGTCGAATTTAGGTGAATGATGATACCTAGAGTTGTTGGCTAGTCTTGAATCAGGTTCTTTTGCTTTTGATTTTTCCTTGCGGTTTGGTTAGGGTTTGTTGAGGCTACATTGTTCCTTTTCGGATTGGAAGTAAACAATAGGGCTTGATCTTTCCCATCCATGTATTTTGTATCGATGAAGCACGAATAATAATTTAAGGTTTATGCAGATTCAGTTTGTTTAAGGTGCTGGTAACAATGTAATAAATGCTTTGTCACTCATTTAGTCAATTGTAAACTTGTAATGGTTTTAGAAGTAAAAGATTTGCTATTGTATAATTTTCCTAGATAGTTGTTCAGTTGAATCATAGAGAAACTAGTTTCTCACTTGCACTTTGAATTTATTTATAATATGCAACGCTTTGAACTTTGAATTAATGGCTCACTTTATAATATGCATCGTATAAATTTGTTTATTTTGAATGTATGCAAGGAGGAAATACAAAGAATTAAGACTTGTAATAAAAATATCATCATCTTGAGAGAAGTTAGTAGCAAAAGTGGCAAAAAGTGAGTTCAAGCTTCATAAGTATTAATTCCATCATGGTCTGCCTTGCTATATAGTGAGGCTTGTTATTATACCTTGGAGTTATGTCTAATATGGGAATTATTGTACCTCAATTCCTATATCAATTCTAGTACTCACATGTGTTTATACTACGCAACTTTAGTGGAGTTGTACCCTTAAGAATAGTGAGGGGGGTAGGTATACATTGTTTAGAAAGTAACAGTAAAACTACAAAGTGAACTAAGAAAATCATTAAAAAAAGATGCTTTTTCTGTCAATCTATTCCTTAAATTGAAATTATCTTATAAGTTTTTATTTTTGTTTTATATTTCCCATAATATAAGAACCTAGAAATTTTATTCTCCTGATCCTTCACTCTTAATTCTTATGCTGAATGTAGTGTTAAAACTAATTCAATGTTTCTGGACAAGACACCCTCATTTAGGGTGTGTTCACTTGACATAATTTCCTATTTGGAAGGAAATGGTAGGTTGGATTAGGAGGTGAAAATTAAGTTCGTTTAAGTCGATCGCAGAGCGAGTGAAGGCGATAATTTGCAGGATGCACTACTTTTTTAATCCCGCTTATTGGAAGCAGATTTGAAGGGATTGTTTGAGAAAATACCCTTTTATCCTCTGGAGGGATCTGATCCATGGACATTGGAATCAATCTTGCAAGAAATTTGTGGAAAGGGATCTATGTACTTTGGAACCAATCCACCTAGAGGTTTATGGAGAAGGGATCTAATTCCATTTGATGTTGGAACGGATCTAGCCATGGAAGAGATCTAATCCAGCTTTCTGCAGATCTGATCCCATAGCAATATCTTTTTTTTTACAATTTTAGTATTAAAAAAAATTAAGAAAATATATGTAACTCATACAAATATCAATGTATACTAATTTTTATATAAAGAACAATATGGTAATTTATCTATTACTTCTATTAAAACATTTTTTTACAATTATCATATCACTCAAATCACTCACAAATTTTCACAAACTTTACTTCCAAATCCATTCATTATCACCATTAAATCTCTTAAGAAAAACAAAACACAATTCACTCAAATCCAACCACTCCCTCTCTCTCAAACTCATCCACTCAAGTGAACACAGCGTTAGTACCTCTCCACTTGACCATCAACCCTTAACCTCCTCAATCAACGTAAGTTATAAGCACTGACACCCTATATGTGCATTGCATAAACTTTTTTAGTTTATATTTTAATAAGGTTGGGCTTTGCTAGAAATATGTTTAATTTATTTTAAACATGTTGAACAAAATAGATCTACCAGGTATAACCAAATTGAGTTATCAAGGAGATTGAAGAGGTTTCTCTACCTACTTATAGACCCTTGATATCATCATATTCTTAGTTTAAATTTTTCAGTCTCACAAGGACTTGGTCTAGTACTATTCTCATATAAGTTTGTCCTCCTTTAACACTATAATTTTCCTTTTTTTTGGTAAGAAAGGAATTGATTAAACTCTAATGGCTCCAACAGCCATGGTGAAAGAGGTGAACAATTGAAACTGTGATGGAAAACCAAAGAGCAGGTCTAATAGAAGGAATAAATCCCAGTATTATTGAATGGCAAACAAACAGGAAAAATACAGAAAAGTGATTTTGTCCACAGAGCCTAGCTCCAACAGAGAGCTATTGCCCCCTTTCCATAACAAATTTCCAATATTCTTTCCTCCCCTCTATCTCTTCACTCTCCCCAGTATATCAGAACGACCCGTGCACAACACACTCTTGTGCCAGCTCATCATTCTCTCACCCTCCTATTCTGCCTCTCATACACTCTCCAAATAATGGGCCTGGCCTTATTATCCAGTTGCCTGTTTGGGCTGCTATCACACTGAAACAGAGGTTGATTTCGGAGGTGCTTGAGATTGGGATAAATTTTCACTTTGAAACAGAGATTGATTTCTTCCCCTTTCATTACTTTTCTTAAATCCTTTTTTTCATTCATTAACTTATTAGATTTTAGGTGCTTTTGGTAAATTTCTGACATGATGAAGCTTAGATTTGATTTCTCCTGGAAGATTTTTCCTAGTTCCATATGATAGTTGGAGTGGTTGTTTTCTTATTATATGCCATGCTTCAATTTTAAGCTTAATCATATGGTTCCATGTAGAGAGATCTACAAGTTGGTGTGTGTTTAAATGTAATTTAAACACCTAGAGGGGACAGGGTGAAACACAGTGACGTGAATTCAGTTTTAACTATAAAAATAAATTGGAATGGAAAGTAAGTAGAAATTCCCAAAACAAAATTTTAAAAACTAATCAGATTGCAAAATGAAATTGAAAACGGAGTGCAGAATTGGAATTCATCTAAAACTGTAAAAACAGTATGTGAAAGTCAGAATTGGAAAACATGTATCATCATTGTCATTGTATTAGTTTGCCATAAAATAGAGGATGTGAAAGTTTCCACAATAACTTGGCTTTGGTTTTGCCTTATTAATACTCAAAACTAGCCATGAACAATTGAACACCAGATAAAATATTCCTTTACGAGCCAAAACAAACTTAGTCTCCATAGGTCTATAAATGAACACTGCAATTATGTGTACTGGTAGTTCTGTTAAAAGATTGTGAACTTTTCATGTCAAATTTAGTCTCCATAGGTTATTTTGATTGCCAAACTTCAACATTAGAACTTTGTTAGGGGCTTCTGCATAAAAGGGAATGAAAAAATCTTACTCTATGAATACATGCCAAATTAGAGCTTGGACTCATTTATATTTGGTGAGACTCCATATTCCATCACACAACGTTCTTAAAGTATTCTCTAATTATTATAGCCATAACTTCACTAACCCTATTCTTGATTTGAAATGTAAAATGCATGCGTTGAAAGACCTTGTTCTTGATTTGAAATGTGATTTCAAATTCACAGTTAGAGTATATATGTAACACCACCAATTCATTAATTGGTTGGTTTGAAATCACACCTAATTGCTATAAGTTAAGTAAGACTCAGTCAAAAAAGTAATGAGCACTAATCCTATATTGAAGGCTATCTAGTCTTAGCCATGTTTATATCATATATAGCTAATTTTTAAACTATGGCAGAAGCGTTGTGATGTAGTCTTGACCCCAACTAAGGATGGAGTCATATACTTAAAAAGATTAAGCATGTTGGTTGACTTGTTGATCTTTGACTAGTGTTGACTACTTGACTAGAGTTGACTTAACCTAAGTCAGCTAATCCTTATTTATGTGTTTTGTAGGTTTAATTAAGGTTAAGTATGATAGATGATGTGGCGCATGCAAAGTGGAAAGTAGAGGTGACTTGGCACCTAGGTGGAGGAGAGAGGACAATATAAAGCAAAAAGCACATGAACTGATGAAGGATTGACCACTCAAGGACCCATGGAGACTCCCCCAAGAAGAATTACTAGAAGCATGACTAAAGGGGATGTTCTTTCTTCTATGTCTCTTTCTTTATTTTTCATCTTAATTTTGTGATTTCCCTAAGTTGACTTAGTTGCCTTAATTTTGGTTGACTTGTTGACCTTTGACTAGGGTTGACTCATTAACTAAAATTGATTAAACTTAAGCCAACATGCTAATCCTTGTTTAAGTTGTTTTGTAGGTTATTTTAGTAGAAGGAAGCATGATAGGTGGCGCATGGTGATTGGGGAGCATGATTTGGAGACCACTTTTGTCTCTTTCTCCACCCTTTGGCCGAGAATCCACATGGGAAGACACACCACCATTTCATTTTGTGCCTAGCTTGAAGATGCTTCTACAATTAGGGTTTTCCTTGATTTTCTAGTTAGCCCTTTTCATCTGTTGTTTTTTGTTTGGAGATCCCCAAGACTCTCTATTTAAGGGGAGCTCTACCAATTGTAAAAGGGTTGAACATTTTGAATCAAAACATTCTTGTTTCAACCACCATTTTCGTGAGCTAGCCCTCCTTCTAGGAGTGGAAGAACTCTTTGCCTTATCTTGCTTATGCAAGTGGCGACACCATATCATTCATCTATAGAGCTTGGTTTGGCTTTGCCCCCTCTAAGAGTGGCGTGCTCCACTTCCATAACCATTACTCTCTTCTCTTCCATTTTGTTTTTGTTCTTCTTTGTTTCCATTGCATTTTCGTTTTGTGTTTCCATCCATGTATTTCGTTTTAAAATGCAATCCATCTCCTTCTTCCTTTGAGCTCTTGGAAATGAACCTTCACATCTAGATAGCTTGCTATCTTAATGTTCAGTGGAAATTTCCTTGAGTTTTCTTAAACAACTCAACACCATATTCAATAATCTTAAAAGGAAACAAGATAATCCTTCATCATGAACCTTGTACCACCTTTGTACCACTTTTCTCTTTTGTCTTTAGCACCTTTTGGCCTTTTGTGAGACATTTGAGACACATTTTATGGAGGCCTTTAAGGCTTGGACGAAAATCACATTGCACACACCATAGTTAGTCCATTTGTCTCTCATTTTGTAACCTAATTTGACTTAGTTTCTAGAAGCTAGAATTAGGATTTTGTAGAGACATACTTATGTATCTTTTATTTGCTTAGAAACCCCTAAACTCTTCTATATAAGGGATGTTCCTAGGCTTGTAAAAGGACTTGTAAAAGGGTTGATCAAAATTGAGTAAAACTTATATTGTTTCAACCACAAAACCATGAGCTCTCCTCTAAGGAGTGGAGACTCTTCCTTTGTCTTATCTTGCATAGCAAGTGGTGACCTCCTTAATCATCTCTAGGGTTGGTTAGCCTTTTGGCTCCCCTATGTGTGTCATGTTTCCCCTTCACCATTTTCATTTTCTATTGCTTCCACTTCCATTTTGTTGTTGTTTTCCTCTATTTCAATTCGGTTTTCTTGATATAATGCTCATTTTCTTTTGTTTCTTGGTTGAAATCATCACTCTCCTCTAGAATCTCTAGAAGTGAACCTTCACATCTAAATAATTTGTTATCTTATTAGTGGGATCTTGTCTAGGTTTTCTTAAGAAATCTAACACCACATTTCATAAAATCTAAAACGAACTACATCACGTTGTGTCATGAAGACAACCAACTACTGGACCTGCACTTCTAGCACTGGCTATGGTGGCGAGGCTTATAACTATCATGCGCACACACTTGTAAGTATAAATAACAAACTTAAAGAGTTATTTCTAGTTTTCTTTGTGCAATATCTTCGAGAATGTTTGTATGTTAAACTCTGTTAGATATTTCAATGAATAAAGTCAGGACTAATAGGGTTAAGAAATTGGTTTATGTTTGCATTATGATTGTGTTGTTAGCTTATTGTTATTGTTGTTTCGATGCTGCTGACGCTACACTGCACCATTTTTATAACTGTGTTTTTTATAACCAACAGACTTAAAAGTATAAAAGTGTTAATCTAGTTGAATTAAGGCTTTGCTGAGTATTCTTATCTTCTGTGAAGTACCATTCTTTTGACATATAATTGACGATCTTAGTCTACAGAATTCATCTTATGATTAAGATTCCAGTCCAAGCCTTTTCTTTTGAAAATTCTCCACTACTAGAATTAAATATGTGCATATTTTGAAATTTTGAATTTTTTTTATGACAATGCAGAGAAAGAATGCATATTGAAAATGCAGAGAAGAAGAGAAAGAATAAATGAAAGACTGAAGATGCTACAAAGCCTTGTCCCGAACGGAATCTAAGGTAGATTTCTCAATCAATATCTAACTACTGCCTAAGTCAAACAAGTGGTTGACTTAAGATGCTGAATTTTGCTTCCTCGTGAATTGCATGCTTGAGGAAGCCGTTCAATATGTGAAGTTTTTACAACTCCAAATTAAGGTAACAACTTGAGTTGAGATGCTCCTCAGGCTTTACTTTGCATCCAAATTTTAGTTCAGTGTAAAGATTTTTGTTATATCATAAGATAGAGACTCATTGTCATTTCAATTTAACAGCTTCCGTGCTCTGATGATCTTTGAATTGATGATCTTTGGATGTACCCTCCTATTGCTTACAATGGAATGAACTAGACCTCAATTTTACCCCAACCAAAAAGCCATAAGTAAATTGCATAGCAATGAAAGGGTGATGATGCAACAGCAATATGGGAGCTTCCTTTTATGACGTTTCGATTATATTCATAAGTATGTATTAACTGCCATTTGATCATTAGGAAGTTTGAGAATTTTCTGTTCATAAAGCAAGAGATTGATAAATTAAAGCGAACCTTGTGTATTTTTTAACCATGAGAAATCATTTTCGGTTGATTTCCTGTTTGTTTATCTCATTGGCACAAGATAATGATTTTTTTTTATAGTTTAAAATTTATACGTTTTATTTATTTTTAATTATAGTCCAATTCAAACTTATTTGTATCATATTGTCTCTAAAAAATAGTTTATTTAGTTAAAATGTAAAATATAAAATATAACATATTTAAAATTTAAAATTGGATAAAATTACATTTAAGAAAAATATAAAGATACTAAAATAACTAGACCTTAAATAGTAATATTTTTTAAAAAATTTATTATAAAAAAATTATTGTGGAATTTCTTGAAAAAATATTAGCAGAAAAAAATATATTTAAAAAATTTAATTTTGCAGGAAAAATTAATTGAAAATTTTTTGGAAGAAATTTTTTGCAAATTTAAATTACGGAAGAAAATTACTTGTAAAATTTAAATGTGTAGGAAAAAGTACTTAATATTTTTTAAATTGATTTTTTCTTTTAGAAAAAATTGCTACGAATTTTTTTTCAAGAAAGTTTGTTGTGTATATTTTTCACAAAAAAATTTACAAGAAATTTTTTGTAAAATTTTAAATTTTAAAATAACTAATTACTCACAAAATATTACCTACAGATTAAAATTTATAAGAAAAATAACAAAAAATACTTTTCCGGCAAATTATTATAAAATTGTTAGAAAATTTTTATAAAATATGAAAAATTCTAATAATGAATATGTCTTGTATATGGTTCAATTTGAATATTATATTTTTTTTATAAATAACCTTAAATTTTACAGAATAAAAGAAAAACTTAAATTATTCGTGTACTATGAATTAGAATATAATACTTAATTTGTTTTTATAATAATTTTCCCTAGGAATGAAAAGAGTTATCCCTTTTAGAAACATGATATATATATATATATA
>Ga0214543_1010031_pt1:2500-14343 | contig 14343 bp, 6 predicted proteins | sample CNSS2metaG_FD_160094 | JGI IMG/M metagenome (GOLD analysis project Ga0214543, IMG submission 160094) | Root nodule microbial communities from cowpea collected in UCLA plant growth center, Los Angeles, California, USA - CNSS2 | ecosystem: Host-associated > Plants > Roots > Nodule...
TGAATGTTCCTAGTTTAATAGGATGGTATCAAAAAATCTTATTGGATGTTTTATTTGAAAATAATTGTTACTAGTGGCATCTTAGACGAGATGTTACAATCTGCGCCTAGAAAAACTTTGTGCAAGGGCTTTGGGACTATTCTAAAGAACTTGAATTCTCCTAAACATATTGTCTACACTTTCTCCATCCTTCATGGTGAAGGATTTATATTGGCATGTGAGAGTCACAATCTTCCTTAGTTGAGCATATTTGTTTCCCTCATAGTTTACTATTAAAGAATCTCATATTTCCCTCATAGGATGTCAAAGTGAGTCAACCCGACTCGACCCACCACGAGTTAATGGGTTGTCTCACTTCAAGATGTTTTATTCTTTCAACTTATTTTATATATTTGTTATAATACATTAAAGTGGATTAAATCGAATCATTTTTTTTATAATAGTACAATCAACCTGTTATTTCACCAAATATTATTATAATGATAGTAGTTGAAAATTAAAGTGTCAACCTACATAACTTAGCAAACAAATAGTTAAACATCCAAATTGTTCAAATATTATTGAACAATATTCTAGTGTTTAAAAAAATCAAATTGTCAATCTACATAATTAGAAGTAATAAATAACTATAATAAAAATTTTATGAAAAAATTGTAAGAAAACTAATAACGGATTGTTGGTGGGAGGTTATGGGTCGGGGCAACCCACCTTCAACCCAACTTGAATGTGTTTAACTCATAGGTTAAATAAGTTTGGTTCAATTTGACACATTTAAAATAACTAAATGCTTTCTAACCCAACTTGACTCCAACATGTGGTGAGTCGGGTTGGCTCACGAGTTGAAACTAATTTTGACATCTGTACACAATACTACGTCTAGTTCTTGACCAACCATTGAAGTTTCACTAGGAAAACTCACATTGTAAAGTACACATAAGTATTATTTCTCAAGTCACTTCTAACTCAAATAAGTATTATTTTTCAAGCTACTCTTGGATCAACGCGAGTATTCTTTCAGCATCCAACCTCTCTTGGTTAACTTCGTTCAAGTATTCTTTTGCAAAGTCACCTATGGTTTAACTAAGTATTCTTTTGACAAATAACTCCTAGCTTATATAGACACAAGGTTTTAGTGATCAATAAATCACAATTTCAACTCACTAAAGAGGGTAGTGCCTTTTGACGTATATAATGATTAAGCTTTCTCAACTTGATAGAGGACAATTCTAAGATTCCATACAAGAAGAACTTGAAGATGAATCTTTACAATTTAAAGGACCTATAACAAGGGCAAGGAGCAAGAGATTGGAAGATTAAATCTATTCAAGGCTCATGATGCTACAAGCAATAAGAAATTCAAAGGACATGAAGATCATGACTTGGAGCACATTTGAAGGATAATTTTTAGGAAAATTAGTTTATGTTTTTAGACTTTGTGTTTTCTTTTAGAAATTAGTTATGTTCTATGTTTTCGGGCTTTGGGCTTTCTTTTATAAGTTAGCTTATGTTTTTATGTTTTCGGGCTTGGGCCTTCTCGTAGAGTTCTCATGTTTTCTTAAACTTATGTGCCTATATGTAGAGGTACCAAAAACTAATGTAGACACTTTTAGTTATATATTGAATTGATTTCATTAAAGAGAGGATTCTCTTTGTTCTTGGCTTAGACCTCTGGTTCTTATCAAAGATTACATCTTTGTGGCGAATCTTCACTTGACTTATCAATCTGCTATATTGTGGCATCCTCCATCTTTGTCTTATCATGCGTTCTTCTCTTATTTATTCTCATTGTGTTTTCTTGGAAGATTCAAATTTAAAAAGGATCATACTCTTTCCTGGATAGGATCGTATCACAACTACTTTTCCAATACGAACACAAATATTGTTCTTACAAAGCTTTAGGACATAAATTTTTTTAGCACATTGTTTTTCACTAGTAAAATTATCACTCTTGTTCTTTTTTTTTTCATCTTCTAAAAGAGTCTTTGCATAAGCTTAAGAAGGTATGACTATATTAAATCCTTTTTTGCCCATTGAGTAGATTTTAACTCACTTTAATGTCTTTTTTTTTCTTGTTATCATCTGTCAAACTTTGACGTAGAGAAGAGTTGAATGCATTGCATACAACATTAAATTCTATTCTCCTTTTTATAAAACTTCTCTAATAGCTAGAAATACTTATCTTCCTAGATTGCAAAGTTTTTTACTTCTTTAAGTGATAAAAGGACACACTGTACTAGAAGATAAATAGGCTAGAGTTGACTTTATGTGTCAGATAAAGTTGGAAAAAGATTCAACTTTAGCTCAAATCATAAGATATATTTGCATAATGCTTTGAACTTGGGTGTGAATCTCTTGATGACAAAAGATGAAGACATTATCTTAATATTTAGACTTAAGCTTTAGAATATTCTTCATGTGTGTTAGATTGAAGTCTTGGTTTGTACTTATCGTTTGATTAATATTCAATTACTTATTAGACGAAGTAGAACATGACATAGTACTTTATCATTTATCAGAAGATGCAATGCACTCACTGTCTAATTCAACATCTGCCAAAAGTAGTTGCTTCATGTTGTTCAAGCTTTAAACTTGTTGTGTATAAACATTAATCAAAACATTGAAGGTGTTATATGTTTGCTCTAACAATGAGCATTAAAAGCCCTTATATATCGAATGTGAATTGTACTTATGTTTAAACAAATTTCAATATTCAATTCCCTTGTATTTGATACTTCTTTGATTGTTTATTGGACTAATATGATAAATGAATTCAATTTTTTCTTCTCAATCATTTATAGGAGTTTGGGATTTTTTACAACATGATACAAACTTATATTTTAGTTTACAATTATTTAGACATCATTGCAAGGAAGTTAAAGTTTGCAATGCACTTTCATTAGATGAGGTGGAAACATGTATAGTCGGTAACTTATGTAACATGGATGTAAGTAGGAATATCATCATAAAAAAAAACTTTTATGGTGAATTCACAAGGCTCTATAAAACACATATTGTCTTTATTAAGTTGTCATAGTCATTGATTTTTCCAATTTCAAAGGATGATTCTAAGAAAAGACTTCCACAATGTTCTAGTCTATGTAAAATATTTCATATTTCTTTCGGCTTATTTATTACATTTAGAATTCAACAACATGATATTGAGCTCGGTAACATAATCGATGCATGAAGGCTATTTCAACATTTTTTTGTTAATCTAAGTCGAGATACATCTTTGTCAATTTAATGAAGATTAAGAGATTCAATGTGAATGTTTATGTTATTTAAAAAAAAATATTAAATGTTTAGATTTTACTGGTTATTAACTTAATTTAAAATTAGTTGTAATTTCCTTTCATTTCAAAGATCTTTTCTTCGCTATTAATGTCATGTAATAATGTACCTACCTGATGTGATCCCAACAAGGCTTATAGCTTATCTGACCCAATAGATGATATGATCCAATAAAGCCCAATTAGTCTCATCTCCAAAGAGGTTATAAGATATTCTAAAATACATTTATTAGGGGAGATATTAACATACTAGCAAATCTCGCCAGTAATCGATTGCGTCTTGATACTGGAATATCTACAGGATATTTGGTATATATGGTAAGGTGTCACTTTATGATCATTGTTATTATTTATTTAAGATAAGTTGTTATTTCACTAATATTGATGAATATCACATTATCTGTTTTATCACACGGGTCCAAGGCAAAAAAGGTACTATAAATAAACCTGGTATCCCCCAAGGAATACTCGCTCTAATTCATACTGTCACATACTCATACTCTCTCTTATACAAGATCCTAATTCTCTTACTGACTTAAGCGTCAGAGATTCTTTTGCAAGTGGATCTTCCCCTGCGTCTCAACCTTTAGAAGCATCTCATCAAGGTTTTTTGAAGCCATTCAGATATTGTCACATATCCGAAGGACCACCTCAAGATCCCAGTAAGAACATTTGGTATTATGGGGCCTAGTAAAATTTTGCCCCGACCTCACACTTCTACGGTCACTACTAGGATCTAAGCTCAACTCTCGCACGAGATGGAATCAAAACCAGTGACAACTTTACAAGGTAAGATCCAAAATTAGATCTAGAAGAATGAACGACAACACAGACGTCATGACAACAAAATCACCACCTTGTGAGCACAACAATAGGTTGACCTTCAAGTGCTGAACCAAAAGTTAGTCACCTTAGAGGAGGCAAAATCTCCCCCACCTCCTCGGAGGGAACTTTCACTCATTGTGTGCAATTGGCACTCCTCTACCAACGATGAGTCTCCTCCATGCAGGTAGCCTAGGAGGGTCGATTCATTCACGTCTATAAGCCAACGACCATCTCCGTTACTAGGCAAACTAGAGCCCAGAACACAAAAACAAGTCCCCTAGGAACTGCAACCGGTCTTCCCAACACCGACCTTGGAGGGAGCATAGTAGGTTGGCCTAGTGCAAAAAGGGACAAAGTCAAGTCCTCGCAGCCCCCACAAAGTCGGAGTGTCTTCGGAGTCCCAAAACACTACTGAACATCACCATTAGAGGATGAGTTGTGGAGCACGCTAAGTTGACAGGTCACCCCAATTGCATTCTACTTACATGGACAAGGCCGACCTCTCATACGCCGTCGAACGTGGAAAATTTCCACCCCTTCACGAAGGCAGTGGTGCGAGCTAGCATCCCGATAGGGATAACCATCAACATCTAGAAGTGCAACAGAACCATCGACCTAGCCATACATATGAAAGCTTATTTGATCCAGGTCAGCATACACACTCAAGGTAAAAGGGCTTTTTACAGGTTGTTTCCTACCACCTTGGATGGACAAGCTCTGGACTGGTATTACACGCTACCCCATACTCAGTAGACTTTTTCGAAGCCTTGAGCTACATGTTCCGAGCATAGTTTACGGATCAAAAGATGGTGCCAACAACTTCGATTGCCCTAAAGTACATAGAGTAGGGAGAAAATGAAATGCTTGAGCACTCCATGGAAAATTTCACCAGCGTGACCGCCACCACCCTAGACACTACCCCATCTATGGTCATACACTTCCTGATATATGGTCCCCAAACCCTTGCCCCTACAGTAAACTAGGTACAATAGCCTACTCTACAACCTCAACCATAATTATTTATTCGTATCCAAGTCATCCAGCCCCAAGCCAACCTGACTCAGGCAAGAGGAAGTGTTCACACCATCGTAGTAGGCTTCGCCAGTAAAGGAAGCTCACGATCCACTTAGAAGCGATACTTGAAGAGCATCAACTAAGTAAGTCAGTTCCCGCAATGCCTACCCTCCATCACATTCTTTGACGAGGATTTCTTCGTGGATGACCCGGACCAAAATAACACAGTGGTTGTCACAACCATCGCCAATTGGAGAGTCCACAAGATCCTTATTAACCAGGGAAGCTCAACGGACATCGTATTCTGGCATGCTTTCTAAGAAGTTGGAAGTCCCAACCAACCTCATCCAGTCATACCCGGGACCACTACTCGGCTTCACAAGAGAAAGGATTCATACCAAAGGTTATATTGATTTGTTGATGACCTTTGGCACACCAAAATGATTGCGTCAGTATGATTGCGTCTTGATACTAAAATATCTACAAGATATTTGGTATATCTGGTAAGGTGTCACATTATGATTATTGTTATTATTAATTTAAGGTAATTTGTTATTTCACTGATATTAGTTAATATCACATTACATGTTTTATCACACGGGTCCAAGGCCCAAAAGGTACTATAAATACACCTAGTATCCTCCAAGGAATACTTACTCTATTTCATACTCTCTCTTATACAATATCTTAATTCTCTCATTGACTTAAACGTCGAAGAGTCTTTTGTAGTGGATCTTCCCCTGTATCTCAATCCCTGAAAGCATCTCATCAAGGTCTATATAAACTATTCAGATCTTGCCACCTATCCATAGCATCGCCTCAAGATCCTGGCAAGAACAAATAACAATAAATAAAAGTTACAAATAATTACTTTTTAAAGCTAGACGTTATCTTCCACATCTAAAATTTACTCATAGTATATATAACAACTTGAATACAAAATAGAAATGTGAACCACACATCGGAAACAACAAACAAAACATAATACAAACCCAATATTACAGTATTGCAAATACCTTAAAATGACACAAAGAACATGGTGTAGAACCTCAAAAACCGCTTTAAAGCAGAAAATAAAATTGTGATTAGGTGAAACCTCAAAAATTGCGAAAGAGGCTTAAAGCTTATGGCTTAGGGCTTGGGGTTTAGGGGCCTGACCCATCGAGCTGACCCGTAGACCCGTAAAAGTACGAATATAAATATGATTGTAATGTTGAATTATTAATTTATTATCCAACTCTCCAAAGTCTTTGTTTAATTTTGTAAACTTCTTAAAAAATTTCAATTTTTTGAACATTGAATATGAATCATAATTTTTTTTTAAAAAAATAGGCTGGCAAGCGACCCGCACTTATGCGGTGCTGGCCAAACTTTTCAGCCCGCAATGAAAATGCGTGACAGGGCGGGCTAGCCCGCATTGTGCGGGCCAAGTGCGGGCTAACCCTGCCCGTATTGCCACCCCTAAGAAAAAGGAACTTACAGCAAGAATTTGGGATGACAAATAAACTCGCTCTCGTGGATATTATCTAAACTTGTCCCCATTTTGACAGGAAATTCCCGCATTGATTGGGTATGGGGAATTCCCGACTTTTTCAACTAGGGATGAGGATGGGTATGAGGATGTATATACTTGTCACGTCCCTGTCCCTATTTAAATTATTAAAATATTCATAGTCAATTAAGTAACCTTTTATATATATATATATATATATATATATATATATATATATATATATATATATATATTACACTTTTTATTTTTTTATTTTTTCTAATTCTTTAGTTTTTTCATTAAATTCATTCGCATCTCCAATATATTTTTCATCTTATCACAACCTTTATACAGTTATGTTCAATTGATGTATGCCAATTAAATATTTTGTATGTCTCACATTTGAATATTTCTATTCCTTTTAAATATTTTTCTTTATTATATATTTTCCTTTCACATAAAAATGTTTAACACTCTAAATTTAAGTGTTCAATAACATAAACCTTTCATTTGTTAGATAATATAAAAAAAATTATCTTCCTTACTCTATTATTATAAATTTTTGTTTCATTTTAAGAACTCTTTTGTTTCGCTAAAATAATTTTCGTTATTTTTCAACAATTGACTATGTTGATGTTTGAAAAGTTTTATTAGATCCTTAAGGTATTTTTCATTTTATCATACCTTTAATTATATTTTTTTTTCTTTGTGCGATTTCATTAAATAGTCTCTCAATTTGTTTGAAAAGTTTTAATTAAATATTTTTATTTGTTGTTTATTTTTTTCATGTAGAATAGTATTTTGATATATTTTAAATAATTATTTTTTATTTTATAGCTCATTACCATACTATAATTTTGTCACTATAATTGTATAAATAAATTTTATTTACTGTAATATAAAACTTAAATGTAATTGTGATGAATTTTTTTATTACCATTCAACATGTATTGAAGTTCAAAAGATACAAGATCTATGTTAAAATTTTATTATTATTACAATTTTTAATAGTGTATAAAAAAGAGATTCATTAGATGGATTTTTTTTTTTTGTGGAAGATGGGACAAAAGTTTGACACCTGTTGGGTTTGGGTATGGGGATGAGATGAATTTTTTTTTGTGTGGAAATAGGTATGGGATAGCGAAACTCATCCTCGCTCTGTTGTCATCCCTAGCAAGAATCCATTCTCAATCATAAAATTTGCGAAAGAGGCTTAGAGCTTAAGGCTTAGGGTTTAGGAAAGAGAAACTTTTGCAATAATCCTTATCCTTCAGAGCTCTTGATACCATTTAGAAATAACGAAATATACGAAGAAGATGATTGTGCAATATTGATTGTGTATAAAATGTTACAAGAGGTGTGTTATATATACACACAAAGCTAACCCTAGAAGCCACACGTAAATAGGCCTAAAACATGAGCTTATGCTAACCATAGGGATATAAGAGAATTTTGTTATTTCAAAATTGAAAATTAAGATATATATTTGAAAAATACATTAAGATATCAAAAATATTTTTGGTTAAAAACACTTATTTACTTTTAATATCATTAGTAGGGATGTCAACGTGGCAGGTAGGGTACGAGTAGTAGTTCCCCCGTACCCTACTCGCTGGATAAATATATGCCCCATACTCGTATTTATATTCGTGCATATATCCGTTATATAGGTACCCGCATATTTTTTTAATATCCACGGATATGCACGGGTACCCACGGATATTTGCAGAAAGAAAATTTTAATATTTAACAACAAATTTTAATTATAAATTCAAATAAAAATATAATGCATAACATTTATAAATTTCAAACAAAGTGCAAATAACTCATTTAAATAGTATTAAATGATAGTTTACAAATAAATGGAGATTTTTTAAAACCAATTGATAAAAGAATAACTCTTTCAAAATCAATGTGTTAATATTTTAATCATTTTTAAAATTTTTCTTTTGAATTTAAATTTGAGTATAGCGAGTACGAGTATCCACCGGTACAGATACTATAATACCCGTATCCGCCCTATTAACATACAAGTATAAAAAAATTACCCGTATCCATTATCCGCGGATATCCATTTTCAATATCCCTAATCATTAGTTGAATTTGTTTATACTATTTTTTTAAAGTAACATCATATCTTTTTTTAATAATAAGACTATGAACAGGTTAGCTAATTCATGTTAACTTTGGTGTCAGTAAAGGAACAAGAGTACTTAAGTTCATATACACATTTGCCAATTTGATGAAAATCACGAGATTCAAAGTAAGCTTTTATGTTATAGTTAGTAAAAGAAAAATATAAAGTGTTCAGATATTACAAGCTTTTGCCAATTTAATGAAAATCACGAGATTCAATGTAAAATCTTATTACAGTTTTAAAAAAATAAGTATTAGGTATTACAAGTTCAACTTGAAGGTGTAAATTTGCTTAAAGACATTTCCTTTAGCCTGGCAATTAGGGAGACATTGTCTTACACATCTAGAATTTACATCCCCAATTTTATGCACTAAAAACTTTGAATGAAAATATATCCATTTTAAACAAATCTGGTCTACAAATAATTTTTTAAAACCTTCAAAGAAAATCGATGTCTTAGAATTGGACATGTTTAGCGATTTTCGAAAATCTGTTATGACAGCGCCATAGTGAAAATTGGTGACGGTTTAATTGTTTGCCCTCATTTCGGCATCCTGCCATTGCAAGTCTTTTTCTTTCTCTCAAATTATTTTTGCTAAGTGCTAGTTGCATTCTTAATCTTATTCTTCTTTTCCAATTTCATTATAATAATTTTTAAAAAAATATAACTCTTTTCATCAACAATAATGCAAATTCTTGACCCCAATGCTTCAGCCATAACCATTTATGATTTTCGTTAGAATTTTGGAGTCCCCTTTCTCCGTAATAACAAGCAAGACTACTCACAATTTTTATGTTTACATCATTCCTATCCCACCATAAGACCACATCTTTTATATAAGATGGTTGTATGTCTTCAATCATCCCCAGAATTTAAAGAATCTTTTGTCTAAAAAATTTTATTTTGCTCCAAATAGTCCATGAAAAGAAAATTTTACGTTTATATATATATGTATATATATGAAGTAGAGAGATGCAAGTTTGAATGGATTATTCCTTATATTGAATTTCATTTCTCCCTTTCAGACTTCTTAAATTTCAAGAACACTCTTTAAGCGGTGTCACATGTATTCCTCCCAAATCCTATTTTTCGAAACAAATATTTGAGTAGATACTATCAGGAAAACATATTATTCTCGGGACAAATCAGGAAAACAGATAGTTCTTTTATCAGAAGTAAAAGAGGAAAACATTTTTATCACAAGAAAAAGAGAATCCAATCCAACTGAGAAGGCATTCGAAAAATTCCAAAATTCAATTCAATCCTTCACACTAGACTAAACCAAAGAAGAGCACAGTAGATTAAATCCTAAGGCCAATCCATCAAAAACGGATGTAATCGAAAAAAAAAAACTAAAACCAACCGGTACGGTTAAAATCAAGCTGTGAGAACAACCGCGCCTCCAGCCTCCTTGATTTTCTTCTCGGCAATCTTGGAGACAAGCTTGGCCTTGACGACAAGGGGTTGGTTCTCCGGCAGAACGCCCTTTCCCAAAAGCTTGAAGTAGCCGAACTGCGTGACGTCAATGAGAGGCGCTTTGTTGTCCTTGGAAGCCTGGTCCTTGACTTGCTGAGGGACGAGGGACCAGAGCTTGTCGATGTTAAGAATGGGGCAATGGAACTTGTTGCGGAGCTTGTGGAAGTACCGCATTCCGACCTTCCCGAAGTAACCTGGATGGTACTTGTCGAAGAGGATCCGGTGGTGGTGCATGCCACCGGCGTTACCTCGCCCTCCGGGATGCTTCCGGTGCTTCCCTATGCGTCCGTGGCCGGCGCTCACGTGACCCCTCTTCTTCCTGTTTTTCTTGAACCGCGTCGTCATCTTCTCTCTTCTTCTCACACACAACCACTCACCTCCTGCGTTGAGCCCTTGCAGCACCGGAAAAACTAAATTAGGGTTTTCCAATTTATATCTCAAGCTTCTTCTGCTTCGGTTATGTTTTCACCCTCACAGCCCAGGCCCAATAGAAAAAACGCCTTTTTTTTTGTTGCTAAACAAGCTTGGAGTTTCAGTTTCCATATCCTTCTGCTATTTACACCGTCGCATTATTTTTTATATTCTCATCCCAATTTGTTCCTACTATAAATATAAAATAATAAAATATTAAATATCGGTGATAATTTTTTCGACGTATACAATTTCTTTTCAATCTTATATTTTAGTATCTACATCTTTTTATTTAAATAATTATTCAAAATAAAAAATATACATTTCTCACTTTTACCTTTTAGTAATTATTTTTTCATTCAAATAATTATTCATAATAAACACGATAAAAAAATTACTTATAATTAAATCATAAAAATTAAATATTTTTATGAATATATTTTTATAAGAAGTATTTTATAGTTTATATATTTTTTATTTTAATAATTAAAAATCATTTTATAGTTTAATAAAACTTTTGTTACAACAAAAGAAAAAATAGACACATGCGCGTAACGCATATACTTCTATTAGTAAATAAGAAAAAAAATATATAATACAAATATTTTCTTTTAGGTTTTGTGCTTGTGAAATCCTATTTTATTTTATAAGTTAGGCCAAACCAAGTGGTAAGGTCCAAATCATCCCATTAGCTTTTCCCAATTTCAAAAAACTTTTAAGTATTCTTTCCATTTCTTTTTGCTTTCCCTTCACGTTTCTCTTCAACTCATAACACACTAGTGTAAAATAAGCTTTTTATACCGGTTAAAAAAGGCTTTTTATACCGGTTCTAGTATCAGTATAGATGCAGGTAGTATAGAAAGTTTGATCTTTCTACATCGGTTCCATAACAGGTATAAAAAAATTATTTTTTATACCATTTCTAAAACCGGTATAGAAAGTCCTCTTGGAAATGGAAGGTTTTGTAAGAAAAAATGACTTACTATACCGATTATATTTCCAACCGGTATAAAAAGTTACACATTTTACACCAAGTATGACCTCAACCGGTATAAAAAGTGATTTATTATTTTTTTTTGAAACATTCGTTTATGCTTCTTACCTCATAGCAAACCTGTATATAATTACCCAAAACATCCAGAAAACAAATCTCATTCAATCTAATATTTACATGAAATAGAATCTAATGTTTATATG
>Ga0214543_1010035_pt1 | contig 14332 bp, 11 predicted proteins | sample CNSS2metaG_FD_160094 | JGI IMG/M metagenome (GOLD analysis project Ga0214543, IMG submission 160094) | Root nodule microbial communities from cowpea collected in UCLA plant growth center, Los Angeles, California, USA - CNSS2 | ecosystem: Host-associated > Plants > Roots > Nodule | place: USA...
AGATCCAACGCTGCCCAACGTGAAGGCTACGTGTTTCCGCCGGTTGCTCCCACCGCGCCAAGTGGCGTATCGAAAACCGCCGAGGCTCTAATCGCCGCTGGATGAAAGTTCAGTGGCAGGTCAATCGGCGACAACCACCGCAAAGATTTGCTGACGCGCGGCGACAGCAGCGATCCCGCCCATGGTGGTCTACCGCTTTGAGGACAGTCGGGCAGCGACTAAGGTCACCCAACGTACTTGAAATTTGGCTGTTCAATGAGAAGTTTACTTAGCGAGAAACCCGTCATGGAAATCTTTCGCCACAACGCGGCCGCCCTGCAAAACAAAATCGGCATCCGAACCGTAGGTGAACAAGCTGAGGCCGATTTCTTGAAAACGCGACAAATAGTCGATGGATGCCACATCAATACCCGATGCAATACCGTACTTCTTAGCGGCCATGGCGACTGCCTGACAAGCATTCAACAACTCAGGCGTGAGCTTTCCCGACTCCATACCCAAGGAAAGGGCAAGGTCTGCCGGGCCGATGAAGAGCGCATCAACACCAGGTGTTGAGGCTATGTCATCAAGATTGTTGAGAGCCTCTCGTGTTTCAATTTGGAGTACGACAGCCAGGCTAGAGTTCGCATTCTTGCGATACTCTGCATCATTTTGGTAATAATTCGATGCTCTCCACGCTCCACATCCGCGTGTTCCGGCAGGCGGATATTTTGCGGACGAGACAGCATCGATGGCTTCGGCACCCGAATTTACCATTGGCACCATGATGCCTTTCGCCCCATGGTCTAGCGCCGCTTTTATGAGTTCAATCCTGTTCCAAGCGACTCTATACAGTACAGGCATTCCGTATCTTTCGGTCGCAGGAAGAATATCTAAAAGTGACTGGGGTGGAATGGGCGCATGCTCGCCGTCAACCACTAGAAAGTCCAAATTGGTCTGCGCCAGCGTTTCTGCAGTCATTACGTGTGGAATCTGCATCCAGGCTCCGATTTGCGGTTTGCCCGACCTGATCGTTTCAGAGAATGGATGTGCTGTCATATTCAAAATCCTTTGCGTTTTTAGCGATAACTGAGTTCGTCAGCAGCATCCCATCGGGACGCCTTTTTCTAACCGGGGAATCGAGCCTACCTCTAAAGTCCAAGGGAGCTATGAACGGCGCCATAGCGGACCCAAGGGCTTATCCTTAAATGACAATCGCAGGTTTAGCGGTCGACCAAAATATACAGTTTATCGAGAAATCGGCTATGACACCCATCAATGTTCGCCGTGATGAAGGCCCTGTTCCGGCGAAGGCACGCAAGACCCCTGGCGCTGAGCGTCAGTCTCCGCCGTGCACGTTTCGAGAAACGCCGTACGCAGGTTGGATGCACATTGAAGGACAAGAGGCGATTCTGATGAGCCGTCTTTTGTTTTCTGCTAACTGCCTATTGCGTGCCGGATCAGGGATACTCCGCATGCTAGGTGATCACATGAAGGGCGACGACAGGGTCTAATTCACTAACGCCGCCGAGAATATGAGAGGCTGACCTGGCAGGGCCAAAACCTCCTCAAAGTCAGTTAATGTACCCACCCAGTGTCCAAGGTTCTTACGTATGGACGTCAAGCCTCGAACCGAACCGCCCTGCCAAGCGAAACAACCAACTCGTCACCGATATGCAGACAGCATGCCCATCGATAAACTCCGGTAATACGGCGCGACAGCGCCGCGAGGATGCCCTTCACTAATTTGCAGCCTCCCACTGCGTAGTCGCCCATTATGTTCTCAGGCGCGACCAGCTTTCCAATGCCTTTCTGCGCGTGCAAATCGATTGAAAATGCCTCGGAAGCCGGACAAGCTTGCGCCGGTGAAGGAGTCAGCGGCACAAGGGAGCCTCATTGGAACTAGGGACATCGCGGAGGCTCACACCGCTAATTCCCGGCACTAATCATCTTTCGCCCAGCGATCGCCTTCTCCAGCCAACCAATTTCCATTTCGGGAACGGAAGACAGCAGGAGATCGGTGTAGTCGTCAAAGGGCGGCGTCAGCACCTGGCTCTTGGCGCCATAGCGCACGACCTCGCCGCGATACATAACCGTGATCGAGTCGGCGATGGAACGCACCGTCGCGAGATCGTGCGTGATGAACAGATAGGCCACCTGCTCGATCTCTTGGAGATTGAGCAGCAGCTTCAGGATGCCATTCGCCACCAGCGGATCGAGTGCGGACGTGACCTCGTCGCAGATGATCAGCTTTGGCTTGGCAGCAAGTGCGCGAGCGATACAGACACGCTGTTTCTGACCACCCGAAAGCTCTGCCGGGTAGCGGTCGATGAACCCCTTGCCCATCTCGATTTCCTCGAGCAATTCCTTGACCCGTCGGTCCCGCTCCGCGCCCCGGAGGCCAAAATAGAAGGTCAGCGGCCGGCCGATGATTGTGCCCACAGTATGGCGTGGGTTCATCGCGACATCCGCCATCTGGTAGATCATCTGGAGCTGGCGAAGGTCTTCCTTGGTGCGGTCGGCCAGCCGGTTTGAAAGCCTGCGGCCGTCGAAGATGACCTCACCCTGATGTGGCGGCAAGAGCCCGGTAATGGCCCGCGCTAGCGTCGATTTGCCCGAACCGGATTCGCCAACCACGGCCAAAGTCTGGCCTGGATGGATGTCGACCGAGACATTCTTCAGCACCTTGACGGCGCCGTTGCCATAAGCGGCCGTAACATTCTTCACCGATAGTACCGGCTTGGACGTCAACTGCTTTTCCTGATGCTCGATGTGATGCACCGAGACAAGTGCCCGGGTGTACCCCTCCTTCGGGTCCTTGATGATCTGGCGGGCCGTACCCTTTTCGATTATTTTGCCATGGCGTAAGACCATGATGTCGTCGGCGACCTGGGCCACGACGGCGAGGTCGTGAGTGATGTAAAGAGCCGCCACGCCGGTGTCCTGGATCGCTTGCTTGATAGCCGCGAGCACGTCGATCTGAGTCGTTACGTCGAGCGCTGTGGTCGGCTCGTCGAAGATGATCAGGTCCGGCTCAGGGCAGAGTGCCATCGCCGTCATGACGCGCTGCAGCTGGCCGCCGGACACCTGGTGCGGGTAGCGCTTGCCGATGTTTTCAGGATCCGGAAGGCTGAGCTTCTTGAAGAGTGCAACGGCACGACGTTCGGCCTCGGCGGGATTGGCGATGCCATGCTTGAGGCAAGTCTCGACGACCTGATCCATCAGTCGCTGGGCGGGATTGAAAGCCGCAGCGGCCGACTGAGCGACATAGCAGACTTCGCGGCCACGCAGTTTGCGAATGCCGCTATTGCCCTGCTTGAGAATGTCGCGCCCGTTGAGGATTACTTCCCCACCAGTGATGCACACGCCACCGCGGCCATAACCAATCGGCGAAAGCCCTATGGTGGATTTGCCGGCGCCGGATTCGCCGATGAGTCCGAGCACCTTCCCCTTTTCCAATGTCAGCGATACATCGTCGACGATGGTAATCGTCTTCGGGTCCTCGCCGGGCGGATAGGCGGTGGCCTCAATCCGGAGGTGGCGGATATCGAGAAGTGTCTCAGCCATTGCCGCGCCCTCCCTTGAGATCGGCGGTTCGGTTGAGGATCCAGTCGGCGACAAGATTGACGGAGATTGCCAGTGCCGCGATCGCCGCCGCCGGAATCAGTGCCGCCGGAATACCGAAGACAATGCCGTCCTTGTTTTCCTTGACCATGCCCCCCCAGTCGGCATCTGGCGGCTGGACGCCGAGACCCAAGAATGAGAGCGCCGAGAGGAAGAGCACCGCATAGATGAAGCGCAAGCCAAGCTCCGACACCAGCGGCGACAGAGCATTGGGCAGGACCTCGGCGAAGATCACCCACCATTTGCCCTCGCCACGCAGCTTTGCAGCCTCCACAAAATCCATGGCATTGAGGTCGGCCGCGACGGCACGTGACAAACGATAGACACGCGTCCCGTCGAGGATACCCATGACCATGACCAGCGTCACTATATTGGACGGCAGGACTGAAAGCACGACGAGACCGAAGATTAGCGTCGGAATTGCCATGAGGAGATCGACGAAACGGGACATCAACATATCGAACCAACCGCCGACCACCACTGCGCTGAAGCCGAGGATTGCTCCCATCGAGAAGGAGAGTCCGGTCGCAAGGACAGCGATGATGATGGTGGTCTGGGCGCCATAAATCATGCGCGAGAGCAAGTCGCGGCCAAGACTGTCGGTACCGAGAAGAAATTTCGCCGACATCGGCTCCCAGACGCCACCGACAATATCGCCGAGAGCATAGGGCGCAAGCCACTCGGCGAAGATCGCCACGACGAAGAAGAGCGAGGTCAAGATCAGCCCGATCAGGGCAGCGAAGGGAATACGTCTCAACATGGTGCCTTTCCTCACTTCGGATGCCGTAGCCGAGGATTGGCGAGGATCGACGCCACGTCAGCAATGACATTGAGGAAAATATAAACGACGGCGAAGATCAGTCCGACGGCTTGCACGGCCGGCACGTCGCGCTTGGCGACATGATCGACGAGATACTGGCCCATGCCGGGATAGACAAAGATCACCTCGATTACGACCACGCCGACCACGAGATAGGCGAGGTTGAGCATGATCACATTGATGATCGGTGCGATGGCGTTGGGGAAAGCGTGCTTGCGAATGATCTCGAAGGCGGTGAGTCCTTTCAATTCTGCCGTCTCGATGTAGGCCGACTGCATGACATTGAGGATCGCTGCCCGCGTCATGCGCATCATATGGGCGAGGATGCCCAACGTGAGCGTCGTGCAGGGCAGCGCGATGGCCTTCATCTTGTCGAAGAGGGGCATGGCCTCATAGACCATCGAAATGCCTGGGAAGATCTGGAACTTCACAGCAAAGAAATACACCAACAGGTAGCCGATGAAGAATTCCGGCACCGATGTCGAAGCGAGTGCCACGCCGGTGATCAATTTGTCGATAGGGCCATTGCGGTGCCGTACCGCCGTCAGCCCCAGAATAATCGCAAGCGGCACGGCGACAATCGCCGCCCAGAAGGCGAGGAACAGCGTGTTCCACAGCCGTTCTTTGATGGAGGTGGCGATGTCCAGCTTGCTGCTCAGCGCCGTGCCGAGGTCGCCCTGCAGGATGCCAAAGAGCCAGCGGAAATATCTGACATAGGCCGGGTCGTTGAGACCCATTTCCTTGCGGAGATTATCGAGCGCAACGGGCGTCGCCGACTGGCCGAGAATGGATTGTGCGACATCGCCAGGCAGAAGGTTGGTGCCGACGAAGATCAGCACCGAGACGGCGAGCAGGAGTAGCAGGCCCAGCGACACGCGCTGGGCCACCAATTTCACGATCGGTGAGGACATGGGGCACGGTCTGTCTCAGGACTGCAGCCAGCATTTGGACAGCGCGTAGCCGTTCATAAGTTGGTTGTTACCATCCGTCGTCCAGCCACCAACGTGTGGACCTGTGGCGTCGATGAAGTCTTGAAACATCGGGATGATCGCGCCACCTTCGTCTCGGACGATCTGGCCCATGTCGGCGTAAAGCTTCTTGCGTTTATCGATGTCGAGTTCGCCGCGGGCCTGTACTAACATCCGGTCGAACTTGTCGTTAAAGAAGCGAGTTTCATTCCAAACGGCTTTCGACTGGAGCATGAGGGAATAGAACATGTCCTGCGTCGGCCGTCCGACACCAGCTGACGCCGCGAACGGCACCTTGCCCCAAACATTGTCCCAATAGCCGTCAGCCGGCTCGCGCTTGACCTCGATGTTTATGCCCGCCTTTGCCGCGCTCCCTTGGTACAGCAAAGCAGCGTCCACCGCGCCCGGGAATACTGCGGACGTGTGAAGGAGCAACGATCCCGAGTGCCCCGACTTCTTGTAGTGGAAAGCGGCCTTGTCCGGATCGAACGTGCGCTGTTCCAACTCAGTAAAGAGCGGATAAAGCTTATTTACATACGTGTCATTGCCAACGGAGCCGTAGCCTCCCAGGATATTCTGGACCATCTCCTCGCGGTCAATTGCATATTTCAGCGCAAGGCGCAGGTCGTTGTTGTCAAATGGAGCCGTGTCGCATTGACAATAAAAATAGGCATGGGCACGGCCGGCAACGTTACGAATAGTGATGGACGGAAAGCGCTTTAGGAGTTCGACCACTTTAGGCTCAACGCGGTTGATGATGTCGACCCGCCCGCTCTGCAAGGCGGAGGTGCGGGCCGTCCCATCGTTGATGACGATGATCTCGATCTGGTCGGCAAAGCCACGATCGTCGCGCCAGTAACCAGCGAACTTTTCACCCCCAAGTCGAACACCAGGATCGTTCATGGTGACTTTGTAGGGACCGGTACCGATGGCTTCATTCGGATTGTCCTTGCCGCCATTTGGCTGAATCACCAAGTGGAGATCGTTTATTATGAACGGAAAGTCAGCATTCCCTTCCTTGAGGGAGAAGACCACGTTCTGGCCGTCGACTGCGATCTTGTCGATGCCTTGCATAAGGGAGAGAACGACGGACTTAGAATTAGTGTCGGAGTGGCGCTCCATCGTGGCGAGTACGTCGGCGGGGGTCATTTCCTTGCCATTATGGAACTGCACACCCTTGCGGATGCTGAAGGTCCAGACCTTGGCGTCCTTCGATCCGCCCCAATCCTCGGCAAGTGCCGGCTGGAGTTCTTGATCTGCAGACAGCTCAACAAGTTGTTCGCCCCATTGGCGGCTGAAGTTAAATTGAACATCGTTGGTTATGAGCGCCGGATCAAGGCTGTCCGTCGTATATCCACCGTTCAATCCGGCCTTGAGCGTGCCGCCTTTGATTGGGCCTTCCGCCCTCGCGGCTTCAGCAAGGAGGGCATTAGCTAAGACTGCACCAACCCCGAGCGCTGCGGCTCGGCCTAAGAAGTCACGACGGGATAGCTTTCCTTTCGCGACGCGCTCACTGAGAAATCGGATTTCATCAACCATCTTAGTTCCCCTTTAGTGTTGTATTCATTGATTATTCCGGACTAGCAGAACGACGTAGCCAGTCGCCGTTGTCGTGCGCTCTCCAGCTGCGGTTCAGGTCCGCCAAACGCATCAGAGAGCCGTGTGCTTAAAGAGCTCCTCCGTCAGCCAGGTGCCGTGAGCAATTCTCAAGTTCTTTGTCGGTTGCTCGCGTCACAGGATCCGGTAAACTTTTTTGGCGTTCTCCCGAAACAGCAGCGCCTTGTGTTCCTCGGATATCCGAGCCTTGAAGGCATAACGCGGATCGTCGTAGTCCCAGTGAGGATAGTCGCTCGCGTACATCAGCCGGTCCCAGCCGATTTGCTCAAACAGATCGTTAAGCTCCTCGGGATTGTCCGGCTCCTCCACCGGCTGGGTCGAAAAATAGATATTCTGGTGTAGATAATGGGAAGGTGGATGTTTTAGGTTCGCGACTTCCGAGCCCATGCGCTGCCACAACATGTCGAGGCGCTCTCCAAGTCCGATCGACCAGGTACAACCGGACTCAATGATGATCACCTTGAGCGATGGCAACTGTTCGAACACGCCATCAAGAATGAGACTCATGATCTGGGTTTGCGCAGCGAAAGCGTTGTATAAATGAAACTCAGAGTAATAGGATGGCCAGCCGCTGGCGGTACGTGAGCCGAGTCGACCTCCGACGTGCATGCCGATTGGGAAGCCATGATGAGCCGCGGCCTCCAGGATCGGTCTGTAGCGCCGGTGCCCCAATGGCTCGGTTGTCCCGGTGAAGATCTGCACCTGGACAAACCGCGCATCCATCGCCCGCTTTTCGATTTCCGCCACCGCGGAAACCGCATCGTCCGGCACCACCATAACCGACGCCCTCAACCGGTCCTCCGGCTCAACGAATTCGGCGATCTGCCAATCGTTGATCGCCGTGCACAATGCATTGCTGAGATCGAGATTGCGGCCGCCATTGCCCAGGGTCACCATGGGTTCGAGCACACCGAAGACAACATTGTTGGGATCGAGGTGCTGCTTCCTCATCAACGCCAGGTCGGAACCAGGCAGCCCCTCACCCGGCCAAGCATCACGACGCAACGCCAATGGAGTGTAGCCGTCATAGAGATAGCCGCCGGCAAGCGCCTCGAACCCCAGCTCGCCATATTGATCGAGATGATCCCGCCAACGCTTGGAGAGATACGGATGGAGGCCATACCGATCTTTGAGTTCCGGGTGGATATCGCAATCGGCAATACCCACCAAAGATGTTGTGTGCACCGAATGCTTCGGGCTGGGTATCGTCTCGTTCATTACACCGTCTCCTTCAGCCGTGGGTATGTCCGCAAGGGGTTCTCCTGCGTGATCTTCTGGCGAAGACGCACTGGAAAACCGGGCGGCATCGGGTCATCTCCGTCGAACTGCCAGTGTGGGTAGTCGGAAGAGAAGAGCAGCATGTCTTCGCTACCGAGATGTTCTATCAACTTCTCGACGCGCACCGGATCCTTCGACGTATCGAACGGCTGTATTGTAAACCGGACACGATCCCGGATTTCCGCTGCAGGAGAGCGCTTCACCCACGGGACCTCGCCGCGAACACCAAACCAGACCTTCGTGCTCTTCCACATGAAACTGGGCACCCAACTGATGCCCGCCTCGATCATCACGAAGGTGAGATCCGGAAACTTGGCGAATACACCCTCCGTGATCAGGCTCTGGAGCTGCGCCGCGAACAGGAGCGTTCCGCTGGCATAGTCCTGTAGGTAAGTCGATGGCCACCCCATACCGCTGCTCGTGGGATAGCGATACATCGTCCCGGCATGGATACCGATAGGCAGCCCGTGCTTCTCGGCTGCCTCATAGATCGGCCAAAAATGGCTTCGACCGAGAAGCATCTCGTTACCGGCCAGCAGAAGGACCTGAACGAACCGTTTGTCGGAGGCACATCTGTGAATTTCCTCTGCAGCCCGATCGGGAAGCTGCGAGGCGACCACAATTGAACCTCGCAACCGCGGCTCGGCGTCCAGCCACTCGCGAGCCAACCATTTGTTGGTCGCGCTGCATACTTCTGCTGCCATCAAGCCGCTTGCTGCGACCTGGCCGCCATAGAGCGGATTACAGATTGCGATCTCGCAGTTGAATTTATCCAGCGCCTGTTCCCGACAGCTAGCGAGGCTGACGCCAGGCTTTTCACCGACTTGCCGCCAGTCCGGACGGCATGACAGCGGGACGCTCGGCGGATAGCTAGCCAAATCCATGTCGCCGATTGCGCGGCTGACGAATTGCTCCTGCCAATACTCGTCCATATAGGGGATCAGCGCATCGTTTCCCGGCACTGCGGGATGAATATCGCAATCGATTACCGAGGTCGGCTTGTGGTGCATAAATGCCTCGCTTTCAGGAAACTCTGCCATCCCTACAACTGGGGTCTATTGTTTACAGATCGACGACCAGGTAGGAGTCTTCGATACTCACAGGGAAGGTTTCCGCTTTATACGGACCCTCGACCAACTCGGCTCCCGCAGTTATCGATACCGGGTATTGTTTCACGGATATTCGCCCTGGGTCACACCATGACTGACCGGTGCGAATATCAAATTCCCATCCGTGCCAAGGGCAGCGAATGAACTCGCCGCGACGCGAACACTGGACATGTCCAGGCTCATCTGCTGTTGCAATACCTGAGATCAAGCCCATCGACAGTTCTGCGCTCTGGTGAGGGCAACGGTTGAGGAGGGCGAAGTAGTCGCCGTCGACATTGAAGATGACGATCGGACGGCCACGCACCTCGAAGACTTTGCGCATGCCCGGACCAACATCCTCTGCCTTGCCCACCACATGCTTAGCCATCTTTCCTCCCTCGGCAAAATCGAAACGGAACTGATCCGAGAAGCCATTTTACGGTAATAGGCCCGCTCCATCGGTCTTGGAATAGACAGATCTGATGAAGATGCACCACCACAGATTCGGACTACAGCAGAAGCGAACGTGACAGCCCCCCGCGCAGCCATGACTGCGTTCCAAAGTTCCGGAGTTGTGCATTGCAAGCTCGTGAAAAATTCTAGGCGACGGAGGCGGTTCAAACCCGAGCACCGATGGGACCTACGACCTCCTGCGGTCGAGCCCAAAAACGCTGTTTGTTGACCGGAAGGCAACTCAGTATTCTTCTGCCCCGGTCGGAGATAGGAAAGTAATCGCTCCCGCAACATCACGCTCAATGTCGCATGCGCCTGACGATGAAGCACTCGATGTTCAACGCTATGCCCCGGGGCGCGACCTTTGCGTTCTGGACGCGTTCTGGGCAAATTGAAGGGGAGAGATCCGACACCTGGCTTTCCGATATTCACGAACAGTTGTGTCGGGCAACACGACAATCAGCCAGTTTCGATAGGCTACTGTCTTGTGAAAGCCGAGGTCGGCCGTGCCGCATGACCCGGCCAGCCGTTTCCTATGAACTCGACGTGCATGTTCGGGGCGACGGGAACAACGACTATGTCGGGTGTGCGCCATCAATGGGCTGATTGGCCGGCCCGGTGAAGATCGTCCCAGATATCTGGTTGCCGCTTGAGCTGGCGCCCTTGGGTATCCGAATGCGGCTGGTCCTGCTAGATGTTTGATCCCAGGCTCACATGACGACGCTTAGGTCAAGGGTGTGTTTATGACGGCATCGTGTTGCTCCAAATTGGTGGCAGAATCCAGAGCTGAGCCCGATTGCGTGACACGGCTCGGTCAATCGAGCCTGGTCAAACTCACATACGGTCGCCGCTTGGGGCGGCTGCACCAATATCCCGCTTGCGGCGGCAGGCCCCAAAGGCGAGACCCGTCTTTGATACGGCATTCCGGCCAGCTGGGATCTCGGTTCGCCTCCTGGATCCACCGAGGCTGATCGGGCCTCGAGGGATGGGTGTGTCGGTGTGGTCTCGTCAGACAGCCTGCATGACGGCACCTTCGATGACGACGCCTGCGGTCACGTACTTCCACAGGGCCACGAGCAGCTTTCTTGCAAGGGCGACGACTGTTGTCTTTTTGAGGCGCCCCTGATTGCGTATCACGCGTTCGTGGAACCAGCGGGTAAGCGCTGAATCTGGTTGATTGCGCAACCACAGCCAGGCTAACTCGATCATCGTCGTTCGCAGCCGGGGGTTACCGGCCTTCGAGACGCCTTGCTCGTGCTGGACCGATCCGCTCTGCCAAGGTGTCGGCGCGAGCCCGGCATAGGCGGCGACCTGCCGCCGATTATCGAAGTGCCGGAACAGCCCTTCCGCGTAGAGGATGGCCGCACATTCTGGACCGATACCCTTGAGATTGAGCAATGTCGCTGCTGGAGTTTCGGCGACTTCGATTGCCAGCAGAGCGTCGCGCTCGGCCTGCACCACCTCTTTAATCTGGGCTATCACCAGTTCGAGCCGGTCGAGCTCGCGACGGATCTGCCCCTTCAGATGTTCAGGCAGCGCGCGGCCGTCGCCGGTCCTCAGTTCCTCAAGCCGATGTCGGTCACGCCGCAGCGGCTCGTAACCGGTGATGCCTTGAGCAAATAGTAGTCCCTTGATGCGGTTGACATGGCAGGTCCGCTCACCAACCAGAACCTTGCGTTCACGGCCGATGCGCCGATGGTCCTCGTCGCTGACGCTCGGCACCCTAACCATCGCGCACACGCGCGGCTCGCCCCTTTTGTAGGCGAGCAGCGCACGCACCAACGCCTCACCATCGATCTTGTCGGTCTTGGCACGACGACGCCGGCGCGACGTGGCAATCGAGGCGGCGTCGACGACATGGCTTTCGATCCCCTCGGCTTCCAGGACTCGATGGATCCAAAAGCCGTCGAGACCCGCCTCCTGAATGACAACAAGTGCAAAGTGCCGGCCGGTGCGCGCCTGTGCCTTGTCCTGAAGCTGGGCAAAGCGTGCCAGCAATCCGGTGATATCGCCGCCGCGTACCGCATGTTTCGACATCTTCTCCCCACTGCTCGGCGACAGCGAGGTGATCAACCAGGTCGATTTACTGAGTTCCAAAGAAGCGAAGATCGCGCCAAGATCGGTGCGGATAGCGGCAGGCGCCGCAGATCGATCGGCTAAAGCATGCATGATTGGCCTCCACAGAGTTGTTGGTCAGCAACCCCACTCTGCCAGAGCGCAGGACGCTATCCACCACCGTCATGGGATCTTTGATGGGGCATCCTTGTCTTCCGAATCAAAGGATGCGCTATGGGCCAGGTTCTTCATGGGAGCGCCACGGCGACGGAGGCGGTCCGTCGAGCGTTACAGCATAGTCATGTCTGGACGGCGCCCGCAGATCAAGGGCTGTTTTCGGCGATGAGACGTCGCGGGTGCGGTCATGTCTCCGGCCTTTCGCTGCGATACACTGACCGCTGGCCCTGATGGTGTCCGCTGATCCGTTGACCTGATCAAGAGAACGAGCTCGGAGCTCCGACTATGCTTCAGGCTTTCCGGATGTGTCCTCGTCTGTTCCCATCACGTCGCTGTCACCCTCGATTCCGGCCGTGGCTTTAGACGATGCTGTTACGCTGATGTACCGGTGTAGTGCGCTTCATCGCGCATGAGCGCAAAAATGATACGGGCTAGTTTGTTGGCAATCGCCACGGCGACGAGCTTGAAGGGCTTGGTCTGCATCAGACGATCCGCCCAACTTCTCAGCGCATCGTTGCAACGTCTGCGATGGCAGAGAACGGCGTGGGCGCCGACCACGAGCAGCTTGCGCAGATAACGGTTGCCCATCTTTGAGACGCGGCCTAATCGCTCCTTGCCGCCTGTCGAGCTCTGCCGTGGCGTGAGCCCGAGGAAGGCAGCGAACTCACGCGGACCCGAGAAGGCGGAGATATCCTGGACGCTTGCTGCAAGCGCAGAGGCGGTGACGGGACCAACGCCGGGAACACTCATCAGACGGCGCGCTGTCTCATCGGCTTTGGCGAGACTCAGAATGGCCTGATCGCTCCGCTCGATCTCGTGGTCAAGTTCGGCCAACTGACGTACCAACGGCAGAAGCGCCGAGCGCACCGCCGCGGGGATGTTGTCGTTCCCTTCCATGACGAGTGCTGCCAAGGAGCGGGCATTGTTCGGTCCCTGCGCGGCGATGATCCCAATTTCGGTGAGATCGCTGCGAAGGGCGTTGAACAACTGCGTGCGCTGCGCCACCAGCATTCACGCACCTTGTGGTGCATGAGCGCCGCCTGGTTCTCGACCGATCGCACCGGCACAAAACGCATGGAAGGGCGCGTCACCGCCTCGCAGATCGCCGCTGCATCCGCTGCGTCATTCTTCTGGCGACGCACATAGGCCTTCACGTAGGCTGGCGGCATCAGACGCACGTCATGGCCGAGCTTCATCAGTTCGCGAGCCCAATGATGGGCCGAACCGCATGCTTCCAGGCCAATGAGACAACATGGCAGGGACTCGAAGAATGCTAAGACATCCTTGCGCCGTAGTGCCCGCATCGTGACGACGCGGCCTTTGGAATCGACTGCGTGAACCTGGAAGACGTGCTTGGCCAGGTCAAGGCCAACGGTGGTAACGGCGTTGAGGTCGGTGGTAGTCTTGCCCATGGACGGTGCTCCTTCAGATGAGTGCTCGACAGCAACCATCTTGGCACGCCTCTCGCGAGGATGATGCCCGGGCGGGCGCCGTCCACATGGGGTAATCGCGGGAGCGCGTCGCCCTGAAAATCAATCATAGCCTTGGAGGGTGGCTGTTCCCCGATAGGATGGAAATGCGGGCTCACGACTGGACGCCGGGCCCAAGCATCGAATGGAGAACAGCCATGGAAGAATATATCGGTCTCGACGTGTCGATGAAAGAGACGGCGGTGTCGATCCGCCGCGACGGCAAACGTATCTGGCGCGGGAAGTGCGCCTCGGATCCCAAGCTCATTGCCGAGCTCATCCGCAAGCGGGCACCGGCGGTCAGACGCGTGGTGTTTGAGACCGGTCCGCTTTCGGTGTGGTTCTATCATGCGCTGTGCGCCGAGGGAGTGCCGGCGATCTGCATTGATGCGCGTCATGCCAAAGCGGCTCTCGATATGGCGCCTAACAAAACTGATGCGAATGATGCCGATGGCCTGGCGCATCTTGCCGAGGTGGGCTTCTTTCGTGAGGTACGCGTCAAGGGCTTCGACAGCATGCTGACCCGTACGCTCGTCGCTGCACGCACTCGGCTGGTTCGCATCACCGTGGAACTTTCCAACCAGATCCGCGGCGTCATGAAAACCTTCGGTCTTGTTGTTCCGGCCGGAAAGGGAAGTATGTTCGAGCGGAACGTGCGGAGCCTTCTTGTCGATCACGAGCAGCTTGCTGCTATCATCTTACCGCTTCTGGATGCCTGGCGCAGTGTCCGGATCCGTGCCGCTGACCTCGGACGTCAACTCATCAGGGATGCACGCGAGAGCCAGGCCTGCTGCCTTCTCATGT
>Ga0214543_1010036_pt1 | contig 14326 bp, 4 predicted proteins | sample CNSS2metaG_FD_160094 | JGI IMG/M metagenome (GOLD analysis project Ga0214543, IMG submission 160094) | Root nodule microbial communities from cowpea collected in UCLA plant growth center, Los Angeles, California, USA - CNSS2 | ecosystem: Host-associated > Plants > Roots > Nodule | place: USA...
AAAACCCTAACTTCGCAAGCTTCGTCTTCGATTACAGTGTTGTGGTCATTCACCTGTACAAGATAGATGTTAAATTTGTCTTTAAACAATAACTGACTCGACTATGCCGGCGAAAACCAAAAAAAATTCTCAGTTCCTTAACCAAAAAACCTACAACGACGACTTCGGAAAAAAATACCACAAACCTGTTGTCGTAGTGGAGAAACGCACAAAAATAAAACATACCTACGAACCACGAAGTTGAATCCAACAATGGAGATGAAGAAAAACCCTAACTCTAGGAGGAACGCTTCTCCCTTCGTTTTCTCTCTTCGTATGGAGTCACGTATTCTCCTTTCTTCCTTTCTCCTTTCTTCCTTTCTCCCTTCGAGTGGGTTTTTCCTTTCTTTCTTTCTTTTCCCTTTTTTCGTTTTTGTTGTCTCTGCGCAACCCACGCTCCACACGAAAACCTAATTTCCAACCCTTTCAATTTTGACGCCCAAACCTACTCTCCAAAGCGTGCTTCTGACCCGCTCAATATTCACGCCCAAACCCACTCTATAAAACCTGCCACGTCTCAAGTAAAATGGTTCAAAAAAATTATTTTTAATTTCAAAAATAAATTCCACCTGTGCATGCCACGTCAAGGAATCAAGTGTAGAGTCAAAATAAGGGGTCAGTATATCATTTTCCTTTAAAAAATAATGTTATAACAAACCCACGTCATGATTTCGAAATGTGGGAAGTAACTAACGTAAATTCCTGGTTGAGGATAGAAGAATTGTCTAGGTAACTGAACAACTTGAACTATTTTATTTTTGCAAATGAGAACACAGTACATACACAGTGTCAAGCACATATGACACACAAAAACAAGCAAGTACAGTTACGAAAGACACGCATTGAAATTAAAACTGCAATCATACAATTATATCGAAGTTATTAAACCATTATCCGATGATATCAGTGGAAGTTGACCAAAATTTGAGGAGGTACGAGAAGCGCAGTCATAAATAGAGCAATAGGTCTGCACGGCCGTGAGAACAAAAAACGAAAGAGCCGCAATAACTGTGATTATTTTCCAAGAAGAATACACATAATCTTTCACCGCCTTCTGTAGCCACTGGCTTTCTTCGAACTTCATTTTCACTTTCTTGATCTCTTCTTCAAGTTCAGGAGTCTCGGTAGGTCTAATGGATGTGCTCATACCATTGAAAAGATCTGTCACCACCTTATCACTCAGCTCAGTCACGATGATTTCGTTCTTCACCAACAGCTTCACATCCTCGGGAATGTCAATGATAGCTCTCATGATCTCAACGTACCTTGTGAAGATCAGGTAGGTGGGTCTAGTCAATGACTCGTACGCCACCAGGTTTCTCATTATCACCTCCGAGTTCTGATCCAATTGGATAACAGGCAAGAACAATTGCTTCTTTACCGAATCAAATTTAATGTCTTTGATGCTCTTCGCGGGTTTGAACTGAATCCCAGCACCATTCAGTTCAGTCACGGATTGGATTGTAACAGCGGGTCGTTTATCCTTTTCCTCAAAGAAGTGCCGCCGAATTGTAACACCGGCTTGCTTAGCTGTGTTCACCAGAGGTGAAAATTTGGCTTGTTGACCCTCGGGTAGTACCGCCATGTCATCAACCATAGGGAGAAAGAAACTTACCACGATCACAAATACTGATGCCACTTTTTTAAGAATACCATATAGAAAACGTAACACACCATAAACTATTTGCCAAATGAAATAAAGCAAATACCACACAATTACGCCTATGACCACGAAAAACATAAAAAAGTAATAGCATATGGAACCTGTTGCAATATAATTCAAGCTCATATGTGCACACGTAAGAAGCTGAATAAAAGTCAGAGAAAATTAGTGACCTTGTTGGAAGACTTTGTCAAAAGTCTGTTGTAGGTTTTTCGGCTATTAGTTAGGAGCACTTTAAGATTCAGTTTTTAAGTTATTCTTAGCACCACTAATGTAGGATTGTTAGACGTGGTTAGTGGAGATAGTTAGCCAAGTTTTTTTTATTATATAAACATTGTATTGTTCAGCATTTTAAAGGAATGTGAGGAGAACAATAAACTGAGCTCTCTCTCTTCCATTATTCTGTCATCTGGTTCTATTATCTTCCTCCTTTAATATCCAACAGAACCCAATATGGAACAGCATCCCTTTGTCTCTTCCTTACCGCCACTCGTGTCTGTGCTCTCCGCGGCCTCATCCGGAGACTCTGTGGGCTCCACAACCGTCGCTACCACAGGCTCGGGGGGCTTCTCAACCGTCACTACCACAGACTCGGGGGGCGTCTCAGTAGTGGCGGTATCTGGCTCAGGGTCGGGGTGAACCTTAGGTTTAGGCTTAGGTTTGGGTGCAGAGTTGGGGTCGGGCTTAGGTGCTACCAAATGGTACATGAGATCCAACAAATGAACATGCTCTTCGTTTTCCGAGGGTTTTTCGAAGTTGACGAGTGGACAGTAGTTTTGACAGAAACTTAGCATTTTTGCATCCAGATCTTGTGATTGAATTCCGTGGTGGCTGCTGGCTTCGTTGATTTGGTGAAGAACATGGGTGGGAATTTGGTTCTCGAGCATGAAAACGTCCCTGATGACGGCGTCGATGGTCAACTCTACACCAAAAGCGTTGACGAGGGGCATGCCGTGTTTTCCGGTCAAGAAGTAAGTGTGGTGGTGAGGCTGGGCATCGAGACTCCGGTTGAGCAAAGCCAGGAGGAATAAGCCATCGACGGTGATATCCTGGAGGAGCTTGTCTTGCTCGTGGGCATAGGACTTTAAGGTTTCTTGGTGGTAGAAAGGTTCAACATCGGAGACGCGGATTTCGAAGCCGTGGTTGAGGATCCTCTTTGCTGCAGCTAACTTGAGTTCATCGTTCATGGTGAGCTCAAAACGGGTATGATGGTAGGGTCCAAGCCCCACAAAGTGAGGGGTGAAAGCTTCTGGGTGGCCGCTTATCAAGGATTTCGGGACACGGCACACACACACTTCATCTTCTTTCCTCACAACCTTATTCTCCTCATTTGGCGCCACTTCAATGTTGTCTGTGCTGTTTTCTACTTTCTCCTCCGACACGCTCATGGTTTAGGTTTTGCAAATCTCTCTGATATTTCCTTCTTCAGCTTAAACGTATTTATAGATGGAAAGGGTTTTAAGAATTTGGTATCATAATCACACCCCATCATATCATTTATTTACTATTACACTATCATCACCCAATCTATCCGACAATTTAAAAATCCAATATATTTAACGCAAGATCTCGAAAGCTTCTTGGTGGATTTTTTATAACAGAATGGGCTAATTATTTCTAAAATTACCAAAATGGAGATTAACTTTTAAAAAAATACGATTTTATTTTTTATTACTAAATTTTGATAATTTTATTTTAATATAAAATGTTATCTTCTATATAGTTTTCGAATATTAAGAATAAAAAAACGAAAAATAAAAAATCATTTAAAAAATAACAATTAAATTTATAAGAAAAAATTATCAAAATTTAATAATAAAAAATTATTTTCCTTAAAAAGAAATAAAAGGTACATATGGGAACAACATCAATTGAGTTGTGTAAAGTATACGTCATGAAACAGTGTCATTAAAATGATCTTGCCTCTGACTTAGAGAAGGATAATTAACTTTTAAGGAAAGTCGTTTCAAGTTGCGATCACTCTTTAATTCCTTAAAAAAAATTGTTCAAAATTGACACGAGTTTATTTCAATTATAACCGATTCGTTTTAGCTATATGACTTCTTTGATACAAAGTTCTGCTAACATACATGATTTGGCCAATTTCAAATATATTTTAAAAGTTACACCATTTTAATAATATCATATAGTTAAAATCAAATAACCTTATTACAATAAAAAAAATCACTTTTGGTAGTCTTCAAGTATATAATTTTTTTCAAGATTTTGTTTAAACTTTTATTTTAGTGAAAAACCTTGAATTTTTTGTATCGATTATAATGAGTTTGTTTTAAAATAAAATGATTTAAAATATATCCTTTTAATTACTGTAAAAAAAAATTAGTTTTTATGTCAGAGATCTTGTCTTTTCTCTAATATAAAATAATAAATTTTATATTTAATCTTTTTATTATTTTGAAAATTTATAATTACTGTAAAAAATTAGTTTTTATGTTAGAGATCTTGTCTTTTCTCTAATATAAAATAATAAATTTTAAATTTAGTATTTGTGTTTGAGATCCATTTCTAAATTTGATAATCATTCTAAAGATGTAGTTTGTGGAAGTCTTAAATCTAATGTTTTTTACTAAATGAAGGGAATAAGTCTTTGGTTTTTTTTATAGGCAAGTTCATAATTTTAAATTGCCTCGATAATCACGCATTCACGTTGTATGAGTTGTCAAACTCCGAGGTCAGGGGTCTTGGTCTTCTTTTAAAATGAAAAATATGTCTATAACCTCGCAAATGGATAACAGTTAATAGCCAAATAATGTTGTTTGACCTTCAGTTCCATATTTGTGTTAAGATTTGTTTAGCTTCCATGATCTATTAGAAACTACTAATAATCAGTCAGTCATAAAAGTAGATGATGAAAATATTTCTATTATATGATTTAGGTATCAAAAAATACAAAAAAATGTTATTTTAGTACTTTAAAAAGCATTCACCTTACAGCTTATTTTAATAATATAATAATATATATTATTTTTTTGAGTTAATTGAAATATTAATATGTTAATTATGGAATATTTTTTATTGATGAATTTTAAATATCGCTTTCCTTACAAATATATGGTTGCTCAAATTTCGTTGAATGAAAAAAAATGTGTTACATTATTAATATATTAAATTTTAATCAGTTTACCTAACCTTAAATAATGAGTTCGGATATAGAGGGATTTTCTTAAGACAAATGTGAACTTTCATAAGGAAGATCAAGTTGTTGATTAACAAATGTTTTTTTTTTCTAGTTAATTAAAGATACAACTTGAAATAGATATATAGGCTTTTTTTGCGCGACTAATTTAATGATATTATTTTACTTGTAGATTCTTGCAAGTTACAACCTTACCCTCCACATAGAAAATATATTAGTTATTAAGTGTTCTGACACATTTTCATGATTAATTTTATAATATACAATTCAATTAATGCAAAAAATTTTTGGTATAAGTTAACAAATGTTAATATATAATATACTAAGAGATCAATACAACTATTATTAATCAGTGTTATACAAATATTGATTAAAGATTTAAAATAATTTTTAAGGTTTAAGAAAACTGAATAATTGATAGCATTTGCGTAATGGCTACCATCAAGACAAAATTCAGATTTATTTTATACAAAACATATGTCTTTTCCAAATACAAAGTCCACTTAAAGAAATCATAGTATATCAAAATTTTGTTTTAACAAACTTTGACAAATAATCATTTTTACTAAAAATAAAACTTTTAAATTTTATTATGTTATTTTATAACTTCTATAAAAAATAAAAAATTATTCTACTTAGTAATTTTATCAAATAAGATATTTGTCAAAAAATTATTTTTAATTAATAAACTCCTTAGTGTTTACATGAAATCAATATCCTCATAATAGTTTAAAGTCTTAGTTGTATTCATTGTTTGACTTAGTTTGCACTCGCTTTATAATTATATATCGAATTTGTCTTTATATAAATAAACTAATCTTTGTTACCAACTTGTCAGGATTTTAAATTTGAGAATAATGCAATAGGTGGTGGTGGCAACATGGATAAAAATGTTTGTTAAAATAGAAAGTCAAACAAAATAAAGAGTTCAGATATCTCTTCATAATCTCACAAGTTTTGAGAATAATTAATAAAATAAAATTTATTTTAGTATTTAAAATAAATTTACTAAAGTGAAGAGTATATAATTATTTCTTTAAAATTATTTGTAAACACTGATTTTTAAAATTTAAATATAACTTGAATATCTTATATGTAATTAAAACGTATTAAATATTTTAACTTTTACACGTAAAAATAATTTAATCAAATAAAGTATCGATACTTTTATTTTATTTTATGAAAATAAGTTTGATACTTGTTGTTGTAAGTAGTGTGTTTTATTTGATAAATTAAATTTCAAATTACTTTCTAGTTCATAAAATTTATTTATCTATGTTAAAGTAATATTAAAAAATTATATAGTAACAATAATAATATAATATAAATATCAATGTTATTTTTTTATATATAAAATTCATGTTAGATATCCATATAAGCTTTGATACCTCAGTGTGACACTCTAAAATTCACCTATTATTTATCATTATACGAAAAATTGTTAAAAAAAACATGACAAACTATACCAAACCCATAATAAGAATTTATCAATGTCACTCTAAATTAATTGGTGTGAAAATCCAATAAATAATTATTTCTCTAAAATTTTTAAGGGTTATTCTAAATTATTGTAAAATAAAATTTTAAATACAATTTAAATTAAATATAAATTTTCATAAATTAAATGACAATTTTATTGATTATAAAAAACAATGGCTTAATTACTCCAATGGTCTCCACCTTGTTGGGGATGTGTCAACTTGGTCTTCACTTTAAAAAAAATTTCAATTGTGTTCAAACTTTTGAAAAAATGTCTCAATTAAGTCCCTTTATATTAAAAAAAATAAAAAATTATTAACAACGTACCACATGTCAATTTGTTTTTGTTTTTGTAAAAAAATTTGTTGCCACACGTCGAGTCCTTGGTGTGACACGTGGTACTGTCAATGTCAAGGCAATGCTACGTATTAGTGTCATTGCCAAAAGTTGTTGTTTTAGTTTTAATTTAATCTTTATATATGTCTCTTTGATCCAATTTTGTTTCCATTTATGTCTCTTTGATTCATTTTTATCCCAATTTTTGTTTCAAAATAGAACAATATTGTCTCTATCTAATTTGAGATCAAATTTAACATGTGTAGAAATTTTATACTAATATTTTTTATTAAAAATGATATTTTAACATATTACATTATCACATATTATTAACTCATGTTTTTTAATCATTACTTTAAAAAAAAATAGAACAATATTGTCTCTCCTCAAATTGAAACCAAATTTATTAATTGTATAAATGTTATATTGATATTCTTTTATTAAAAATGACTTTTTAACATATTACATTATTGTACATTATTAACTCATATTTTGTTAATCATTTCTTTTACTACTAAATTTTAATATAAATAGTTATACTTAATTTTGTAAAAATATTTATATTTAATTAGTTTTGATCTTATAAGAAAACATGGGTTAAAAAATTATTTTAATTATTAAAAAAAATTTGGACAAAATTGAATCAAAGAGACATAAGTGAAGACTAAATTGAATCAAAGCGATATATATATATATATATATATATATATATATATATATATATATATATATATATATATATATGAGAACTAAATTGAAATCAAGACAATGACATTTGACATTTGACAATAACAGTGACAAGTTGCATTAAAATCAAATAAACTTAACAAAATTTGATTAAAATGATTAATGTAAGGCCCATTTATTTTTCTGCCTAAATCCTTAAGGGCTGCCCCAAAGTTGGTTGGGCCTAGGGTTGACCCAAAAAGGGTAACCATACCCTAAGTTTGCCCTAGCCTAATCTTTTCTCTTCATTCGTAGAAAACGTAGCCGTCAAGTCCCTAACCTCTCCCCAGAAGCTTTGCTAGGGTTTGATCCTACGCCCCTTTCAAGCTAGCCAAACCTCGTTCTCCTGTCACATAAGTTGTTCTTGAATCGTGCTCTTCGCGTTCTAAGTTGGTTCTCATGGTTCTGCTGGGCTTACTGTAGCAACCTTGCTATTTTTGTGTCTTTATTCACATCTCTTGGGTCCGTTTTCGAAGTTGTTAGGTTCGTTGAGTCAGGTGTCGAAGTTGTTTGCTAAACCCTTTTTAGGTAAGGGAAGCTTGAGCTTATAATTGCCTGTAATTTCTGTATGCTTCTGGGTCTGAATCATATGTGTGATGTATGCTCATGGTTGATTGTGTGATAGTGGTGAATACATGACTTCTTTTGGTGTTGCGTGCTGTGTTTTCGCGTGTGTGCAGTGGTGGGCACTGTTTTTCTCGCCCAAGCGAGCGTGTTTCGCCCAAGCGAGACTAACATAGGCTCGCCAAGGTTTTTGTGTGCAAACTGTCGCCCAGGCGACTGGTTCTCATTTTGAGCGAGGCGTGATCTCGCCTAAGCGAGAATGGACTCGCCTGAGCGAGAATCCGCGGGGCCGCTGTTCAAAGACTCGAGTTCTCGCCTAGGCGAGGAGGAGCTCGCTTGAGCGAGGCCTTCTAACCTGAGTGAGACTGGGGCAGCTTTTGTGCTACGGTGTGAATGACCCACTGGTATGGTTGCTTGTTGTATGAATTAGGAAGCATGAAATATATGAATTGTTGTTTATGCATGATGTTGGTATTATGGGAACTTTCTGATTGGTTGGTGAAACACGTATAAAGCGTGAGTAGGACGTAATCCCATGGCTCTTGTAGGGAGAGCTTATGGTGGTGCCCCACTTAATGGACGTAATTCCTTGGACCCTCCTAGGGGGAGTTCATGGTGGTGCCTCATCTATTGGACTTAATCCCACGAACCTCGAGGTGAAAGTTCATGGTGGTGCCTACACAATAGGACGTAATTCCACGAAGATAATGTGGTGGTGCCTCACGGCCAGGACGTAATTCCACGGAGGTCACGTGGTGGTGCCTCTTGTAAGGGTGTAATTCTGCGAAGGCCTCGTGGTGACACCACACTGCTAGGACATAATTCCACTGTTTTGTAGTGGTGCCTCATTACACATATCCGGATTGTCTAGTTTTGGAATGGTAGTGGTTCGGTATCTCCTGTGTGGTTTTCCATTATTTATGCGATTTGACGTTGTGTGTTATGATGTAATTATCTTGTGCTCTAGCTTACCCTTTCGCTGGTTTGTATGATTGTGTGTGGTTTTCCTCCTTTGCGATGATCATCAATTTTATTGATGTGAGCAAATGTGAGAACCCCTGGCAGTGACGATGATAATAGAGATGCAACAACTTGAGGGTTATGGATGGATATTGGGCCCACTGTGGGACCCATCGCGAAAGGAGTTTCATTAGTTATGATGGTCTTGTCTATACAAGGCCTAGAACTATTATTTTCACCTGTGTACTTTTGTTTGAGCCGTGTGGAGCCTTTTTCATGTAATCTGGGTATATTTGGCGTATTGTACACCTTTATACTCTAAATCTCGTACTCTCTGAATAATCATGTATGTGATGTTTTATTAATTTGAGGTTATCCAGTTTTTGGGATGTTACAATTAACTTCACGCATTTTTAAAGATGAAAGATTAAATTGATCCATAATTTCGAAAAAAGACTAATTTCAATTTTTACCGAGAGTTAAGAGACTAAAAACATATTTAATCATTAAAAAAGTTATAAAATGTACGAAAAAATTGATAGAATATAGGAAGCAATTGCATTAATTAAAATAGGCAATGGAAACCAAGGAAATGGGCCTTAAAGACAATAAGCCCATTTCAAAAGGGAAATTCAGGCAAGCCCAAATATAAGAGTTGAAGAGAGGGTTTCCGGTTGTTGGTGAATCTGCATATTCTTCGATCATAACAATTTACACACGTTTTATCTTGTAGCAGATGGTTCTTACTTTTTTGTCTTTTGGGAATAAAGTAGTCTTGATTTTATTAGAGATTCTGTTTTTTTTTTTTTTAAGTTTTAAAATCAATATTAATAACTTAAATATCAAATATAATATTAAAAGGACAAGTATTATAAGGTACAAATAGTTACGGTCCTAGTTAAAGAATATTTCAAAATAAGTTATTTAGATAATTTCTAATGAAATTGCGTTAAGTAACTTTGTTGGGGAAAGTGTGTTAGCATAAAACAGAATATTATCTTAAGAATATTATCTTAATATTAATTCTAATAATCAATCATAAACTCATAAACAATATCCCATACTGATAATCATGCTGTAAATAGTAAATGGAAGCCTACATGAATTGGTCATAACGATGATATTAGAACACTACTGATAGAGTGATTTTCCTCATGTAAAGCACCTTTATTTTCTTTTGCTTTTCTCTCTTGATGGGATAAAGAGAAAGGAACAGGAACATGAAAAGTAGGTTATGAATCTTTGTGCTCTCAGAAGGAGACTACGACCATAATAAATTGAATTACTTAAGTTTTAGTATTTCTAATTTGGCCCCTCATCAAATTAGAAATTACTAACTGGTCTCTACACAATATTTATTTTCATGACATATGCTTTTAGCCAAATCTTTAATTTAGTCAGATTACTTTATTAATTGGCTTTATAAATAATAGTCCTAACACATTTAATTATGTATCATATATATGCATGACCCAAAATTACTAACAAAGTGACCTAGTCATTCAAGTTGCTTAAAATTTATTAAAGTTGACTAATACAAGATTAGGATTTGTTAAACCAAAGAAAAATCACATACTTTTATAATTTTTAAAAAATGTCATTGAATGAAAAAAATGTGTTACATTATTAATATTTTAAATTTTAATCAGTTGACCTAGCCTTAAAGAATGGCTTCGGATATAAACGGGATTTCTTTAAGACAAATGTGAACTTTCATAAGTAAAGAGACAACGATTTTAAAATAGACGTATAAGGTTTTTGTGCGCGACTAATTTAGTGATATTATTTTACTCGTATATTCTTACAACCTTCCCCTTCAAAAAGAAAATATTAATTATTAAGTGTTCTAACACATTTTCATGATTAATTTTATATTATATAATCCAGTGCTATCGGTTTTTTAGTATAATTTAACAAATTTAAATATCTAATATACTAATATATTATTATTAGCCAGTGTTATAAAATATCGATTAAATATTAAAAATAAATTTTAAGGCTTAAAAAAACAGTGATTAATAACTAGCATTGTCCTATTGGCTAGCATAAAAGACAAAATTCAGATTTATTTATTTTTAGTAATCGAACAACTTTAACTGTTTTATTTATTTTTTGCAAACGAGAACACGGTGGTCTTAGCATAAGGCGCACACACCAACAACAAAGTACAGTTACGAAATAGAACCCTAAACCTTAAATATAACTTATTAAACCATTATCCGAAACTGTTGGAAGTTTCTCCAAATTGGAGGAGAAATGAGAAGCGCAGTCATAAACAGAGCAAAAGGTCTGCACGGAGGTGAGAACAAAGAAAGAGAAAGCCGCAATAGCTGTGAGGATTTTCCAAGAAGAATACACGTATCTCATAATCTTCTGTAGCCACTGGCTTTCTTCATATTTCATTTTGACTTCCTTAATCACTTCTTCCAGTTCAGGAACTTTGGTAGGCTTAATGGATGTGCTCATCCCATTGAAAAGATCTGCCACCACTTTATCCTTCAGCTCAGTCACAATGATATCGTTCTGCACCAACACCTTCACATCCTCAGGAGTGTCAATGATAGCTCTCATGATCTCAACGTACCTTGTGAAGATCAAGTAGGTGTCTCTAGTCAATGACTCGTACGCTACCAGATTTCTCATTATCACCTCTGAGTTCTCATCCAATTTGAGAACAGGCAAAAACAATTCCTTCTTTCTCGCCTCGAATCTAATGTCTTCGATTCTCTTCGCGGGTTTGAAGTGAAACCCAGCATCATCCAGTTCAGTCACAGATTGGATTGTAACAGCGGGGCGTTTATCCTCCTCCCCAAATAAGTACTTCCGAATTCTATCATCCAATTTCTTAGGTATCTGGAACCCCATCCATTTTTTTCTGCGTTTATCCTCGTCCCCAGATAAGTGCTGCCGAATTTTATCAACCCAATTCTTAGATATCTGGACCCCCATCAAAACTTTTCTACGTTCATCAGGCGCCATTGAATTTTTCCTCGTGTAAGCATGCATTAGTGGTTCCGGCGGCACGGGGAGTAAGGATATAAAAAGTTTCAGAAATACTATTAACACCGTTTTAAGAATACCATATAGAATACGACATGGAATACGTAACACACCATAAACTATTTGCCAGATTAAAAGAAGCAAATACCACAAAGTTGAGCACAAAATTACGCCTATGATCACCAAAAATAAAAGTATCTTAAAGCATATGGAACAGAATAATGAAGAACATCCATTTGGCTCTGTCTTACTGCTTGTCATGATGGGCATGTCAACTTTCACTTCCACTGACTCGGCTGCCTCATCAGTTGTCGCTGTATCTGGAGGGTCGTGGTAAACCTCAGGCTCAACCTCAGACTCAACGTCATCAGGGTCGACCTGAGGGCTAGGTGGTGTGTTTGCAGTCTCGGGGGGCATAGGTGCTACCAAATGGTACATGAGATCCAACAAATGGGTAACTTTTGTGTTTTCGGGGAGTCTTTGGGGCTTGGCGAGTGGACAGTAGTTTTTACAGAAACGTAGCATTTTTGCACCCAAATTGTGTGATTGAATTCCGTGTAGGGTGGTGGCTTGGTTGATTTGGTAAAGAAGATGGGTGGGAATTTGGTTCTCGAGCATGAAAACATCCCTGATGACAGCGCCGATGGTCAACTCTACACCAAGAGCGTTGACGAGGGGCATGCCGTGTTTTCCGGTCAAGAAGTAAGTGTGGTGGTGAGGTTGGGCATCGGGACTCCTGTTGAGCAAAGCCAGAAGGAAGAAGCTATCGATGGTGATATCATTGAGGAGCTTTTCCTTGTCGTGGGCATAGGAGTTTAAGGTATCTTTGTGGTAGAAAGGCTGAAGATCGGAGACCCAGATTTTGAAGCCGTGGTTCATGATCCTCGTTGCTGCAGCTTTCTTGAGTTCATCTGTCATGGTGAGGTCCAAACGGGGATGATGGTAGGGTCCAAGCCCCACAAACTGAGGGCTGAAAGCTTCTGGGTGGCCGCCTATCAAGGATTTCGGGACACGGCACACACACACTTTTTTATCTTCTTTCCCCACAACCCTTTTCTCCTCCTCATGTATCACCACTTCGATGCTGTATGTGGTGTTTTCTGCTTTCTCCGCTACCCTCATGGTTTAGGTTTTGCAAATCTCTCATATTTCCTTCTTCAGCGTAAACATATATATATATATTAATGGAAAGGGTTTTAAGTTTAAGAGTTTGGAATCATAATCAATCACACCCCATCATTAATATTATACTATCATCGTCCTATCTACCCAACAATTTTAAAATCCAATATATTAAACGCAAGATTTCAACAACTTTTTGTAGATTTCCCCATGCAGCAGTATATAACTTTTTTAACATTTTATTTCACTTTTTATTTTAGCGGGAAATCTTAATTTTCTAATTTTTTTTATTAACGGTTACTTTATAGTGATTATTATTTTAAAATATGTATTTTTTATTAAATATTTTAAAATTTCAGTAAAAAATTATCTTTTTTGTGGTTGAGATCTTATCCTCTTTCTAATGCAAAATAAGAAATTTTTTATTTACAATTTTTGTTTTAGAGTTGTCTCAGGATAATCATTGTAAAGATCTAGTGGGAGGAAGTCTTAAATTCAATGTTTTTTTACTAAATGAAGGCAAAGTCTTGGGTCTTTTTTTATAAGCCAAGTTCATAATTTTTTACTGCCTCGTTAATCATGCGTTCACACGTTGTATGAGTTATAAAACTCCGACGTTAGGCGTCTTGGTCTTCTTTTAAAATGAAAAATATGTGTATAAACAGTTAATAGCCAAATCATTTTTGTTTGAACTTTCACATTTCTGTTGAATTTTTTTAGTGTTCATGATCCATTTTAAATTCATGTTATGACTTTTTTGTTTCGAGATTCTTGACTGTGGTTTTTGCATGATTATAGGATTTTGTGGATGATGCACAGCTGATCATAAAGTCTACCACGAAAAGAATTAAGACTATAATTGATTCGAGTGTAAGTATATATGGAAGATTTTTTGAATAGATGTTTTTGGAATTGTTATAGAAAACGATTTATGATGTAAAGTTTAGTATTTAATTGAGTTGCTGTTATGATAATATTTTTTGGAGCATCATTTAGAGAGTAAGAATTATATTACAACCATTTGTTTTTCTTTTTTTGTTGTATATATTACTTTAGGTATAGGTTGAGACAATTCAATTGTACCTATTTAATAATATATTTGATTTTGTTGATAAAAAAAAATTCATGAGAAACTATATATAATCAACCCGTCCAGTGGCGGATCTTAACCACAAGTTTTGGAGGGGCCAAATAGTATAATTCTTTCATCATTAAATTATTGGATCATTAGTATAATGTTTTAAAAATTGGTTCCTCTAACCGAATAATTTGATCTTTAG
>Ga0214543_1010039_pt1 | contig 14323 bp, 5 predicted proteins | sample CNSS2metaG_FD_160094 | JGI IMG/M metagenome (GOLD analysis project Ga0214543, IMG submission 160094) | Root nodule microbial communities from cowpea collected in UCLA plant growth center, Los Angeles, California, USA - CNSS2 | ecosystem: Host-associated > Plants > Roots > Nodule | place: USA...
GGGATGATGCTGGAAAAGAGTGAACTAGACCGAACTGGAACAAGGCAACTTGGGGGGATGACGCTGGAAAAGAGTGAACTAGGATGAACTGCGAACAAGGCAACTTGGGGGGATGATGCTGGAAAAGAGTGAACTAGGCCGAACTGCGCCCAAGGCAACTTGGGGGGATGACGCTGGAAAAGAGTGAACTTGGACAAACTGCGAAGAAGGCAACTTATAGGAAAGTTGGAAACGAGGGAGACTTAGCCGAACTGCGAAGAAGGCAGGCTTTTGGGAAGTTGGAAACGACTGAAGCGAATACTGAACTCCAAATACGATCGACCTTTTGGTTGTTGGCTTCCTAGGAAGCGATGTGAAACTCCAAATACAACCGACTCTTGGGTTGTTGGAAACAATGGGGTGCCACGCGAGAACTCCGAATACTATGGACTCTTGGGTTGTTGGAAGCAAGGGGAGGCCCCGCTAGAACTCTGAATACTACGGACTCTTGGGTTGTTGGAAGCAAGGGGAGGTCCCGCTAGAACTCCGAATACTACGGACTCTTGGGTTGTTGGAAGCAATGGGAGGCCCCGCTAGAACTCCGAATACTACGGACTCTTGGGTTGTTGGAAGCAAGGGGAGGCCCTGCTAGAACTCCGAATACTACGGACTCTTGGGTTGTTGGCAACGACAACTTGGGGGGATGATGCTGGAAAAGAGTGAACTAGGCCAAACTGCGAACAAGGCCACGCTTTCACTGACAAATCTCTTCCATCCAGATCCCAGATAACATTTAGATTTTGATCTTGTAGCCCATCTAATTGAACATTCCCAGCTGTTTCCATTGCCACTTGATAGAATATACTCCTTCTTAGATCTCGACAATGCAGATCCAACAAAAGAAGCATTAAGATACTGAAAACAACAATTTAAAATGTTAACAAATTAACTGAACAATAAAATGCATACTCAAAAACAATACTGCCATTAAAGATATACATAACAGTACCAGCGACGATGCACCAACATCATAATCAGTCAAACACTTAACCAACAAATAATCTGCACCAGGGTCAGCAACATCTGAACCAACATTGCCACTACTAGAACAGGACGCACCATTTATGCTATAATCAATCTCCATTCCTTCTAACGAAAACAATCTATACAAGAAAACATTCTTCGAAACATAATTCAGATGCAAGTACACTTTATCTTTCAAATTATAGTACTTAAACATCTTTCCAATACCACCACGAAAAACTGTTGTACCATTTGCTTTCACATCAAACTTAAACTTAAAATTTTTATAACAGGGATCTATGAACTGCATCTCTTCACCATATATTATTTTTTTCTCCCAGAATAAATGAAAATATGCATCCAAGCAAATCATAGACTGCATTCCGAAAAACAGAAAATATTAGATTGGAATAAAAATGTACTACAAGACAAAAGAATTTAATAAGGTGGGAAAGTTAACCTCTGTCGGACATAACTTCACCCGAAATGAAGACAAGAACCTGGACCACACTAAATCTTCCTCTGTAATGTAACTATTACCTAAACCAGGGTATTCGATCTCAGTCCAGTTTGTGTCGAAAATTCTGATTCGGAAATATCTATCACCACAGAACAAGGTACATATATAATGCAAATCATCCAGTTCGTAGAAATCTTCAAAATCATATGGAACTCGAAATATCCCCTTATTAATCAAATCGTCCTCGAACTCTAAGTTCATAACATTTCCCATTGGATCGGTGAAATAGTTTGTTCCAAGAACCAACTTCTTTCCCCATTCAACCATAAAACCTTCTTCAAAATCCCCAAAGCCCTGTAATGCCCGTACGTGCAAGAACACAGCCATATACAACATGCATGTCAGAAAAATTAACCAAACTATGCATCAATGACATTATCAGAACCATTAAAAAGACAACGAAAGAATTCATCAAACCAACAGAAGGTACTGAAAAACATATATATAACCAATATTCATAACGTATATCAATAGCAAAAGTCAAAAATTACTTACGTCACTTGGAGTTAGCAAGCAAATCGAGTTTTGGAACAAGTTCTTGAAGCTGTATTTGTAGGAAGACGACATCTTCTACCACAAAAGAACCAGCCGACCAAAGAACAGAAAAAGTCTAACGGAGAACCTCAAACTAAAAAACGAAACCTATTGCTTTTTCAATTATATCAAAGTATCGCAAAATATAAAACTGTACCTGAAAATATCTGACCATGAAATAATTACTGATTAAAATATATATTAAAATATATCTCACAAAGCATTAATTATTAACTAAAATATATATTAAACTATTTCGCAAAAGAGAAAAAGAATCCCGTGCGTATGCACGGGTCTGATGCTAGTTTAACCTAAAATGTATAACTATTCAAAGGTTATTTTGTTAAAAGTATGCTTAAATAAGAAAAAAACAACAACTTGATTTCTAAAGGGTTAAATATGTTTTTGGTCCTTCAAGTTTTAGTGAATTTTGGAATTAGTCCCTCATCAAAATTTTATACCAATTTAGTCCTTCATCTTTTAAAATGCGTGAATTTAGTCCTTTTAACCAAATTTTGTTAAGTTTATATGACGTTTCAAGCACATTTCATGATAGTATTTAAGTTAAAATTGAAGCAAAAATGTGTCAAACAGTGTAAATAATTTAAATACTATAATGAAATGCGCTTGAAACGTCAAATAAATTTAACAAAATTTGGTTAAAAGGACTAGATTCATACATTTTGAAAGATGAAGGACTAAATTGGTCAAAAGTTTTGATGAAGGACTAATTCCAAATTTCGCTGAAACTTGAGGGATCAAAAACATATTTAACCCATTTCTAAAATATCAAAAGATTACTTTGTATGATATGTCTTTTACCGGAAACACTTTTTGTGCGTGTTTATAATTTCAAAGTTTATCTTAAAAATAAACTAAAACAAATGAGCATGCCTTAATCTTGGATTAGAGTCAACACTATTCTTAATTAATAAATTGACTTGGAGTGAATTCAATCTAACAAGAAGGTAGCGCATACGCCATCTGTTACTTGATAAAGTCAACAATTATGGTGACAGTGCAAGTTGTTCAACAAAAATAACAGTTACCATTAATAATTGCAAAACATGATTATCTAAATTCATTACACAAAATAATGGTCTATGATTCAAACAAGGCAAAATTACTATCGTTGTCTACGAGTGCAATTAGAAAAAAAAATGTACAAACTTTATTATATTTTTAAAATTAGAATTATCCTCTAAAAAATATAGATTAATTAAGACTAAACATAATTTTTAAAAATAAAAAAAATGTAAGAAAATGGAGGAAATGAACTATGAAAGAAAAGAAAAGAAAAAGAGGCCCGCACAGCACATAGCACTGAGAGCAGTCACCACCGAATACCAATAATTGATCATTCTTCTCCTAATCCCCACTGTTCTCTTCTTCTGCAAACCAACCAAAATAACAAACAATGTTCCCACAACCTTAAAACCTTCACAATACGCACCTAAAACCCTCAACCCAGTTATGCTATTCTTCCTTCTTCTTCTCGCTCTCGTTTCGCCCACGGCCTCGCTCAGCCGCCGGACCAATGCCACCACCATCTACGAGGTCCTCAGCGACTACGGGCTACCCATGGGCCTCTTCCCCAAGGGCGTCAAGGACTTCGGCCTGGCCCATGACGGCAGCTTCTGGGTCCACCTCGACGAGGCCTGCAACGCCAAGTTCGAGAACGAGCTGCATTACGAGCGCAACGTCTCCGGTCACCTCAGCTGCGGCATGATCGACGCCCTCACGGGCCTCCAGGCCCAGGATCTCTTCCTCTGGCTCGAGGTCATGAGCATCCGAGTCGACGTCCCCACCACCGGCCTCATCTACTTCGACGTCGGCGCCGCCTTCAAGCGCTTCCCTCTCTCGCTCTTCGAAACGCCCCCGGAATGCGTCGCCGTTCGCTCCAATCAACACCACGCGCCTTCCCAGGTTCCACTCTCTCTTCTTCTTTTCTCTTGTTTCAATCCTTACCTCACTTCGCAATTCAGTTTTAGAGGATCCAGTTGAACCTACATCCAAATTCTTACATATGGTGTTTGTCATTGTTCTTGGGTTTATTAGACCATTGACTATTCAGTCATTATCAGGTTTTCCACCAATGTCTAATTTAGAATGTGGAGTTTTCTAGGGGATAAACCTGATTTTGTGTGTGTTTGGAGTGGAGGTTCTGGAAAAATTGTAACTTCAGACGTGGGAGTTGCATTTGTCTGGAATTTTCTGTGATGATGAGGATTGTGACGAAGTTGTGGTGGATTAATTGAAATCTTGTTTTTTCTTTTTGGGTTGTTGGAGGGTGGGAGGGATGAAAAGGGAGATGGTGTTATTGTCTGAATTCCGTTATTGTGGTTTAGTTTGGTGGATGTATTGATGCTGTTAATCCTGGGAACCGTTTCTTTCTGGTGATTAAGTGGGTGCACGTGGAGGATGGGGTGATGTGTTGAATGGTTTTGATCTTTCATTTGTCTGTCTTTTCACTATTGGTGGAGTTGTGGTTTTGTGGCGTTCTTTGGTGTTAGGAGACAAATGTGGCTGATGCGGCTGCAGTGGCTGGTACAGAGAGTCAAAGCATAATGCTGTGGCCATGATTATGCAGACTAGTTTCTGTAACTGAGGTGTGATTTATGTTATAAAATATTAGTTTTTGTATTTTTTTTAAAATAAAGAAGACAGATATCGACACCAAGCTCATGCCTCATCACATGCAGTGTCACTCGGTATGACCCACACTATTGAGCTAGGACCACAAAAACAGAAGAGGATGGAAAGACATTTCCCAGCTGTTTTTTGGTTTTTTGAAAAGCTTTGTTTTGGAAACAATTTTCGAGACTCAGTAGGTTTTGGATGAGAAATTGATTGTTACGTAACATGTAATTGTTTTTACAGAAACAATTTTTAAAACTAAAGAGTGAGAAGGAAATCAAACACGTCCTAAGGCTTAAATTTGGATGCTGTTTGTTTTTCTGCTAAGAACGAGTTGATTATGATGAAGTTCTTTTATCAGTTAGTTGTTTTCTGTGGCATCTCTTTTGTGCTTGTTGTCTTTGTATCCTATGGTTCATATTGCATGTATATAGTTGCATACAGATTGTGATCGTGCTATGAAAATCATGATGTTCTATTTTGAGGCATTGTTCTAAAATCTCTTCTGTTTGGTTTCTCTTTCATATGCAGGGGCAGAGTCATTCCGGAAGGCTTGAGTTTAAGCTTGATCAGGGGACCTCTGGAAGAGATGTTTTATAGAGTATGGACCGTGCAGAAAAGGGTGAATGGAGTTTTTCTGTAGCACGATGATCATGGGTTCTCCAATCAGATTGTATGCCTTCGGAGAGTATAAATTAATAGGTCCACTGATTGGACCTGTTGTGTTATTTGTGTTATCTCTTCATATAGTGCAGAGTTAGTGTTGTAGAAGCAATCCGTATCTTCGTAATTTATTGATTCATGGGTTCTTATAAAGAGGAAAGCAATTGAGATAAATATCTTGAATCCATTTCTCGTTGAGAACATAGAGGTGATGGAACATTTGTTGATATGGGTCCAGGTGAAAACTTGCGAAGATTTTGTATCATGTCAAATGTTATTTGTATCATAAGAATATAATACTGGGGGTGTTTAGTTGAATCAAATTTATGATATTAATTCAAAATTAATAGATTCTTATACACTTTTGATATGAAAATTTATGATTAGTATTTGCATAATATCGCTTTTTGTTGATAAAATTTATCCGTTACTTGTAGATTATGTATGCTACTATCATTGCCCTGTCTTGGTGTTATAATTTATAAGCATGAACTATTCAACATGTTTGCCGTCAACACGTAACTCTGTGCAGTGTAATACCATAAATGATTGAATTTTTTTTAAACTATTATTGGAGATGCAAATTGAGTACGTTTTGTGTATATTTGATGTCTGTTTGATAAGCTTGTGTTACTCCTAGCCTCAAAGGAGTTATCTTTTATCTTCATTTGCTCATGGAAAACTTTATTCCAAACAGAGGTTTTGAGTAACATGTATTTTTCTGATGTGGGAGAAAAGGGGCTGCATAGGCTGACATGTTTGAAAAAAATAATAATGATTTCAGGTCTATTCTGGTCTTCCTTTGTACTGAAACAATGATAGGACAAGACTATTAGGTAGTGGCATATATACCCTGCTAGTGTATTCCTGTTACTTGCTCCTCTAGTCCTACAATTATGCTATTGTGAACCTTCAGATACGGTAGACATTCAGTCAATGCAAATTTTTGTAGTCTGTACTCAGTTTGGTATTGACTATTAATGAAGGTTACTGTTCTGTAACTTGATTCTCTGCGAGTGTATGGGGAAGGGGGTAATCTACACTGTTGAGGACAATGATTAATTGGTTTTTCCATTTTTGTCAAAGGCTAACTTGTTAACATTATTGGTAACATAGTGAAAGTCACACAGGGGATTATTTTGAGTAATATTGATAGCTCCTTCAGCCCCGTCATAGGCCAAAATGAATGTGGTGGAATCTCAATGTTTTTCTATTCTGGCTTAATTTTGACTTTCCAACCTGGAGAAGAGAAGAACTAAGGTTGTGTGCAAAATTTGCTAGTTGTTTATCTTCCTAGTGCAGTTTCAACTGTTGGTGCTGAGTTGTATTGTTACAGCTGATAGTCTGAAAGAGAAAATTGCATAATTGTTGCATATCAGAAAATGAAACCCTCCTCTCCATATGTGTGTGAATGTCATGAAAAAATTACACCACTCTTGTCTAGATAGAGGGATAAAGATGTTCTTACAGTGATTGTTTTGTTTTATGTGGACAGAAAGATGAACACCTTTAAGATAATAATATAAAATTTTCATTGCTGGTGGTCACTACATGTGCCCTAGATTTAGGTGGTAAAAAGGGACCAAAAGGGTAAATTACAAATAAACTTTATATTGTTGGTTGAGTACTATAAGATCACTTTAATGCTATACCTAGGGGTATTACAGAACTGCTATTTTAAAGTTGAAATTTAATCGTAAATTGTAATTGCTGTTTTATTGTGATCGAAAGAGATTAATGGGTTTGTTTTATTTATATCAGATCTCTTTTACTTTTCCTTGTTCTGACGAAAAGATCTTTGAACTTTAGCAATGTTCCATATCTTTTTTGCACGTTGTTTCTTTTGTTTGTTTCACACTTTACGTTTTATTAACAGGACATTTTATCCGACAATTTGGTTATTTGAGTTGAAGTTGAATGAGATTATGCAACACGTGATGCAAAAGTTCCCTAGGTCAAGCCGAAGTTGCATAAAGATGTGTTAGGGTCTACATCATTGGAATTATTTTGGTATCCTTTTCCTCCACCAAACTTTTATAATTATGCAAATGCATTCTACACGATAGCCATGTTTTTTCTCCACCAATCTTTGATCATTATGCAAATGCATTCATTCTAGAGGGTACACATGTTGAAATCAGAGACAAGAAACTTTAAAAATTGATCATCTACCTCTACTTTATTCTTTTGAAACTCGTTACAACTCGTTTATGCGTTCAACCTAAGATTAAGTGATACCATTCATTAGTGTATACGTATCTCTCTCACAATGTCATTGATACCTTTGAAAGCATTTTCAAATTTCTAAAAATATATTATTCATTTGTCTTAGAAGAAACTTCAAAAACCAAAATAATTTCAACTTTCAAAAAATAAAAATAAAAAGATTTATGGGACCCAAATCAAAATTTGTTAACAAGATGATTGGTTTGTTATATATGAACCAAGAAAAAACTTGAATCCACTATGAGTTAGTAGCATGAAAAAGCAAGCATCTCTCCTTAATCAATTTGATGGCTGTTTGGGAATCTGATTCAACAAGGATAAGTTTCACATCCTTTTCTGCTACAGTTCTAACCCCAACACCATTATCAAAGTTCACCATCATGTATGCTTGGTTACTGATGTATAGTAGCCACAAAGATAACATTTTTGCTGAATTTGCAATTCCCCTTGTAGTTGAAATAGTGTTATATAAACAAAATATTAGAGAAATAAAAACAATTTCAATGTACTTGAATTGAATGTCTTAACAATTTTGATGGGTCCTGCTAATAACAATAATTTTATCTTTCAACACTCCATATCCAGGGACATAGTATTCTTGTCAAAACAAAGTCTGACAATTCGTTTGATCACAACTTGTTACTTATGGATATCTTTGTACACGTATTTTTTAATTTTGTTTGATAAAATTATTTAAAAGTATTTTTTAAAATATCAACTCAAATAGAAGTTTGATAATCCCAACAACATTCATCATAAAATAGTATCATAAACTAAATTAGTATTTTTATAAAACAAATTTAATTACTGTATTGCAAGGTATAACTTTAAATAAAATTATTCTATTTAAAAAATAACTTTAATTTCGTAAGTTTATAAGAAAAACATAAATCTATAAAATATAGCACCCGTGCATATTAGTAAGAAGAATTGATTTATTATCATCATGTAATCAAAAGCACATATTTGCTAATAACAATATATTTTACAATAAAATAATAATATCTTTTACCAGAATCTAATTAGTTATATGAAAATTTTATTCTATGTAATACAAATAAGTTTTGAATTCATTACAATGTGCAACTGATCATTTTTAATACATATAACATAAGTAAATAATTATAAATAGTTTTAATTACGTAAAATCTATATAAGTTGTTGTAGATAATAATTAAGCACACATATCAATCATACTCTTAATACTAATATTATTGATACTAATGCTAATATTATTTTAAGTAATAATATGATCACCTAGAAAATATGCAAGTTATTGAAATATGATCTCGTTAAAAATAAAAGTGAAATGGTTGTACAAAATAAAAGTAAAGTATAGACATATTGTGAGACATGAATCTATAACAATATATACAGAGATTCTCCTTCTTGTGTCCACATTTCAAAACATCAATTTTACCCTTTAAATAAATCTATAACAATATATAAAGGAGATTCCCTTTTTGTGTTCACATTTCAAAATACCAATTTTATCTTTTAAATATGATAATTTATTAAATTTTTAAAAATTTACCGTTACTTTTACAAGCTTTTTATAAAATCGGTTATCTCTGCTTCTTCTCTTCTTTATTTATCAATGGTTATTCTTTCATCTGTTCTAATATATTTCACTTTATTTAATCAATATAATTTTAGTTTATATATTAACTTAATAACATTACAATATTATCACCTACTAATATAATATCACGCATATTTAAAAAATGCATACACACAGGCGCGATAGCGCCTCTGTTTACGCTAGTGATAATAATACTAATATTATTACTTATAATAATAATAATAATAATATTAATACTACTAATAATACTAATATATATAACTAATGTTAATATTAATTTAAATAATAATAAGATTCATAGAAAAAAGGCAATTAATTAAAATATGATGTAGAAAATACTAATTCAAAAAACTATAAATTCCATATAAAAAAAAGTTAATTGCTAGGTTTCATTTAACTATTTAGCTTTTATTTTTGGTTAAATCATTCTAGAGGTCCTCATTTTTGTAACGAAATAGGTCCCTTTCTTTTTATTTGACTCAATTGGGTCCCTATTTTAAAAAATTCATTGCAATTAGGTCCTTTCCGTTAGTAATACATTAACGAGGTTAACTATGTGTCACGTGTCAACAAATGATTTTTTTTAATTTTTTTAATTTTAATTTTTTTTATAATTTAAAAAAAATTGTCACGTGTCAATCTGACGTTGTGCCACGTGGCAGAGACGGTATGATGTGACAGTGGCAGTGCCACATGTCACCATAGGATGGAAAAAGTCTAAATGTAGTCTTGTATTTGTTATTTTGTCTCAATTTGGTCCTAATTTTTTTTTTAAAACTGAATCAATTTCATCCCTATACAAAATTTAATTTTTATCTAAATTTTACAATGATATTTTTATTATAATTGATATTTTTAACATAATTAAGTTTATTTAAATGTAAATTTTGCATTCAATTTTATTTAAATTTTGTTTTAAATATTTATATATTTATAATTTATAGATAATTGTTAGGGTTGCTTTAAAAATAAAAACTTTAAAAATTCAAAGATAAAATTTTAAAACAATTTTATAACAATTTAAAATAAATATATTTATTTAAAATTTTACAATTCAATTTATAAAGTTGTTATTTTTAAACCAACTCTAACATTTGTTTATAAATTATTTATATATAAATATTTGAAACAATATTTAAATAAATTTCAATGTAAAATAAAAACTTAATCTTGTTAGAAATATCAGTGTGACATTTATATAAAGGTAAAATTTTGTCTCAATTTGAATATGGACTGGAATTGATTAAGTTTTAAAAAAATTAGGACCAGATTGAGACAAAATAACAAATATAGGGACTACATTAAGACTTTTTACATCCAATCGTGACACATGGCATTGTCCTGCCACATCACACTATCGCTGCCACGTCGCACAACGTCAGATTGACACGTGAGATTTTTGTTATTTTTTTAAAAAAATTATAAAAGAAAATTAAAAATTAAAAAATTAAAAATAAAAAATAAAAAACAATGTGCTGATATGTGGCACATAATTAACACCGTTGGTATTCTATTAATAATATAAAGGACCTAGTTGTAACATAATTATAATAGATTTTCTAAGATAGCGATCAATTGAGTCAAATAAAAAGGAGGAGACCTACTTGAGATTTTGTTAAAAAATGGAGACCTCTGAAATGATTTAACTAGAGCTGTCAAAACGAGTAACTCGACCCGATCCAGCTCGACCCACCACAGGTTGATGATTTAGTGAGCCAACCCAACCCGACTCACTTTTTAGTGAGTCAAAAAAATTAAAACTCGGCCCGACCCACCACGGGTTGGCAGGTTAAACAGGATGGCTCACGGGTTCACTTAATTAAATTTTTTTTTTAATTTTTTTTTCAGTCAAAACTAAATTGTAATTCTAATTAAAATTTAAATAAACTTTAATACAATCCAAATACAAACCAAAATAAAAAAATACAAAATATTTATGTGTTGGATGAAAAAACAACCTAACATGACCCAAATGTAAAGTCCAACTTAATAAAAATAAATAAAAAACACTTGTGTGACCCTTTTCTTTGCGGGTTGGTGTGACATCCCATTTAAATAGAATAATCTACTAAATAAAACATCGCATAGTTATAAGGAGAGCAAGGCTATCAAATGAAAATCATAATCAAGGAATGCACTTTTATAGTAATCCATAAGAGTACTTGAAAGGAATCCTAGGCATACAACCATGCCATGATCAAAACAGAATCTAAAAAGTTTAACAGTTATGCAAAAGAAAGGCTCCTAGAGCAAGGAATTACAAAGGCACTAGGGCCATAGAATTGCTCCTGAGGGCCACAAACAACAGACCCACTAAACTGCACCGCTACCACCATCAGACCTATCTCCAGAATTATTTCCATCTGCTCCCACCATAAGGTGATCATAGCAAAAGAGAAATCAAGACAAAAACACACACAAAAATGAAAGGGTAAGCTAGTGTAAATCAAATTTAGCATATTATCGCAAAGAAGTACTTAAAACAGTCCAAGCATACAACACAATAGGCACAAAGAATCATGTTATAGCAAACAAACAAGACACTATGACTCAATTATCCGGATAAATATAATAAGATCGGATTCACTGGATGCTTGCACTTGTGGTGGCCTCTACTGCTCTGCAGAGCCATTGCCAATGGGTTTCACCTTACCACACACAAGGTTAGCCTTCAAGCATCTAAGGCCATTATCCTGCCAAAGACTAGGGCCTCTCGCTACTCTCACCACTTGGATCAGTTTGCTCTACATGAGACTCACTGACCCTTTAGAGTTTCGAGATGTGGTCCTTACTTGAATCCTTATCTTAATATATACACTACACACTACCATGATTTCTCCCCACGAGACTCATGGAATTACGCCTATCTCACACCAAATTCGTGTTTCTCATACCATACACCACTTTCACTTCATACATCCAATTCTCATGCCACAAGACCACCATCCAACAACAAGAATGCCATAAATTAATCCCAGCATGTTACTTTCAGCTCATACAATTCAAATAATTCATGCATGTTCATAGAAATATCCAGCCATAACGGAAACAGAGAAAATAGAATGCAAACCCACACTATTCTCGCTTAGGCTAAAAGCCTTCGCCCATGCGACAACAATTTCCTCGCCTAAGCTAGGCATTCTCGCTTGAGCGAGACGTGAGATAATGGTACAGTGGCCACTTTGTGAGTTCTCGCCTGAGCGGGCCCTACTCGCTTGGGCGAGGTCGCTCTTCGCCTAAAATAAAGAAATCCCTCGCTTAAACGAGGACCCAAACAGAGGCACTATTGGTCTCCTCGAGGGCTCGCTTAGGCGAGCCGTTCTCGCCTGAGCGAGACGTTGCATCGCTCAAAACCAGAGTTGGTCGCCTGAGCGAGAAGCTCGAGTAGAACCAGGGCGAGCCTCTACTATTCTCGCCTAGGCAAAACGAGCTCGCTTGGACGAGAATAGCAGCTCCCGCTACTGTTCCACGCATGCAGCACCAAAAACAGTCAAACACATCCATACCATGCATTCATATACAAGCCCAAGCACATTTAATCCATTTCAAGCGTAAAAACAGAGGTGAAATCAAACACACACATCAAAGACTATAAACCTAGCTTCCCTTACCTCGCTTAGATGTTAACCAAAACGCAACAGACCCGCAACTAAGGAGTACCGTAGCTCCAAGGGCTAAAGTAGTGAGCTGAAACATAAAACCAAGACGAACCCGGGTGTGAAATTAAACCCTAACCAGACCAACACACTTAAACGGTGTAAAGAGGAGGAAACCGGATTAGGAATCTCAAGGTCTGACTTACCTAGAAGCAGGATGAACGTAGCTACCGGAAAGGAGGGAGGTTCGTTGTGCCTTAACAGAGCTCTAGTAAGGGAAAGAGGACAAGAACTGAAAGTGGGTTTCTGAAAATGAGACAGAGTGAAAGGGGGTTAGGGGCTGGTAAGGGTATTGGGTCCTCTTACTGGGCTGGCCTTAGGCCCACGAGAGGTTAGGCCCAAACACATAAAACTAAAAATGGGGCTTACAGTTGGTGAGCCAAGCCGGCTCACCACGGGTTCTAAATGAGTCGAGTCAAAAATTAACCTGTATTGAAATTTGTAAAAAAATTTCAACCCAACCCGACCTGAACCCGTAGTAAGCCGGGTTGACTCGCGGGTTCCAACCCATTTTGACAGCTCTAGATTTAACCTTTATTTCTTAAAAGAAAAAACTTATTATAGTGAATTTTGTTAATAATAATAATTAAAAAATTACAATTTATTACACATCCAAGAAAAACCAAACATTTATATAAAATAACATAGTTCAGTTAAATTAAACAAAATATAGCTTGAATATAGATAAAAATAAAAGAGATAAGTAGAGAATCTTCTCTTTAAATATGTATTTAGATTATTAGAAAGTAAATAAATTCATTAATGGATATAACTTTATGCTAATTAATTTTCTTTTAAACTAAAACAAACTAAAAATGATAAAAACTTTTCACCATTTTATGTAAATTTATTTTCCCATAAAATCCTCCTTTCTCAATTTGTAATAAAAAAATACAATTATTATTTCATTTAAATTAATAATTTTTTTATATGATTATATCAAATATTATAATTATATATACTTAAAAGTATGATAAATAATAGTAAATATAATACGAAGTTTAGGTTAAAATTTGTCAATGAAATATTGAAAACGAATTGGCCAAATGAAAGCAGAGAACAAAATGAAATTAAACTTAAAATATTTTAAGTAAAAGTAACCTGTACATATATGGGAATAAAATGCAAAATATTGTCACATGTAATATCCATTAAAAGAATTAGAGTAAAATGAATTTGAGGTTAAAACTTTGTGATTAGTAATGTATAATATAAAAATATTGTTATATATTTAAAATTTATAATTAAACTTTTGAGTTATATATCAATTTAAAATGACAAGTGTATAAAATATACCTATATATCATATTAGGATAGACATACGTGAGTTATAAACACATATTATAAATGAATATACTGTCCAATGCAATTCGTGCATACACACGGATCTTTTGGCATGGTATAATTTTTTTATAGTTATTAATATAAATTTTATATATGACATATAATATATATATATATATATATATATATATATATATATATATATATATTAAGAAAATA
>Ga0214543_1010045_pt1 | contig 14316 bp, 8 predicted proteins | sample CNSS2metaG_FD_160094 | JGI IMG/M metagenome (GOLD analysis project Ga0214543, IMG submission 160094) | Root nodule microbial communities from cowpea collected in UCLA plant growth center, Los Angeles, California, USA - CNSS2 | ecosystem: Host-associated > Plants > Roots > Nodule | place: USA...
ATATATATATATATATATATATATATATATATATATATATATATATATTTTTTTTTTTTTGGCTGGAACAACAATAAAGAGCCTAGAATTATATTGTCAATTCTTCTTTATGGTACCAGAGCTTTCTCTAATATTACCAAAATAATGGACGAAGCAAAGATGAAAAAGACAATCTCACCTTATGATATAACTATCGCAGACAACCTAGGAAATCTTTTGACGCATGTTCAACTGAATGAATGGGCTGAGTCTTTGAGAAATGCGTTGAGAGCAAGGAAGAAGTTTGGGTTTGTAGATGGAACAATCGAAAAACTTGCAGAAAAATCCCCAAATCTTGAAGACTGGTGGACTAATAACTCTCTGTTGGTGTCATGGATAATGAACACCATTGAACCCAAATTGTGTTCAACGATGTAGCACATGGAAGTAGAGAAGGACTGTGGACAGATGTCAAGGACCGCTTCTCGGTATCTAATGGGCCATATATACAACAAATTAAAGCATATTTGATTGAATGCAAACCGAAAGGAATGACCATCATTGCATATTATGGCAAGTTGAAGAAGTTGTGGGAGGATTTGGCCAACCATCAACAGACACCTACATGTATGTGCGGCAGATGCACTTGTGACCTCGAATCCAAACTAGAAAAGAAGTGTGAAGAAGAAAAAATTCATCAATTTCTCATAGGTCTTGATGAGACTACTTATGGGACAATGAGATCCAACATACTTGCCCAAGATCCTTTGCAGAGTTTGAATAAAATATATTCAATATTGGTTTAAGAAGAACAAGTGAAAAATGTTACTCGGGGCAAGGAAGATCGCAATGAGATTGTGAGCTTTGTTGTTCAGAGTGTAGAAAGAAATCATGGCAGGATTGAAAGCAAGGACCAGAACATAATATGCAACAACTATAACTGCTCTGGACATGACTTTGAGAACTACTTTAAATTAGTTGGTTATCTTGAGTGGTGGGGAGAACAGACTCGAGAAACTGGACAAGGTAGTAGTCGTGGGAAAGTTGGACAACAAGGAAAGTCTATGTTTTCTAAAGGACATGGTATGTTGACTAAAGCAAATGCAACGCAAGCCTATGTGCCTGGACTAGAACCTAACACCGTAATAACTTATGCTAACAACTCTGCTGCTGGTGGGCTGAACGACAAACAGTGGCAAACTTTGGTGAATCTCTTAAACAATGTCAAATTAGGCACTACTGAAAAGCTAATTGGTAAGCGTAATTCTACTCAATGGATTATCGATACAAGTGCTTCTTATCATATGACAGAAGAGCTAGAATACTTGACTGGTGTGGGAAATGTCTTGGAATGCCCAATAGGGCTTCTAGATGGAAAACAATTTTTTGTTGCTAAGGAAGGAAGGTGGTGCTTAGTGAAACATTAAAATTAAGCAACGTTCTCTATGTGCCTAATGTAATATCCCTGGCTACCCCTCCTCGGGCCCCAGAGGCTATCAGGTTACTACAGCCCAATGCACCCCAACCCATCACCCTTCTCCGTCCATTCATACTGGGTGGGTTGTTGCCAATGGGGATCGAACCCTCAACCTGACCTTTAACACCTCTGGTACGCCAACAGATGCTAGCACAGCTGGTAGCATCTGTTGGCGTACCAGAGGTGTTAAAGGTCAGGTTGAGGGTTCGATCCCCACTGGCAACAACCCACCCAGTATGAATGGACGGAGAAGGGTGATGGGTTAGGGTGCATTGGGCTGTAGTAACCTGACAGCCTTTGGGGCCCGAGGAGGGGTAGCCAGGGATGTTACACCTAACTTGAAATGCAATCTGATTTCAGTATCATAACTTATTGATGAATTAAATTTGTGTGTACCATTTTACTGAAGTAGTTTTGTGTTATCAAGGACTTTGTCTCGAGGATGGTGATTGGAACAGGTGAACGAAGAGAAAGGGTCTACTTTCTTCAAGGAATGAGTTTTATTGCTGCTGTTGTAAAATCTAGGAATGATTTCGATTTATGGCATAAAAGACTTGAACACCCTTCTTGTAAGGTTGTGATATGAATCACATCATGGCCCAAATGGAGAAGGACTAATGCACCACTTTGCGACACTTTTTTTGAAGTTATTAGTTTGTTTAAATAATGGCTCAATTCTTTGTAAAATTGGCAGACCAAATTATGTTTTGGTTTAATCAATTAATGGGCTCTAGTTTAGTTTTATTTCAAGTTTTATTATGGCTCAATTGCAACTTAGTCATTAGTCTTTGGGAGACCAATAAGATGCATAGCTGAATGCTTTTGGGTGACTTTTGGGTTGCCACAATTTCAATTACAACCAACCATTAAGTAGTGGGATCATTAATAGCTTAAGTGAGATGTAATTACAATTTATGTGTCTTTTGTAATTCTAGTGGTTAAAAGTTGTATATAAGTTGAACCATTTTATCAATGAAAATAAGTTGAGTTTTGTTCAGAAATTATCTTTTGTATCTATTAGTTAGAGTGATTCCCCTAAGTTCTTGAGTGATTCAAGAACCCTTGGATGTATCAAAGGACTTTTTCATCCTTTGTGTGTTGTCTTCTTTGGAAAGAGTAATGATTCCTTCCTTCCACTTTTATATTCACCTCTTATTTCTTTCTTCTTCACCTAATTTTCAAAAAGAAAACCTAATTTTGCCCAGAATTATCTAGTGGTCATAACTCTTATTCTACTAATCCAAAATTAGTGATTCTTAAGCCTAAACTAAAGTTCAGAACGTGAACTTTCACGACATTTTAGAATCATCTCAATTGGAGTTTTATAGCACGAGATATCAATGATTCTAAATAATTGTCCAAACTGAAATTTGAGCAACTTTCCTGTTTACCTTTTTTCAATAATTTTCCAAGTTTCTTATAAGGTTCTAACCTTAAAGATCCTAAGTCAGCCCTTGTGCAAATTGGATACACATCATTTGGTATTCAAAGCCTGACTTTGGGTTTGGAATAACAATGGAAGTTTACTATACAAGGTATTTAGTCGAAGGCCACCCATGTTTAGTTGCATATGATTACGGAAGCAACAACAATGTTGTGAGCCAACGATTGTTGGAGAAACTCTAGTTACCAACAGGCTTTCATTCGAATCAAGCATGGATCAAATTCAGTACAAGGCATTGTGTGAAAGAAGTATTAAGTGATATCACTCCCATGGAATTTTGTCATATACTTTTGGGATGGTCATGATTTCGTTTTAAAACACTCAATCTTGATGAACATTCTCTTTATTTGAGGCAGATGGACATAAAATTAAGTTGAAGTTTATGACACCAAGACAAGTTAGTAAGGATCAGCATAGGCCGAAGGAGAAAATAGAAAAAGAAAGAATAGAAGAAGAAGCAATAAAGAGTGAAGAAAGGAGGGAAAATGAAGAAAAAGAAAAGGAAGTAGAGAAAAAGAGGATGAAAAATTTATTTGTCAATGATTTTTCTTCTACAGTTTGTGATGTCATTTTACTAGAATAAAATGAAAGGCATGTGAATGAAATACACCAACTTCCATGTTTGAAAATGAAGCTTGTTCATAGTACTTTATTATGCATCCAGTTCGCTAATGAAAAACAAAGTCTTCAAACACAACACATTTGGAGTTATTTGTTGTTACATTTGAAGGTGGGGTAGTGTTGGCAAGAGAGGTGCTCCACAATTTGCAACCATTGGAAATGAACAAATATGAATTTATTCAAGTTGTGTTTGATCTTGGAGGAAGAGAATTAGTTTCAAGTTGTGGAAAAATAAAGTCATTCCTCATTCACAAGGACATAATAAACTTATATTAAAACTAGTACAAAAATAAAGCCTTAAGATTCCTGACGAATCTTCTCGAAGAAAGGGGTATGATATGAATCACATCATGGCCCAAATGGAGAAGGACTAATGCAGTACTTTGCAGCAATTTTTTTTTAAAGTTATTAGTTTGTTTAAATAATAGCCCAATTCTTTGTAAAATTGGCTGACCAAATTATGTTTTGGTTTAATCAATCAATGAGCTCTAGTTTAGTTTTATTTCAAGTTGTAATAATGGCCCAATTGCAACTTAGTCATCAGCCTTTAAGAGACCAAGAAGATGCATAACTGAATGTTTTTGGGTGACTTTTGGGTTGTCATAGTTGTAGTTACAATCAACCATTAAGTAGTAGATTATTATTAGCTTGAGTGGATTATTATTAGCTTAAGTGGAATATAGTTGCAATTAATGGGTCTTTTTTAATTATGATGCTTAAATTTGCTATATAAGTTGAACCATTTTTATGAATGAAAACAAGTTGAGTTTTATTCAGAAATTATATTTCCTATTAGTGAGAGCGATTCTCCTAAGTTCTTGAGTGATTCAAGAACCCTTGGCTATATCAAAGGACTTTCCCATCCTTTATGTGTTGCCTCATTTGGAAAGAGTGATTCTTTCCTTCCACTTTTATATTCACCTCTTATTTCTTTCTTCTTCACCCAATTTTTAGAAAGAAAACCTAATTCTGCCCAGAACTATCTCGTGGTCATAACTCTCATTCTACTCATCCAAAATTAGTGATTCTTAAGCTTAAACTAAAGTTCAGAACGTGAACATTCACAACGTTTTGGAATCATCTCAATTGGAGTTTCATAGCACGAGATATCAACAATTCTAAATTACTTCCAAACTGAAATTTCAACCACTTTCTGTTTACGTTTTTTTTCCAATAATTTTCCAAGTTTTTTACAAAGTTCTAACCTTAAATATCCTAAGTCAGTCCTTGTGCAAATGGGGTTCACGTTGTAGAGCTTATTCCAAATATTGGTGTTAGTAGAAATAATGCAATGTGTAATAAAGCTTATGATGTTTGTCTTAGATGTTGAGAAATTTTTCCTCTCAATATTAATAAAATAGTGGATATTTTTCAAATAATTCAGTGTGACTTGCGAACCCTATTAAGCTATGTCTCATTATGGTGCTTGACGTCATCCAATTCTTTCTCCTATTTTCGTTCAAGGGTTCATATGCAATTTCCTTCAAAACCCAAAATTCACTCCAAATCCGAGATGATTCTACATTAATAAATAATAATAATTTTCTATTTTTATAAATTAAACTATATTTTAATTTATTAAATTCATCTTATCATTCACTAAATTTTATAACTTTGATCTCAAATATTTTCATTTCTCAATATTTTTTCATTCATCTAAACAACCTCACTTTCATTTTTTTTCTCCTTAAATCCATTCAAATCTACTTAAACACACTCTTCAAAATCTATCTTAAAAATAAACACACCCAAGTAACCAAAAGGCAACACAAAACTACACACCCAAGTAACCAAAGGCAATACAAAACTGCATCAGAGAACCCTGTCCCAAACGTAATCATGTGTGCAACTCCTACTCTACCTCTGATGTGATCAAATAAAAGCGTTTTACATTTCCCTTGTAAAACTGCACTAATAAACAGACTCTGCACATGAAACCATCTTACACTTACCTAGTAAAACTGCACTGAGAGTTGTTTTAGAAATGGTTAATTTGAAGGGACATGGGTGATCGCAAGGGCTCATATTATAACGGTCGTGATTGGTTCTGGTTGGGTTGGGTGGGTGGTCCTGCACTGCTTTTTGCCTTCTCTTTTATCACATACTTCACTTCCACTCATTATTTTATGGATAACGATAGAATGCCCCCTTTTTTTGACCCTGAAGTTACCCGCCTACGTGGCAGTTATTATTTTAATAATTTTAAACCAAACGGCAATTGGAGGCAGCGGCAAAGGAAAGTTAGCATGGTGTGCACGCGCTTTGAATTGGATAAAGTTTTTAAAAAAACACATTCGGTTGCGCGTTTTCCCTCGTTTCTTCCTCTCAACTTTCTTCTTGGAGCAGAGACGCACAAGCAAGCACAGAGGCATTTGAATCGCAAGGCATTCTTTTCCCCAAAAGGCTATCGTTCCATAAAGGTTGGTGTTGTGGGTCGCAGTGGAAGCGGATAGCGGAGTTGTGGAGAGTGGTTTGGGTTGTTGGAGGCGGCGGGTTCCGCGGAAAGTGGTGGGTACCGTTCGATTCATTGGTTGGGCGCTCTCTTGTTGGCGTAGTTGTTGGTTGATTAAAGGCCATTCACAGATTGAAATAGGGTTTCGACACAATCGAATGGCCATCCAAATAATCCCATCACATGAATCATCACCAAACTACCTAAATAAGTAATTGGAATTCCAGATTGAATGAAAAACAAACTTTTCTGGTTCCATAATTAAGTGTCTTTTAGTGATTCCATATCTGCCTTTTTATGTTGAACTTTTTGTACATGCAGTACTGCAACTGATTTTACACTTTATTACTACGTGAAATAGGGTTTCGACACAATCGAATGGCCATCCAAATAATTCCATCACCATGAATCATCACTAAACTACTTAAATAAGTAATTGGAATTCAAGATTGAATTAAAAACCAACTTTTCTGGTTCGATAATCAAGTGTCCTTTTGTGATTCTATAACTGCCTTTTTATGTTGAAATTTTTGTACTGCCAGTACTGGAACTGATTTTACACTATATTATTACTTGAAATAGGGTTTTGACACAATCGAATGGCCATCTAAATAATTCCATCACCATGAATCATCACCAAACTACCTAAATAAGTAATTGGAATCCCATATTAAATGAAAAACCAACTTTTCTGGTTCCATAATCAAGTGTCCTTTTGTGATTCCATATCTGCCTTTTTACGTTGAACTTTTTATACATGCAGTACTGCAACTGATTTTACATAGTATTATTATGTGAAATAGGGTTTCGACACAATCGAATGGCCATCCAAATAATTCCATCACCACGAATCATCACCAAACTACTTAAATAAGTAATTGGAATTCAAGATTGAATTAAAAACCAACTTTTCTGGTTCGATAATCAAGTGTCCTTTTGTGATTCCATAACTGCCTTTTTATGTTGAACTTTTTGTACTGCCAATACTGAAACTGATTTTACACTGTATTATTACTTGAAATAGGGTTTCGACACAATCGAATGGCCAGCTAAATAATTCCATCACCATGAATCATCACCAAACTACTTAAATAAGTAATTGGAATTCAAGATTGAATGAAAATCCAACTTTTCTGGTTCCATAATCAAGTGTCCTTTTGTGATTCCATATCTGCCTTTTTACATTGAACTTTTTGTACATGGAGTACTGCAACTGATTTTACACTATATTATTATGTTAAATAGGGTTTCGACACAATCGAATGACCATCCAAATAATTCTATCACCATGAATCATCACCAAACTATTAAAATAAGTAATTGGAATTCAAGATTGAATTAAAAACCAACTTTTCTGGTTCCATAATCAAGTGTCCTTTTTTGATTCCATAACTGCCTTTTTACGTTGAACTTTTTGTACATGCAGTACTACAACTGATTTTACACTGTATTATTACGTGAAATAGGGTTTGGACACAATCGAATGGTCATCCAAATAATTCTATCACCATGAATCATCACCAAACTACTTAAATAAGTAATTGGAATTCAAGATTGAATTAAAAACCAACTTTTCTGGTTTGATAATCAAATGTCCTTTTTTGATTTCATAACTGCCTTTTTACGTTGAACTTTTTATACTGCCAGTAGTGGAACTGATTTTACACTGAATTATTACGTGAAATAGGGTTCGGACACAATCGAATGGCCATCCAAATAATTCCATCACCATGAATCATCACCAAACTACTTAAATAAGTAATTGGAATTCAAGATTCAATTAAAAACTAACTTTTCTGGTTCCATAATCAAGTGTCCTGTTGTGATTCTATAACTGCCTTTTTACGTTGAACTTTTTGTACTATCAGTACTGCAACTGATTTTACACTGAATTATTACGTGAAATAGGGTTTGGACACAATCTAATGGCCATCCAAATAATTCCATCACCATGAATCATCACCAAACTACTTAAATAAGTAATTAGAATTCAAGATTGAATTAAAAACCAACTTTTCTGCTTCCATAATCAAGTGTCCTTTTTTGATTCCATAACTGTCTTTTTAGGTTGAACTTTTTGTACATGTAATACTGCAACTGATTTTACACTGTATTATTATGTGAAATAGGGTTTGGACACAATCGAATGGTCATCCAAATAATTCCATCACAATGAATCATCACCAAACTACTTAAATAGGTAATTGGAATTCAAGATTAAATTAAAAACCAACTTTTCTGGTTCGATAATCAAGTGTCCTTTTTTGATTTCATAACTGCCTTTTTACGTTGAACTTTTTATACTACCAGTACTGGAACTGATTTTACACTAAATTATTACGTGAAATAGGGTTTGGACACAATCGAATGGCCATCCAAATAATTCCATCACCATGAATCATCACCAAACTACTTAAAGAAGTAATTGGAATTCAAGATTCAATTAAAAACTAACTTTTCTGGTTCCATAATCAAGTGTCCTGTTGTGATTCTATAACTGCCTTTTTACGTTGAACTTTTTGTACTGTCAGTACTGCAATTCATTTTACACTGAATTATTACGTGAAATAGGGTTTGGACACAATCTAATGGCCATCCAAATAATTCCATCACCATGAATCATCACCAAACTACTTAAATAAGTAATTACTTAAATAAGTAATTGGAATTCAAGATTGAATTAAAAACCAACTTTTCTGCTTCCATAATCAAGTGTCCTTTTCTGATTCCATAACTGTCTTTTTACGTTGAACTTTTTGTACATGCAATACTGCAACTAATTTTACACTGTATTATTACGTGAAATAGGGTTTGGACACAATCGAATGGCCATCCAAATAATTCCATCACCATGAATCATCACCAAACTACTTAAATAAGTAATTGGAATTCAAGATTGAATTAAAAATCAACTTTTCTAGTTCGATAATCAAGTGTCCTTTTGTGATTTCATAACTGCCTTTTTACGTTGAACTTTTTGTACTGCCAGTACTGGAACTGATTTTACACTGAATTATTACGTGAAATAGGATTTGGACACAATCGAATGGCGATCCAAATAATTCCATCACCATGAATCATCACCAAACTACTTAAATAAGTAATTGGAATTCAAGATTCAATTAAAAACCAACTTTTCTGGTTCGATAATCAAGGGTCTTGTTGTGATTCTATAACTGTCTTTTTACGTTGAACTTTTTGTACTGCCAGTACTGCAACTGATTTTACACTGAATTATTACGTGAAATAGGGTTTGGACACAATCTAATGGCCATCCAAATAATTTCATCACCATGAATCATCACCAAACTACTTAAATAAGTAATTGGAATTTAAGATTGAATTAAAAACCAACTTTTCTGCTTCCATAATCAAGTGTCCTTTTCTGATTCCATAACTGTCTTTTTACGTTGAACTTTTTGTACATGCAGTACTGCAATTGATTTTACACTGTATTATTACGTGAAATAGGGTTTGGACACAATCGAATGGCCATCCAAATAATTCCATCACTATGAATCATCACCAAACTACTTAAATAAGTAATTGAAATTCAAGATTGAATTAAAAATCAACTTTTCTAGTTCGATAATCAAGTGTCCTTTTGTGATTTCATAACTGCCTTTTTACGTTAATCTTTTTGTACTGTCAGTACTGCAACTGATTTTACACTGAATTATTACGTGAAAGAGGGTTTCGACACAATCGAATGGTCATCCAAATAATTCCATCACCATAATCTCACAACACAGCAATTCTTAAAATTCAATAACTGTCTTTATGAGATATGAATTTAGTACCACAGACTTACACAATTTACTTACTAAATAAATGCACTACATAACACCACAAACACTTTAGAAAAGTCATTATTTATTGATTGCACCATAACACAACAGAAACACAACAAATAGAATTGTACACAACTTAATGTTTCGTAGTTTTCAATTACATGTCTATGTTCTTATAATTAAACAAATGAAAATGATATTTCATTTCCATCAAACAAAACAAAATACATACATATTGCTCATACTCCAACAACTATTTTGGTATCCTTTTCTTCTTCCGACTATAAACTGCGAACGGAGTTTGGATTACACGGCTTTTGAACCGTAACCGTGGATCATTCCTCATACGCAGGGAATATACATTCCCTGTTCGTTGCATTTCTGTCTTCTGCAGCTTCACTTGGAACATCCACTTCATTCAAATTCATAGGAGAAACAAATTCATCTTTACTTATATTTTCCCTCTCAGCCAAAGTTGATTTCAATTTAGCAATCGCTCCACCAAGTTCACGAATATCATGTTCTTGCTGCTCAATTACACCCATAAGCTGCTCCTTCTTTTTCGTTCCGGAAAAACATCACAAAAATAGTGGTTTCATTTGGGGAAGAATATCATAAAAATAGGGGTTTGTAATTGGATAGTAAAACATACCAGAGCACCCTTTGATTTGTAGAAGAAGAACACTTCAAATTAGGGCTTCCAATTCTCCGCACGAAGCTATGGCAGCAATCCGCACTCTCGCCGCATTCTCGCCTTTAGTTTAAACCGCAAAGGAAAGTTCTGTTTTTCTAACTTTTCCTTTTTCCTCTCTTGCACGTGTATCACAACCTCACCATTCACTCCACCTTCTCTCACGCGTTTCTGCTCCTGTTTGGTTAAAAATTATTAAAATAATAACTGCCACGTAGGCGGGTAACTTCGAGATAAAAAAAGGGACATTCTATCATTATCCTTATTTTATATGATCTATTAATCAATCACATGGACTATTCTACATTCATCAAAACAGGGCAGTGGCTTCACACATGGTGCCGATTAATTTTCCACGTCAACCCTTTTCCAGAAACCTCAATGCCATAAATACAAACATGATCCCCTCCTCTTCCCTGGACGGTCATCCTTCCATCAAGACACACCAAGCGGTGATCATGATGTTGACACACAAATTAAACATGAATATTATCCAAGATTTTGAAACGGTACATCCAAAAATTTATGTTCTACAACAAAGATTTTATTAGTATTCAAAACTCCTTAGAATATTTAGTTGTCTTTTTTTTCTTTTATTTCAATTATAGTAATTTAACTTCCCCATTTTACATTGTCTTGTCTTCTTTCTACCATTGCATATTTAATTTTAATTATGTAGTCAAATTTGACACTTACATTATAATTTGATTATATTATTTCAAGTTTCAATCTTTTACAATATTTTTAATTGTAATTTTATTTCATTTTCAATTTATCTTTCAAAAATATATTTTTCACATTATTAAATATATTGATAGTATCAGATAATTAAAAGTTATTTTACATATACCGATCACATAAAGAAAATAAGTTAACCAAAGTAATGGCAACATAAAAATCTATTCACATTAATCTATATTTATTTTCTTTTTTACTTCCATTCAATTTTTATTCTTACTTTTTTTCCCTTTCAGTTAATCGAATCTACTATGTGGTCCAAACACAAATATCATAAGCTTACCTCATCTCTCAATTGTTATATATATCGGAACACAATGAAGGAGATCTGAATTATACAACAACCTACTCTACTGGATCTGTTTCACCCTCTCTCTCTCTTACACAACACATGAGATGGACACAAACTCAACATTGATCTTCACTTTCACACTCCTTCTCTTCGCCATCATCACCTTTCTCAAAGTCCTCACATCACTTCTCAGTCCGAACAAAACCAAACCAAACCTTCCACCAGGCCCTAAGGGTCTTCCTGTTGTGGGAAACCTCCTCCAACTGGGTGCCAAGCCCCACCAAACCCTGGCCACCCTGGCCAAGACTCATGGCTCAATAATGAGCCTCAAACTGGGCCAAGTAACCACCATCGTGATGTCCTCAGCAGAAGCAGCCAAAGGGGTGCTCCAAATCCATGATCACTTTCTCTCAAACAGGAAGATCCCTGATGCAATGAAAGGTGCCAACCATGACCACTTCAGCTTGCCCTTCATCCCAGTTTCACAACAGTGGAGAGAGCTGAGGAAGCTCTGCAATGGCCTCTTGTTCTCCAACAAGAACTTGGACGCCACTGTGGAGCTCAGAAGCAAGAAGGTTCGAGAGCTTTACAGTGACATTCACCACAGCAGCTTGAAGGGTGAACCTGTGAACATTGGAAGGTTTGTATATTTATAAAAAAAAAAAAAACACAATTAGTTTAGCCTCTTCAAATGTCTAAGTTTTACTTTCTGTGAGGTTTTAATCATGTTAATGTCTTCATAGCTGTCTTGTTTATTTTCAATCTGTTTACGTTTTGAACCATATTTTCAGAATGGCTTTCAAGACGATAATAAATCAGCTGTCAAACACAATCTACTCAGAGGATTTGATTCAGTCTGCGGAAAAAGCTGGGGAGATGAAGGAGTTGGTGACCAACATCATGAAAGAGGTTGGAAGGCCAAATTTGGCTGATTGTTTCCCAGTGCTGAAGATGATTGACCCTCATGGAATCAGAAGACGCACAGGAAGCTACTTTGAGAAGCTTTTGAACATATTCAAGAGCTTGATTCACAAAAGGTTGGAACTGAGAAACGATGCTGCTGGTTACTGCACCAAAAGGGACATGTTGGATGCCATGCTCAACGATGCTGAGCATAAGATGGACATAGTTAAGATTCAACGATTGTCATTGGTATTTCCTTTTCTTGCACTTCAACTTTCTTATATTTTCAATAATTCTTTTTTTCCCTTGTTACTTTCTTACCTGCGAAATATGTTAATATCTTTTTAACCTAAGAAATATTATGAAGAAAACTTTTATATACAGAAAGAGGTACTCTTGGTAATATTCTCCAATCATATTCAATGTTCTATTTTTGTAATAAGTGATGCATTTAATAAAACTCATTATTAAAATAAAACTTCAAATTTGATTGAAAAATCATAGCATGTGCATCTATATTCTTGTACCGAACTTTTCTTATTGGGAGAAAAGAACAAAGTATGAATTTGTTAGTACGCGTTTCTGGCTACATACAAGAAAAATATTAAAATCATTTTTTTCTTAATTAAAATTAACTTTGTCCACAGGTTAAAAGCATTATGTGAGAAAATCTTTATAAATTCGTTAGTTATAGTTTATTTTTTCTATACTTTCTTTGATAAATTATTGTAATGAAATTTGTCAAATCAAATCATTATAAAAAACATGTGTGAGTGATTCTTCTGATCTTTATTACGAAAGGTTGGCCCTGCCTTCAAGAGGAACACTGGATTGAAAATGATGGACAGGGAATTGATGACATGTTAAGAGAAAAAGGGTGAAAAAGATGGTGGACCCAAGCTGTTTGTGAAAATGACATATAAGCCAAGAGACAAATTTTTTAGTACTATATATATATATATATACACATATGGCTTTTATGGTTTTGTCCGGATTAAAAGTGCAAAATATCTGATAGCAAAAATGTGTACTTTGTCAGGATTTGTTTGTGGCAGGAACTGATACAGTGACATCTACGGTAGAATGGGTAATGGCTGAGTTACTTCACAACCCACATGTTATGTCAAAGGCAAAAGAAGAGTTAGAGAGGGTTATAGGAAAGGGTAACCTTGTGGAAGAGTCAGACATAGCAAAACTCCCTTATTTGCGGGCTATAGTGAAAGAGACTTTCAGGCTGCACCCTGCAGTTCCACTTTTGCTACCCAGAAAAGCTGAAGTGGAATTTGAGATGCATGGACACACCATTCCAAAGGGTGCACAAGTGTTGGTTAATGTGTGGGCCATAGGGAGGGACCCTAATTTGTGGGACAAACCTAGTTTGTTTTGGCCTGAGAGGTTTTTGGAATCAGAAATTGACTTCAAAGGAAGGAGTTTTGAGCTAACCCCATTTGGTGGTGGGAGGAGAATATGCCCTGGTTTGCCATTGGCCATAAGGTTGGTGTTCTTGATGTTGGGATTGTTCATCAATTCCTTCGATTGGGAGCTTGAGGGTGGGATTAAAGCAGAGGATATGAACATGGATGAAAATTTTGGACTAACCTTGGAGAAGGCTCAACCTGTGTTAGCTGTTCCAATCATACCAAAACATTAGATATTTATCTTCAAGGGCCATTGTATAATTTATCATCCAACTCTTAGTACAAATATCTGTTTCTACATTATTCAAGATGTTTACTTTTTATTTTTTTGCTTTTTCAAGTAAAAGATGTATTAAGAATTTAATATCAATTAAAAATAATATTAAATTATAATATATATATATATATATATATATATAATAAGATTTAAAAATTGTTTTTATTCTATTTTTTAATTTTTATGTATAATATAGATCAAATTATATTTTGGTCTAGATTCTACTAATTAAA
>Ga0214543_1010046_pt1 | contig 14316 bp, 7 predicted proteins | sample CNSS2metaG_FD_160094 | JGI IMG/M metagenome (GOLD analysis project Ga0214543, IMG submission 160094) | Root nodule microbial communities from cowpea collected in UCLA plant growth center, Los Angeles, California, USA - CNSS2 | ecosystem: Host-associated > Plants > Roots > Nodule | place: USA...
TTATATAAATATAAATATATATATATATATATATATATATATATAATTTTTACTTTTTTTCAAATTTAATGTTTAATTAATTTTAATTTTATTTATTCTTTAATACATTGTATAATAAACTGAAAAAATAATTAAAGTCAAAAATATTAAACTTTAAATAAAATAAAAATATCTAAAACAGAATATTAAGGTTTAATTATTCTTCTAATTCAATTTACTTCTTCATTTTATTTATTTTTTTATATATATATATATATATATATATATATATATATATATATATATATATATATTAATTATATATACTTTTTAATTTTTATTCTGTTTCTGTTTCAGTTATTTTAATTTTACTTAAAGTTTAATTTTTAAAATTTTAATTTTTTTCTTTAGTTTAATATCTTTTGTTTTATTTATCTTTTATCTTTTATTATATGTTTTAAAAATAAAATAAAATATTAAAAACGAAATTGAAATATTAAAAGATGAATAAAACAAAATATTATTAAACATTAAATAAAAGTATATATATATATATATATATATGTATATATATATTATTTTTTAATTTATATTATTTCTTAACTTTATTTATTTTTAAAGTATTTATATAATTTATATATATATATATATATATATATATATATATATATATATTATCTTTTATTTTTTTATTTTTTTCGAATTTTATTTAAATTTTAATGTTTTTGAATTTCAATTATTTTTTTATGTTTTTTTGACTCCTTTTAAAAAATTTAATTGAAATTTGTTTTAATATAATGTGTTAAAAAATATATAAAATTAAAAGAAAAACTAAACTTTAACTTTAAAAAAATTTAAATGAAAAGAATATATATATACTGACATCCGGAAGTCTGGCATCTTCATTGGATGTTGAAATCCGAAAGTATCCTTTTTCAAAAGTTAACATCCCGAAGCAACTTAGAAGTGAGATTTGGGTTAGTCTAATTTAATGGTCAAAGGATATTATTGGTCATGCCTAGATTGTACCGATAACCATGTAACTACAAAGAAGATGTTAATATCTGGACTCAGAAACTATAAACCTCTTCTGTTAAGAAAATCATATAACAACAAAGTAATAAACAAATTTAAAGTGCTCCTTCACGGGGAAAATGTTCTTACAACTCAAGTTTCAGATACTCTAAGATAAAATATCAAAAATCAATTATAGGAAAAAAGTTTGAATAACGTGAGACACCAAAAGGGTATAATCTATTCATAGTCCAAAGAGAATAAAATCCTGCATAAATTTTGATCAAATATAAAAGTATAGATAAATACTAATTAAACATAAAATCTTTTAAAATAGTGAAAGATCATTAAAATAATAGGAAAACTAAATTCTATGATAATATAATGTTCCCATAAATGCTATAGTCTTTCAATATGCTTAATCCATTCTACATCAGGAGGAGACTTTCAATAAGAGATTAGCCTTCATTTTTTTAAGATAACAAAATACTTCCCAGAATATATGAAGTTATCAACAAAGTTTAAGATTTGAAAGTAGAATTCAACTTCTTGGAGTGATGTTGCAAAGATTCATGGATATCATGATTCATGGATAACACGAAACACATTTCACATGTTGAAAAAAATCAACGTAATTGGGTTAAAAGGACTACATTCATTCATTTTTAAGGTTTAGGGATCAAAATTTATCAAAGTTTTGACCAGAGACGAATTTCAACTTTTGGCGAAAGTTCAAGGACTAAAAACATACTTAACCCTAATACTTATTACATAACTTAAGAAAGAGAGAGAAGAAAAAAATTGCTCTAGTCAAACAACATACGACTCCCAAGGAAACAACCAACTTCAAAGAGAATATCAAGTTCCGATATTACAGTACTTGAAATGAATTTGTGTTACATTGTTATCCAATTCAAAGAGCACAAAATGTTTTAAGAAATTAGAAGGAAACTTTCTTAAGTCATTGTTATCTTCAACTTGTATCCTACTTAAGCAAGTACTAAAAATAGCTAGGAAAATGCTACTTACCCAGAAAATTTGATAGTAGGGTCTTTCAGTTCATCTACTCACATATCAAAATCTCCAATAGTTGAGCTTTAACTGGTGAGTGCCATGCTTTGCTGTTTCACAAACATGATAATTTCAATCATTCCCTGCATAATTAAATTTATCATAATAACTTTGTCAAAAAAATCATAACAAATTATTGTTAATGATTATTTATCTAGTTATAGAGTGAATAAAAGTTGTTGACTTCACTCTTGTCTAAGAATATGGAACTTCTTTTGTAACCACCTAGCAATGTCCTTGTCACTACTGATCAAACACAAAGAAGATACTACATGGTTGCACATGCATATCTAACAACCCAAATTCCAAAAGTCATTCATGTGCATTTCCAATCACGACAAAAATCAAAGAAAGTTAGCTGCTAAAAACCTTGACTCTTCTTTTAGCAAAAAACTTCTTTGAACATTAGTTAGTTCCTCCATTTCATTGATCAATCTATGTTCTTCATCACCTTCTACTCATTTTCTGTCTGTTTTTTAGTGGTGGGATCATGCTTCTGAGTTGGTAAAAGAGCTTTTCTAATGTCAATCTGACAAATAACAACATCAAACCCCTCACATAACGTGAAACAATAGGATTGGATCTTTTTTATAAATTCAATCAAATATCATAATGAAATTCAAATCATGTACTTGCTTTAGAATATACTTGAAATCTTGCTTCCCAAATACCTAAAATCATTGTAGAGAGATTTGACCTTCAAAACAACTGCATTAAAAGCATTAAACTTAACAATATTGATTTCATCTAATTCTCCAATGATTACCAAAAATGCATCATCACATCTCAGATAATTTAAATAAAAATATGTCTTCAGTTGTTAGCTCTTGATCCTTAATTGGTAAATCAACTATATCAATGAAGGTTATAGAAGTTATTGGAAAGACAATCTATGTTGGATCTAGTTATGGAGGAAGCTAAAGTGCAACCTGAAGAAATCTAGAATTTGAGAAGCTAGCTTCTCGAATGCAATCTAAAGAGCACTACCAACATATAAAATCAAGATCCTTAGGCAACATTTTGAAAGGCTTAATGTACCACCCAACAAAAACTTGGAGGAGATAAAATTAACAGCCCAAAGATTCATTGGTTGTACCTGAGGCTGATGCATAACATCTCCTTGACAGCACATGTGAACTTCTTTTTGAGAACACGGTTGATTGAAAATTAAAAAGTTTTTTCAATCCTTTTGAAGCAATCCAGAAAAAAAATCATTATAACATAAAGTACACACGGTGAAATCTCTCCAGTCAAACTCGATAATGAAAATATCACTAGTCAAAATCCATGCTTATATATGAACAAGGTAATCCATTCAATAGAAAACCTAGTGGAAAGAAGCATAAACTATAGCACATGCTAAATCATAAAACTTTGAAGTTCAACCGCCTTTCCACCAATTAACATAATTGTGTGTTGAGGGTGACCTTTGCTACAATTTAAAATCTATGATCAGGCTTTTCCAATTAAGATCACCAGATTTAAATTAACTCAATAAAAAATCAATTATCCTAACCTTGAAACAAACAAACTCCATGTTATTAACTCTCTAAGTTCTCCTCATCATTTTACCATTGTCATTTTATCCTTCTTTTCTGCACTTTTTGACGCCTGTAAACCCAAACTTCTATTCCTTGGCCCAATAACTTCTCTTCTTCCTCTTGCTCTGTTTACAAAAAAAATAAAAAATGTATAACTAAACAAAGCACCCAATAAAAATGTTTACAAAACTTTTTGTTTGACCGGAGTATGGAACCATTGAATACCAAAACCTAAAATTTTTTCATTCAGTCCTACACCATAAAAAATCCTTATTAGAAGAATAGAAAACCTCGTAAAAGCACAAGTTCAAGAAGAATCAAAAAATCCTAAAAATTGAAGAACAATGTATTAAACCATAAATAAGTCAATTATAAAGAAAATAAAAATAAAAAAAAATGTTACATTTTGTTCAACCTACCATAATAATCTGTAAAACTAAACTTTGGAGAAGACCATAGTTGTAGATCATTGCATAGATCAATCTGGAGTACCCAAACGACACTTCCATAACACAAAAACACGAAAGAAGAAATATTAGAGAAGAAAGGAGAAAAAGAGTAACAAATGAAAAGGAAGAAGTAGAATAACCTAGAGTAGTCGGAGTGTTGTAGAAGAAGCTTGAATAACCGAAGAGTGCACTCGTTGAAATCCAAAACTGTAAGACCCGTGGAAATTAATTAATTAAATAATTAATTAATTAATAAATGCGGGAGGGGGAACTTTAATAACATTAAATGTTAATTAGTATGACATGGAAAAGTATTAGCTCAAGTAGTTAAGACTACTTGATTATGTGAGAGGACTTGGGTTCAAGTCCTTTGTATGCCATTTATGTGTTGTTTGATTTGTTATTATTTTGATAATATATTTGTGCCTAGTGAGTGATAGTATAATCATAGTATTTTGATAATTATCACTAAAAATGATTTGGTTGGATGGTTGTGTATTGAATTGGTGTTGGTATGGTCACAGGTTCAAACCTTGATGGACATAAAGTAGACTTTATTTTTGCTAAATTTAGCTTGCGTAGTATGTATGATATGATCGAAAATTGTGGTTGGTTTGATGTTGGGTGCAAAGCCTTTTATACTTTATATGAGTAGGAGGAGGGTTTTGCAATTGAATGGGCATTGTTGATTAAATCTCGAGGGTTGATACTTCAAATGGTTATGTAACATGTCTTTTAGTGTTGTTTGACATTATTTTTATGCTTGGTATGGTTGAGATGCATTTTGGTGTTGGTTTTGGTGTTTTGGACGCGTGAACAGAGACGAAACTCTACTAATTTCGCCCAAGCGAGTTACTCTCGCTTAAGCAAAAGTTGCAGAGTATTGATCATGGTTTTGGTCTGAGCTTTTCGCTCAGGCGACCATTGTTAAGGTTGAGAGACATGGTCTCTCGCTCAGGCGATGAGACTTGTGCTTGTTAAGCACGACTTCTCGTCCAGGCGAGGAGTTTTAGGTTTGAACGAATGAGAGTCTCGCTCAGGCAAGAAGGACTCGCCTAAGCGAGGGCTCGTGTTAGGCCACTGTTTCGCTCTCGCTTAGGCGAAGAGGACTGGCTTGAGTGAGACTGGTCCACTCGCTTGGGCGAAGGCTACTAGCTTAAGCGAGAACATGAAGGATTCATGTTTTTCGTGCGCTGTTTGGGTTGGTTGATTCATATTTCCTAAGTTAAAGGATTTTATGCATGTGTTTGTGATGTTTGGGCTAGAAGGACTTAGTTCATAGGATTTTGGGATGTGCTTGGCTTGAGTCATGAGTAAGGAGATCGTGATGAATGAGCGAGGGAGTTCATCTCATGCTCAACTTGAGAATGCTATGAGCAAGGGAGTTCATAGTAGGAAAGGCGGGTATGCGTGTCCAGGTCTGAGCAAGGGTTTCAGATGACGAACGGGAGAGTCCATGAAATTCCAAGATATAGAGTGCATGCATGGACTCATAATGGTTATGAGTGGGGAAAAAGGGAGATTTTATTCTAAATTGATGGATTATTATGAAATGTTGGGTGGGTTTATTTTTTTTATATGTACTTATATCTTTGTGCATAGCTCAGCCTATCTGTTTGTGTGTGGCGATGATCGGGTAACTTGTTATTCGGGAGCAGATGATGTTGCAGGTGAGCCAGGATCTACATAGTGGCGGAGAGTGGGAATCAGTGGCATGGGAATTTTATAAAGCCTGTTATTTAATTTTCATGTAATTTGAATTATCGAATTTTACTGTTTTTCCTGGATCTTTAAATTGTAAAGGTGAATTTTGGAATATTTTGACTCTTAATATTTTATTATGGATGTTTAAAGTTTTAAATTTCCCGCATTTTAGGGAAATGGCTTACTAATAAATGAGGAATTTATTTCTGTCTCGTTTATTTTATTTATTTCTAAGTATATCCTACTAGGATGTTACAAAAACCATGTTAACCTGACGAACAAAGCCCTACCTCGTTTATGGTTGGTTCTAAAGAATGTGATTGATAAAAAAAAAGTGTGTTTTAGGGTTAGGAATTGAGAGGGTGGAAGATAATGGTCTGAGGAGTTTCTAGCAGGAGGAAGAGAAATTTAAGAAAGAGAGTGGGTTCTGGAAGATATTTTTTAATGGAAGGTGACATATAAAAAAAGAGGTTGAGAGAAACACATGCTTCTGAAAGAATTTAAAATTCAAAATTTTGGGCACATGTCACTCATATTAGTAGGCCACATTCTTGCATTTTAGGAAGCCACGACACTCCTAAAATTTCCTATTTTAGTAATAAAAACATATGCTTTTGTAGTTGTTTGAATTTTTTGCACTTTATGCTACCTTGAATTGTATTTTATATATATATATATATATATATATATATATATATATAACACTCAAAAGAATTGCAGAACAACGCATAAATTACACCAAGCTAAGTAATATCAACTGACTCATCACACAAGATGACACTCTAGACTCAATTATTCGGATCTAGACATTGATGGATGATTCTTAGTGGTTATTGCACTTGTGGTGACCTCTATTACCTACAAAGTCATTGTCAATGGGTCACCCTACCACACAAGGTTAGTCCCTTTAACCGTCATAAGAACCCTGAGGTTCTTCTTAAAGATAGGACCTCATGTCCCTCTTACCACATGATTCATTTCACTCTACATGAGTCTTGAATGAGCATTAGAGTATCAGGATAAACCTCCAGTACTGACTCCTTGCATCAATGAACACACTACTAATTAAATCGAATAGGATTTCTCTCATGAAATCTCCTATATTCTCACACAAGTATTTGAAAACACATATTAGAAACCATACAACATATGTCTCTCTTGGAAAATAACTAATTCTTATAATTTTTATCCAATCCAACTTAATAACACATTATGCAAACAATTTGGATTTTAGAAATAAAACTGCAGCTTGTATAAAGCTCCAAAAATTTTGTATTTATATTCAAATTAAAGATGATCGAATCAATAACCAAATGCAAAAATAACCAACTTAATTGAATAACTATAGAGAAAGTTATGCACTAAACAAGCAACAAAGGTTAATGTTGTCAACAACCAAAACTACAGGGACCTTGCCATAATATTTGCTCTTACTACAACCTCTGATTCAAGATCCGACCGGTCAAAGTCAAGAACTATGTGTCTAGGATCAGCTAATCAAATTTAAGCTCGATCCAACGGTTAACAAAGTAGGAACCTTCATTTTACGAAAAGTGTGCAGTGTAGGAAAATGGGTAGCGGCAATATTAAAATCAATGATAGGATGCTCAAAATTAGTTGGTAAATATAAATTGCAAAGGAATACAATATCGTTGAGAGGTGCTTCCATAATGATTCACTGTAAGAGATTTGTATTATAAAAAAATTTGCAACTCATTCATCTCACGAGGAAAAAGGGTGCACAATTCAAAATAAAGAGGGAGAAATTTAATTTAGGCAATTAAGAAGTTTAACACAATGCACATGTGAGATGCCGCTCATTATTAACTTCTATTTCACACTGTCAAAAGCAAAACCATATCATATATTGTTGAAATCCAAACAATATCTCACGTGGAAAACACATAATTTCTGATAATAAGATTAGAAGTTTAAATAAAAGAGCAGAATACAACAAGCCAATAAAAAATGAGACGTCAACCAAAATAATGAATAGAAACAAACTTCTACGACATCCATTGGTATCAATTAAACAAACTCAGCACATTCCAGAACGAAAATAAGTACAATCCATTTCAAATAAAAAGAAGGAGTTATAGCTTCCCTTACCTTGACAGGTGCTAATCCAAGAACAAGCTCTAAAAGAAGAGCACCAGACACAATTATAGCTTACGGAGTGGAAAACAGAACCAAAGGAGGAAAAAACTAAGACCAAGACAGAGACAACATGGAGGAAGAGTGTTCAATAAGCTCAGAGGAGGAAAAAACGTATGCCCTAACAGAGCTTTCTACTTCAGAACTGTGAGGGAGAAGGGAAATTATTTCTGGAAAGGAGACAGAATGAGAGTAAGTGGTTGGGAGGGGGATTCTGGGGATAACAAGTGGGTTGATCTTGGGTCCTTTAATAAAACCAGCCCAAACATTTTTAAAACAGAAAGGGGTCTTACAAAATATATGATAATAAAGTCACAATTAAAAATCTGATATGAAAAAATACATAATACATTACTTTTTTTCTTCTATATTATAAACAATGAATATACCAAATGCTTATATTTTTTCAAGTGAGACAAGATACTTACCCTTTTTTCTTAGAAAATGGAAGAGAAGAAAGGAGAGAGATGAGAGCAAAAATAATCAGTTTGTGTCTATTTTTGTTTCATAAACAAAAGAAAGAAACACAAGTAAAGAGAGAGATGAGAGTAAAAATAATGAATTTGTGTCTAATTTCATTTTTTTTTCATAAACAAAAGAAAAAACACACAAGTGAGTGTGAGAAACCACTACAATATATAAAAAATTAAAAAATATTTGGAAAAAAATAAAAAATATCTTAATATTTTCTTATTTTTTATTATATTTAATTTATATATTATACTTTATAAAATAAATAAAAATATACTCAATTAAATTTTTATGAATTCTCAATATTTCTAATATATATAATACATAATTTAAAAAAGTTTAAAATAAAATACATAGTTTAAATTTTTTGTAAATAAAATACATAACTAAAAAAATTTCAAAAAGATTAAAGGGCCATGACCCTGCTCCTTTTAAAATCCGTCGATATATATATATATATATATATATATATATATATATATATATATATATATATATATATTTTTTTTTTTTTTTTTTTATTTATTGTATGTACATCTTATTGAATATAAAAATTCTGAAAAAAAAAGTCTCTTAACTTTGAAATTTATAAATTATAGACATGAACTTTATTTTGATTACTCAATTAGGGATCTCAACTTGACTTAGAAAGATAGTAGTATTTTGAATTATATTGTTTTTTCATTTTTATAAATTTTATCTTTTATCAATTTAAATCATTTATCATTTTTTTAAATTATTATTTGATAAATTATATCTTCGTAATTAATAGTAAAAATTCAACTGGCCTTCCTTGCGGAGATTATAATTACTTAAAGCCTTCAAATTCATTAGCCCTGTTAATTTTTGTAATTACAAAGAAGCACACATGCTTACATGGTTTATCTATCAACATCAAAAGATAAAAAATATACATAACAACTTATTTCAGATTTTAATAATGTTGGTCATTTGGTTTGGTAGATAAATTTGTTATATGATTTTGATAAATCCTAAACACTAAAAATATGAGTGATGTAAACTGGTTTAGTTGAAAAAGTACCTATAATTTTTTATATAAAAAGTATTCCATGTAAAGGAGAAATAAAGGTTGGCATTATATATTCTTTATCTGAGTTATCTTTTCACCATTAATCTAATTAAAGCACCAACCTAACAACACCTTATTTGTGATGACAACATTTAATTAGCAGCTAGAATTAGAAACTGATGGGAAAATATGCTTTAAGAGAGGGAAAAAAAAGAAAAAGAAAGATAGAGCATCTTAGCAGAGATACCTTTTTACCATAAAACAATATCACATAGTTGTCAAATTCCATGACACATTACCATTTTTATATATTTTTTAGTTTACTTTAATATAATGGCAGAATATGTGATATTTAAATAAGTTAAATAAATAATGTTATTATATATAATAATTCATGATTTAGATAACGGTTTACCTTTCATATTTTGAGGGTATATTTGATTCAGATCTGACTTTGCTAGAATTGGAATCTAGAGGGTTAGTGTAAAATAATGCTTAACTTTTAGAAGTTAACTAAGAGAAATAAAATTAACCAACTTTATTTGTGAATATAATCCATGTAGTAGTAAATTTATCTTTGATTTCTATCATATACAAAAACTCTTCATGTTAATGATAATCGTACAACCTTTTTGAGACTATTCAAGTTCATTAAACAACTTAAAAGAGATAGATTTTTACAAGAGAACCACTTCTAAGTACACATTTAACTTAAAAGAAACATATTTTTGCAAGAGAACCCCTTGTAAGCACACATTTTATTATCAAATCACTCTCATAAAATAAGTTTTTTTTTTTTGTTTATCATATTTATGATTTTCTATGTTACAAAACAGTCCGACGTATATGTAACTTAGACGTAGTAACTATTGATTTAAATTTTTTGTATTTTCTTTTATATTTAATTGGTTTTGGTTTAAACTAAAACCTAAATTAGAGAAAAATATTAATTAAGTTACATACAATGAACCATAATATTATAAGAATTATAATATAAAAAGTACAACAAATTTTGTTTCTTGGGGCTATAAAATATTTTACAGTTTCTGTTGTTAGTTTTGAAATATTTATATTCTTTATTTTAATAAAAGATCATGAGAAATTGTAAAAGTTGTCGTTAACAATTAAACTGAATTTGTTCTTCCTTATATTATATGTAAACTCTCTCTTTTTATCCCTTTAAACCATTATAAAATCTTCTAGAAACAAATTTTACATATTATTTAGTAACATTATTTAAACCTTCTAATTCATTTAGTTTTCAAATACTTTTGGATGAAGTTTTAAACTTCATTCAAGTTTCTTTCTAGAATGTCTTGTTCCTTTATCATCTAACCTATATGTGAGAAAAGTACAAGCTAGAACCACATGATGACTCTGCGTGTGATGAATATAATATATTTTACTATATTTTACTATTCAACACAATGATCTGACTCTATAATACTTTTATTTGGAAAAAGATTCGTAATGTAATAAGTATTTGATTTTTTTTCCATAAATATTTATGAGAGAAAGTTAAAAAAAACTTTTTATAATTTGTGAAACTCTTTTCTTTTGAAAAATAGTCTTAGCAGTCCCATTTCTCTTTTCTTAAAAACGTATGTTTCTCTCATTTCTCTCGACTTTATCTCTTTCCCCACTTCAACCCAGCCTTGATCTTCATCTTCTTTATTTGAATCTTCGCCCTTCTTGAAACAGGCACCAGTTTTGGGATTATTGTTGAGTCCTCCTCAAATCAAATCGAACGTTTCCTCCCTCTGTATAAGTCAAAACTCCAACCTTCGTCTTCTTTTCTTTTTCCAATTTTGGGGTTTTGGTTTCGTTTTGATCATGATCAGAGCCTCATTTTTATTTCTCCATGCTCTTGTGTTTCAGTTTATTAGGTTGATTTGGGATTGTGGTGCTCAAATTCCTTGGAGTTTCCTGCTCATCAAGTTTGGTATACGTTTAGGGTAAGGAAGCTAGGTTTTTCTTGTAGATTTCAAAATAAATTGTTTATCATGGTTTTCGCAACAGGAATCGCGACGGGAAGGCAAACCAAAAAAGAAAAGGGTTTAAAAAGAGATTGGGAGTCGCCACCATAGTTATTTTTTGGAAAACTATGGAAAACCATAAAATAAAGAAAGTCTGCGAGAAACCAAATTTTGGATCTGGGAGTCGGTTACGCGTAGGAAGGTGTTAGCACCCTACATGCCCGCCCGAGAGCGGTACCTTTAATTAAAAATGCAAAGTCGATGTGGTTTTAAAATTTTAATTTTCCCCCCAAAAGAAATAATAAAACAAAAATGCTAAAAAGAAAAAAAAAATATTTTTTTAATTTTTTGGGCCCGACAAGGATTGACCTTGGTCCTACGTATTCTCATTCAAAATGAGAAATCAGGGTTACGTAGTTCTTTAAAAGATATTTGAAAAACAATGGAGAAAAAGATTTGATTTTTTATAGGTGAACCTGACAAGGACTAGCCTTGCTCATATGTATCTCACGGTGGAGAATCAAGGATCACGTAGTTCTTAAAGAAAAAAAAAACCTTTTTGTTTGAAAATATTGATATTTTATATTTTGAAAATTTTGTATTTTTTTGTGTTTTTTGAATTACTTGAAAATATGTGTCATGAGACACGAGCGGTCGGACAGACACTAAAAGAGAAAGAAAACTATTTTTGATATTTTTGAAAATGAGTGTCACACGGTGTGGGCGACCGGATAGACACAACAAAACAAAAGAGAACATTTTTCGTTTTTTAGATTTTTTTCTATTTTTTTTTTTTTGTAATTTTTTTATAATTTAAAATATTTTCATTTTCTCTTTTTAAAATTAAAATAATAATAATAATAAATAAATAAAAAATAACAAAAAGGACAAAAGTGAATTTGTCTTTCTTCCGCAACCGCCACACCACCATGTCATCACACCACGCCACCATGCCACCATGCCACCGCCGAAGGTCCCATCGGCGAGACCCACAGCGTCCACGCCAGCCACCACCGGAGGCTTCGCCGGTGAGAACCCAAGTCCCCAAATCCTCACGCTTCGTTTCTTCTCCCGCGCGCGAGACAGTGCCGTGACTACCACCACGGGAGCAACACCGTCGACACCGCTCTTCCGCAATGGTTTCGTCGACGTCGAGGCCTCCTTCCCCATCCGCGTCGCGTTCGGGACACCAACTCCAGGGCCAACTATCGCTCCTCCAGCTCTGTTAGAAGCTTCAACTCGTCATTGGCGATGTCGCCGATGATTCTTTTTCATCTCTTGGTTTTACCGTTTCCGATGGCATTGAATGGAAAGGGGTTTGGTTTTGGTTCCTACGGTTAGGGCGTGATGGTCGGGCCGAGGGTGGAAGAAAGGGATTAAGGCTTTGAATGTTATTCGGTGATGGAGGTCCGTTAGTGGCTCTTTGGAAGAAGATTGGGTCTCTATTTTCTTGTTTTTACGCAGGTGAGCAACGAAGACAAGACAAAATAGGAATTTTGTGGCGTTTATGATGGTGTTGTATGGTAGCCATTATTCGATAATGGAGAAGTAAGCAAAAATAAATAAATAAAAAATTGTGCTCTACTCTTTATTGTTTTTACGCAGGTGCGATGGGAATAAACAAAATAAATAACAGATGTAATTATGCTCACCTCAAATTATCTCTCATCCATACATTCATGAACATCAATATCAAGTCACGTTAACAGAAGCTCCAATTCATACATCCATGAACATCAACAGCAATATCAAGTCATGGTAACATAAGCTAAGAAGGAGTTAAGAACACTTACCGTGAAAATAAAACTTAATGCATTAACAGCTTTGCTTCCGTTTTCAATTTTGACTCCTTCTCTCCCTCTCTGATTTCTAGTGCCTTCTCCCCTCTGTAGTAATCCAAAAAACCCCTACTTTCATGAATCTTCCCCTTTTTATTATGTAACTATCTCCTTTGTTCTGTTCACTTTTCTCTGCACCTTCCAATCTCGAAATTTGGGATAAGGCTGAGAGCAGATGTTGCTTCCTGCTCCTTCAACCATCATGACCATGTTACAGGTCATTCCCAATACAAAACCATGATAGCATGACAGGCATGGGTCTGATAACAGAGAGACCTTACGTTACCTCTACCTTTCTTTCCCTTTTTCCTTTTTTTTTCTTTTTGTTGTTTTTTTTTTTTTTTGTTTTTTTTTTATTAAACTAGAATGAAAGACGTAAAACAAAAATGGAGCTATAATAATAGAAAGGAAAATAATGTAATAATAAAAATAATAAGCCCAAATAAATAAATAAATAAAACAAAATTAAAAAAAAATAATAACAAATAAATAAAATAAACATAGATATTTATTTTTTCTCAAACTAAAACATATTATTTTACCCTTTTCTTTTCTTTTATTAATTTTTTATTTATTTATTCCTCTCAATTGAACTTTAATTAATTAATTTTTTTTTGTTTATTATTTTTATCATTGTTACCCGAACTAAATTGGGTGTTGACAGTTGCCCCTCTTTACTTAGATTTTACTTGATAATATGAAATGTTAACTTTCATAGGTTATCAAAGTAAAAGATGAGTAAAGATAAAAACACTAATTTCGTTTGGGTTTCAAAGGAAAAGAGGAAAAAAACAAATCAAGCATATACAATGACCAATTCAAAGAAAAGGGTCGTGATCCAAAGAAGAAAACAGACTCGGCCATTTCGAAGGAGACGGTCCCATTGTGACAAAGAAATCAATGACCATTCCATTGGAGAGGGCCTTGACGTGAAGAAGGAAATAAATGACCATTCCATCGGAGAGGGCCTTGATGTAAACATAAGAAAATCAATGACCATTCCATCGGAGAGAGCCTTGATGTAAACATAAGAAAATCAATGACCATTCCATCGGAGAGGGCCTTGATGTAAACATAAGAAAATCAATG
>Ga0214543_1010047_pt1 | contig 14313 bp, 2 predicted proteins | sample CNSS2metaG_FD_160094 | JGI IMG/M metagenome (GOLD analysis project Ga0214543, IMG submission 160094) | Root nodule microbial communities from cowpea collected in UCLA plant growth center, Los Angeles, California, USA - CNSS2 | ecosystem: Host-associated > Plants > Roots > Nodule | place: USA...
AATAAAAAAAATAAAAAATGAATTTAAAAAAACAAAAAAAAAAAAAAAACTAAAACAGAAGATTCAAACCAAAAAGCAATGCAAAATTCTAAAACAGTGTATAATTTAGTGAAACATGCAGAAATGGAAATTGAACTAGATATAGCAAAATTGAAATGCAAAACTGAATTCCATAGATGAAACTAGATTGAAACAACAGTAAACACAACTAATTGAAATCTGAAATGTAAAACCAGAATCAAGAACTGATGCAGAATTGAATTTCTAAAATTGGTAAAACTAACTATAAAACCTAACTTGCTAAATTGGGAAAAACTGAAATATGAAATGGAAACTGGAATTAAAGCCATGAACATTTTTCAAATGATGAAACGAAAACAATGCAATGCAGAAATCCTAAAAACTAGTGCAGAAAACAAAATCTGATATGCAAAAGCAATTCTGGAATGAAAACTGAAATATGAGTACTATTGATAGAAATCTGACATTATGAATTTGGACCAGAACATAGAAACACAAAACGCATCACAAAAATAGATTGAAGAATCACTTCTGAATAGAAAACAGAATTAAAATACAAAAACAGAGTAAATTTTCTAACTCGGAATCGGCAAACGGAATGAAAGACATTGTAATGAAACGACAATGGACAGAAGGTAGTAAATGATGATTAGAAATGAATAGAACGGTGCAGAATCAATGAAAGAAAGAAACAATTGAAAAGAAACGATCTAACTTGTATTGAATTCAAGTCTGGAGCAGCATTACATCTTCAGAAATCTGGAAACTAACCCGTATGGAACTGGAAACGTGCAAAGAAAACTAAAGAAAATGGAAACTGTTGTTGCAATGTAGAACCGTGTGAAGGAAGCTATCTCTAAACCGTGACAGAACTAAGCCTTGTATAGGCAGAAGTAAGACTGAAACCGGAAATTAAATGATAAGAATTGGTTACAACAGGTCATCTATACAATGATTACTTCGACTGACCTAAAACTAATCCTAACTATATTTACAAAATGACTTAAGTAGCAGGTAAAACAGGTTAAGTGACTATTCCATCTTCAAAGCGTCAGCTGCTGTTTTTACCGGCTATCTCAGGTGCATATTATTAGTGGATATTTTTTTACAGGATTTGGTTGTAACAGTTTTCTCTTTCTTTTCTGTTTTTACATTCTGTTTGTTGTCCCCTTTCTGTTATGCAGAGTGCTGGTGCACACCATGTAAATAATAGGGGAAACTTGATGATTTTTCCAATAACATGAATATTTTACATTCTGAGAATTAAGACATATAACTAAGCTAAATGTTCAGTGCAAAGCAGCAGGTATCAGCCTCTAGTTCAGTAGTTTGCAAGTCTCAGCTCCAGTTTGCTCCAGATTCATTTAACCTTCTCCATTGGCAGCTTCAGGTGGCTTCTTCGGTTACTGGCAGGTGCAGGTCTTGATGATAACGTGTCATATTCAATACAGTATTGTATTCATGCATCATAGCTGATCTTCTAATTATTTGTTCATTATCTTCCTACTTGCATAGTTGTTCGTGATAACACATAAATTGTTGTGATTTCACCATATTTTTTTTAATAAAATCATCCTTCGATGCCTTTATTGAATATAATATAATAATATTTTTTTATATTTATTTTATTATTAAAATTTAGTTATGATTTGGTTGCTTTAAATAAAAAAAAGTTTATTTACTCTATCTTTTTTCTTATAATAAGATGGATTAAAATTTGAGAGGTAAATATTAGTATTATAGTATCTGAATATTTTGAAGTATAATTATAAATAAGTTAGTACATTGATTGCAATACATATTTTTTTTATCCGGAAACCTAAATAATATAATCCTACAGGTGGTTTCCTCTGATTATTTGTTCGTTGTCTTCCGACTTGCATAGCAGTTCGTGTGATAGCACCCAAATTGTTTTTTTTTTTTCTTTTTAATTTAACTTTCAGACCCTTCATACAATATGTTAGATTCATCTACATTGAGAATAGATTGTCATTTTATTATTTATTGATTGAAGGCTTCCATGTTATCATATTTTTTTGAGAACCATGATGGTTTCTCGGATCCACACGGGGTACCCTTTAATCTTCATTTGCACTTTTTTGAATTATGTTTAATTTTGGTGTTTGTGCCTTTACTTTAGTAATTTTTTTATATTTTTATATGATTGTCAAGATGTAATAGTTGTGACATAGGAAGTAAAATTAGCCTTTTGGTTTGGGTTTAATTTGGAGTTGTTTAGTGATGTGTTGATATTTGATCCTATTTTACCTTTTCACGCTATCAGATATTAGTGTTACTTTTATCTCCCGTATAAACAATGACGCAAAGAAGTACTTCTTTTTTTCAAGTTTCATGTTTATGCTTTTTAAATTCCGGTTAAATGGGTATCCATTTCAGTAAGAAAATATTAAGTAAGTCTCATTTTTTTTTTCTTTCTTTAATTAAGTTTCTATTTTAAAAAATTTGTTGCAATTAGGTCATTTTTGTTAGTAATATACTAATAACGTTAATTATATGTCACGTGTAGGTCTTTTTAGGTCCTTTTAATTGATCAATTGATATCTTCAATTGGATAAATTAAAATAATCATTATACTTATATGTTAAATTACTCTATTATAACTAATAATCGAAACTTAATTTGTAACTATCAATAATTTAAATTATAATAGTATTGCATATTTAAATTTATACAAAATTATAATATAGAAAATTTAATTTTTTTAATTATTTTAAATTTAAAAAAGAAATTAAAAAGGAAAAATTTTAAAAAAAAGAACCAGCGGGTCAGAGCAGGCTGGTCTGCCTTTGACTCGTCAATTTGGCCAGCTAAGCAGACTGGGTCAAAATGGGTTGACGGGTAGAAAACTCCAACCCGACCCACCCTTTTCTTGGCGGGCAAGTAGGTCGACCCTATGGACCAGACCCGCGTTGACTCACCTAATTTTTAGGTCCAAAAGATATCAAATAGTTTTTACCAATTAATAAAATTGTATTATAGCAAAGTAAAAAGAGTAGAACAAGTGTAAAAACCGCATACGCATACAGTGTAAATATAAGGTTAAATATTTTTGTAATCCCTTAACTTTTACTGCAAATTAGAAATTAATTCATCTTCAAAACTTTAGTCCAATTTAGTATCCCAATATGTGTGGGTTAATCCTTTTAACCAAATATTGTTAAGTTTATTTAACATTTCAAGTATGTTTCAAGATATTTTTTAGCTAACATTGAAGAGAAAATGTATTAAATGGTGCAAACAACTCAAATGTTATCATAAAACGCATTTGAAACGTCAATTAAACTTAACAAAAAATGATTAAATGGACTAAATCTACACATTTATAGAGTTAGGAGACTAAATTAGGTCAAAGTTTTGAAGATGGACTAATTCCAGTTTGGTCAAAATACGCATTTGGTTCCTATTTTCGTTCAATTTTTCTATTTTAGTCATAATATTGTTTTTTTGTTCAAAAAGGTCTTAATTTACGTCAATTTTGTTCAATTTGGTATTTTTTTGCTAACGTCGTTTAAACAATTAACGTTAAAGAACAGTGACTCCATGTTTCCCTTTGTGGTTTTTTAATATTTTTTATATTTTTTAATTTTTTTAAATTTTTTAAAAAAATGTGCACATGTTAATCCAATCGCCTGTCATGATTTAGACTCAATGTTTTATATTTACTTTGATTCCTATATTCCTTATTTTTGTTCAATTTAGTTCCAATTTTATTTAAAATTGGGCAATTTTGTCTCTTCCCAAATTGATACCAAATTTAATTTTTATATAAAACGTATAATGATATTTTTATTAAAAATTTTTGGTTGAAGGTTACTATTATATTAAAATTAGAACGAAAATTTTAAAGATGACAACTAACACCATAGATCTAAAATTTTAAAATTAGTCCTCATATTTACAATTTTCGTTCTAATTTTAAACTAATTATGACTCTAAACCAAAATATTTAATAAAAATGTGAATTTTATTAAAAATATCATTATAACATTTATATAAAAATTAAATTTAGTCTCAATTTTTAGTCTCAATTTGAAGAGGGACAAAATTATTCTATTTTAAAAAAATTGAGACTAAATTGAACAAAAATAATACATATAGAAACCAAATCTATTATTCATTATCTATTATATTTATTATATTATATATTAAGAAAAGAAGATACTACCAAAATTACTACATTATCTATTTTATTTTGTTGACAAGTGTCCTAAAAGGTTAGGTTTTAAGGGTTTTGTTGACAAGTGTCCTTAAACCCATTTTAATTATCAATAAAAAAATTCTAATGTATTTTTAATATATTTATTATTAAATAATAACTTATATTTAAAATATTAATTCATAATTAAACATTATAATATAAGAAAACTGTGAGACCCCTTTTACTACTCCCTTTTTTCTCTCTTCTACCACACACAGAACAACATACTCTCACCATCACTCTGTATCATTTTCTTCTCTCCCTGTTTCCTCCAATTCTCTCTAACAAAAAGGGCTTGAGCTCCAATCCAAATTTTGATCACTTCCTCCCTTCATGTAACAGCAATCAAGCCTGAGGCTAGTGCATAATCTCTTCCTCAAGTTGTACATCTCCTCCCCACGCGTAAGTTAACTCCAATTTCTTCTTTGTCTTCAAATTTTTGAATTTTGGATGCTTCAATCTTTCTGAGTCGAGTTAGGGTTCCATTCTCACTCTTAGTATTTATAAATCCAATTCCTTAGGTTGTGAAATTGAGTTATCTCCCTGTTGAGAGCTGAACTTACAAGTGGTAATTTCAAAAGGTAAGGGAAGCTAACCATTTTCTTAAAATTCGTATGGACATATGTTCTGTTGGCTCTGGATTGCGTGTTTGAGTGTTAAATTGATGTTTGAACTGCACAATTGGGTGTGTTTGAAATTGTGTGAAGAATCTGGGCTTCTGCATGTGGGAATAGGTGCGTAATCTGGTATTTTCGCCTAGGTGAGTGGCTCTCACCTGAGCGAAAACACCAGAAAACCCACCCCTATTCTTGCACGAAGTATCGCCTAGGCGAGTTGCGGTCGCTTGAGCGAGAGACACTCTCATCTAAGCGAACCAGCTTAGCCTGAGCGAGAGTTCGCCCATATTTTTATTTTTGCCCACTATTAGTGTCTCGCTCAGGCGAGAATAACCCGCCTAAGCGAGATGGCCTCTCGCCTGGGCTAGATCTTCTAGCTTAAGCGAGAACCACTGTAGGGGTATTTGATGTTCTGTTTTAATGGACGAGATTATATGTTTGAATGTGAACTTGTGCAACTAGCCCCTTATATGTTTGGAATGTTGTTGCTAATATTGTAAGTGGTGAAATTGGATGAATATGAAATAAGAGGAGATGTGGTTGAATTAGAATTTCAAAGGAAATTCAAAAGAGTATGTTAGTGTGTGTAAGGACGTGAGGACTTCGTATTTGTTGGTATCCTGAAACTCCAATAATCATTCACGCTCAAATAGAGCAGAATGGATTATGTCGTGAGGAGTAGTAGGAGGTCCTAGTCTTTGGACTTGATCAAGTCTTAGACGCGAAGGGGACTTACCCTGGGAGTGGTCGGGTGATAACCCCTTGCGCCTAAACTCTGCAGAGTTTGGGGACCGTCACAGGTGCACGCCACTAAGAGATCCAATGTCGCTTACACAATCCAGATATTGAGTCTAGAGTCTTATATTTGTGCTATGATGTGATGGTTTAAGTAACTCTGATAATTGTGAACATAATTAATTAATACTCATAATTGGAACTGCATGATTCTTCTTAATTAAGTTAGCTTACCCTTCTTGCCTATGTTGTTCTATTTGTATGTTCTCTCTTTTGCAATGATCACCTTATAATTGGACAGGAGTTGATCTTTGGCTTGGAAATCCAGTAGTAGCTTTTGGGTTATGTTCTATGGAGTTTTGTGATGTATAAATTAACTCTTCCTTGTATAGACTATACATGTTGATAGGGACTTATATGGTTATTTTAGATGACTGTATCAGCACTCTATAACAGTTTATTCCTACTATCTACTTGTTTGATCATGATATAATATTTTATTTAGTAGCGTGAAAACTATTAAATGAGATGTTACAAAAACAATATATTAGAAAATTTACTTTATCACCCATTTTATTTTTGTGATAAATGTAAAAAAAGAAATTTTTATTTATTTTACATTTTTAATTTCATTTTATTTATATTTATTTTTCTGTCACATATGCATATAAATTATTTTACATTTTTATCCTTTTATTTTATTTTTTATTCTTTTAATTTATATTTATTTTGTTGTCACATGTACATAAAATGTATTCTATTTTCTATCCATTTATTTGATTTTTAAACTAATTTATCTATACTATTTCTTTATTCTTAATGTTCTCCTTTTATAACATATAATTAATTGGCCATTTAATAAATCATTAAGGAATAACTTATATTTAAGTTATAATTTTTTGATACTATTTTTTTTTTTCAGTTTTAATATGATTTACAATTACTTGGTCATTAATAAAATTAAACTTAGAAAAATATTTTTTATTTTTTAAAATATAAAGTAATAGTATTTTAAAAAGTTATATATATATATATATATATATATATATATATATATATATATATATATATATATATATATATATTATATATAAAAAAATTTACGTTATTATCCATTTTACTTAAAAGATAGTTTTTTATATATTTTCATATTTAATTTTGTCATTTTATGTTTTCTTATTACTTGGTCATTTATTAAAATAATATTTAGAAAAATCTTTTAGTTTCTTCTTAAAATAATATTAATAATACAGATTTATTAATAGTACAAATTTACGTACCATCATATAAAGAATTGTCTCTCTAAAGAATTATATTTATTAAATTATTATTTTAATTCTTAAATATTATTATTAATCTCTAAAACTACAATTATGTCTAAAGTTTGAATTTTTTTTTTAATCAATTTAATTCATGATATGCATTCTTAAATATTATTTTAAAAGTTTGTTGATATTAAAATAAATAAATAATTACTTATTTTAATATTTGTTTTTAAATCATTTTAGTTGTCATTAATTTTTTTAACGTATTTTCAATATATTTATTATTAAAGACTAACTTTTATTTTCAATATATTTTCTTTTCATTTTCAATATTATTCATGATTTTTAATTATTTGGTCATTTAATAAGTTATTAAGAAATACATTATATTTAAAGTATTTCTCAGTATTTAGTCATTCAATAAAATTAAATTTGGAAAATTATATTTTACTTTTATTTCTTAAAAGAATATTATTTTAAATAAATAATATATATTTATTAACAATACAAATTATTTACATTGTCATAAAAAAAATTGTCATATAATAATTTTATCTTTCAAAAAATTGTTAATAAAAGATTATATTTATCTTCTTTATATTCAAATTATTATATAAAAATATTTATTGTTGAATTTTCTTCATATTTTGTTAAGGTAAAAATTAAACTGATATTATTTAATAAGTTATGAATTAGCATGAATTTGTTTCATATTTTGATAAGTAAATATTAAACTGATATTATTTAATAAATTATGAATTAGCATGAATTATATTTATATAGAATTTGTATGAGATTTTAATTAATTATATTTTTAACAAAATAAATTAAAAGGTTATACTTAGTAGTTCATTTCAAATATTTAAAATATATATTTATAATAAAAAGATTACACTTCTTAATAATATAAATTTTATTTTATATTCATTGAATTCATTTTTTACTATTTTTAACTTTAAATTATCAGAGTTTATACTAAAACAAAAAGTAAGAAATAACAAACTAATTGCCTAATTATATACTATTAATGTATACAATATATGAGTTTGTCCATATAATCACTAGATAAGCATAGTACAAAATACTCGTTAGTTAAGTTTGTCCATACATTGATGAGACGAGTCAGACAATATACATTGCACAAGGTTATCCACACACAAATTATACGAGTCTATTAACACATTAGATGAGTCTGTCTATTTACTAATTAAATAAGTATTGCAATACACATCAAACGAGTCTCCACATACATTGATTAGACAACTATGTTCATACACTAATTAAACAAATATAGCAACAAACATTCATGAGTATGTTCATACACTGATTAGACAAGACTCTCCATACACAAATTATATGAGACTATTATTACACATTAGACGAGTTTGTCAACTCAATGATTAGATGAATCTTGCAATACACATTATACGAGTATGACTATAAACTGATTAGACATGAGTTTGTCAATGCATAGATTAAACAAGTCAATAATACATAGTAGACGAGTATATTCATACATTGATTTGTATTTTTAGCGAGTCTACTCTACATATTTTGCATGTCATCTATAATTTTGCACATTTTTTAACCTACAAAGTCTACTATTTATATTTTTTACATACATATTGTTTTTCTAAACCTATAAATCATTTTTCACATTGATTCTATTCAAAACTTAGTTATAAACTTAAAAATATTTATTATTTTTTCTCAACCTCTAATTCTCTTTTAATAAACACACAAACAAACACCAACCCGTGCGTAGGCACAAGTTTAAAACTAGTTGAATATAAAACATTCACTCTTACATGTCGTACATTGTTGGATTGACACATGAACATTTTTTTTTTAAATTAAAAAAAATCACAAAGTGACACGTGACAGTCATTTTTATTACCATTAATTATTTAAACAATATTAGCAAAAAAAGAACCAAATTGAACAAAAGTAACACAAATTAAGACCAATTTGAACATGAAAACAATATTAGGATTAAGATGGCAAAACTGAACGAAAAAAGAGACCAAATGTCTATTTTAGCCTTCCAATTTGTACCGAAAGTTAAGGGACCAAAAATATATTTAACCCTCAAATATAAATAACTACAAATTATAATATTCCAATGGTTAAGCATTTTCTATGTGCATATTTTTTATAACTTCAATAATCATTTTTCGATATTATATATATATATATATATAGATATATATATATATATATATATATATATATATATATATGGTTTGGTCCAATTTTTGTTCAGTTTGGTTCCTCTTTTTTTTTCACGTTCAATTTGGTCCCTGTTTTGCTAAATTATATTCAATTTCATCCTTTTGGTTGACACCATTTAAATTGATAACCGCAAAATGTATAGGCTGATATTGTTCACATTACGCAAATTGTTTTAATTATGACTATTTATATTTTGTTCAAATAAGTCTCTATTTTAGTTAAATTTTTTCAATTTAGTCTCACCCTCCACTTTATTACCCTTAATCTCCACTTCATCATGACCCTCACCATCCACTCCTTAATCACCATCATCCTCCATTTCATGACCTTTCACCACTGTCGTCATCACCACCACCACCACCAAACTAAAACCACCACCATCACCACACTAAAACCACTACCACCACCAAACTAAACCCACAACTACCACCACCACGACATAAAGAAAATTAGCTAATCAAGCCTAAAGATACACGTCTTCTCTTTCTAGCTAAATCTAATATAAAGAAAAGAAAAAAGGCCAAATCTAATTTAATTAGATATAATCTTAAACCACAGGCTAACTCATGCCAGTTGACAATTCACTGTACAATTATATTAAACTTAAGTAACTTTGTATTAATAACATTATTGGGAAAAACTTTGACCGACACCTTTTTCTTATGCACTTATTTAATATAATTTTAATAACTTTTTACTCCTTTTAATTAAAAACTTAGCTCTCAGGGTTTGTAATTAAATGAAGTATACAACCATTAAGATGATCAATTGTACCATCAAAACCAACTTTGATAGCAAAAATCCACTTACAACCAACAATAGATTTACCATATGGTAGCGAGATGAGTTCTCGAGTTCCATCATTTTAAAGGTACTTATTTCATCAAGCATGGTCTGGGCCAACTAAGATAGGCTAAGGCATCACATTCAAATTTTGGAATTAACATGGAAGAAATAAATGAAAAGCATGTATAAAAAGTTGGTAGGTCTATTGAGATGGGGTTCACTAGGGAGATACAACACCAATATGAGACGTGAGCCCAAACCACATAAGGGATTGACACTACTTCCAACCCAAAACCTTAAGTTAATAGGTTTAGAGGTTTTCTATCTTATATGATGCTCAACTTTCTCATTTTTATCTAATATGAGACTTAAACTCACACTTGCATTGTCAACAATCGTCCCCTAAAGGGTGAGTCCTTTCCACATTGGTACATTATCCCTCGAGTGGAAGCATTCCCAGCCACGAGTACACCTTCCATACCATTGTTTATCTTAAGGGACACCCTAACCTAAAACCTTGCCAAAAAAAATTATATAGGGACCATATACTCGTATAAGTTGATCACTGCAACATCCTAGTAGGATATCACTTTAAATAAATAAAATAAACAATTTATCGAAATAAATTGCTCCTTTATTATCAAATCATTTCCCAAAAACGCAGGAAATTTAAAACTTTTAAACTTAAGATTCACGATATAAAGTCAAAATATTCATAATCAGTCTTTACAATTCAAATTTCCAAAAGCTATAAAACCATTAATTAAATTACATGAAAATTTAATAAAATAAGTCTTTATAAATCCCCATGTAATCTATTCCCGCTCTCCGCCACTAAGCATCTCTTGGCCCACCTGTAATATCATCTGTTCCCGGATAACAAGTTACCCGATCATCGCCACACATAAACAAATAGGGTGAGCTATGCACATAAATAAAAATAAATATGAAATAAACCCACCCAAAAATCTCATAATTATTTATCTTAAAAAAAATACCCATTTTCCTACACTCATAACTATTATGAGTTTATGCATGTATTCTTGATCATGGGACTTTTCAGTGCTTCCACGAACCTCCTTGCTCGTGATCCAACCTACGAGCCTATCCCGCTCGTAGTCCTGCTTCACGGACTCCTTCGCCCGTCATCCAAACTCCTCGCTCGGACTCAAACACGCATACCCGCCTTTCCTACTATGAACTCCCTCGCTCATAGCATTCTCAAGTTTGAGCATGAAATGAACTCCCTCGCTCACTCATCTCAGATAAGAGTACCTCCGGTGAACTAAACCGTTCACGTTCCGCATGCGGTCCACCCATCACGAACTCCTCGCTCGTGACTCAAACCAAGCACATCCCAGATCACCTATGGACTTAGTCCTTTAAGCCCAACATCATAAACATAAAATTCCCAGCTGCAGTCGTATTTGTCTGGCGCTGCCAAAGCGCCGCCTAGCGAAGAATCCACGCATACCGCCAAGCGCCACATCACTATTTTGCCAAAATCGTCACATTGCGTGGCTTCCGCCTGGCGGGTCTATTCTATACCGCCAAGCGTCGCACTAGTAAAAGTTACCTTTATTGGTTCATCTAGCAAAACTAATTTCAATTTATTCCTACACAATACAGATACTATTTAATCATCAAATTTATCGTTCATAATTAACACCCAATAATCATAGCAGGACTCAGAATGCACCATCACACACCATATGTATCAATTATATACATCTATACTTCACATGTATTCATAAAACCTATCAATAACAAGTGTTATACCCGACAATTCTGCACTAAATAATACATAAACAACACATTTTTAAACTAGCAATGACATCATGTTAAAACAAACCGCAAAAACAAAACAGTAAATTCCATGTGTGACCAGTGGAGTTTTCCACAACCTATAGATTTAGCTCTAGAAAACAAAAATGCGAACCAGCGAGCTCCAATAATAACTTGTGGATTATTCCACAACTTGCGGATTTAACTTTAAATACACAAGAGTCAAAACAACGAGTTTCACAAGTGACTAATGAATTTTCCCACAACTTGTAGATTTGGCTTCGAATGCGCAATAGTCAAAACAGTGAGTTCCACAAGTGACTAGGGTATTTTACCACAACCTGTTAATTTAGCTTCGAAAATGAAAGAGGAAAACCAAGAAATAAAATTCACCTAAGCATTGACACAATTGATGGATTCTTAATAAACTCATAAAATCTTACTACACCTGAAACCAAATTAATAGTACCCTTAGGAACCATACTCACTCCACTAACTTTATCCAAGACCTCAAATTTAACCAATTCATAGTACTCTAACACAAATCATAATTTCATCATCATAAGGAAACATCTCCAATTGCTATTACACCATGGATTTTCCCATATGCTCAAGAACAACAACAAAACAATTTTATTCCATACAACATTTCACCTATACTTTTGTAAATGATAAATTCAGTTCATCAAATACTTTAAACAAAATTTCTAATCAACTTACCACCAACATCCTGCAATTCACAAAATTTCGCAGCCTCAACCAAAACCCATTATAAAATCATGCTTAGTTCAACAATAATTAACTCTCGAAAGGAAAACAAGTTATATTTACAACCATTGCCCCAACCTCAAATAAATTCACATGGTAAGAAGATCAAAATCCCTAATTTCCCCATTGATTCATCCAAACCAAAATTTAAAGTAAATAGATTAAACATCTTAACCTCACCATCAAAGTAAATTTTTCATCTATCTCATCTCATATTCACCACAAAAAAAAAAATTGACAATAATCGTAGACACACAAAAAAATTTTTTTTTATCAATAAACTTAATCACAAACAACACTACCACCATCAATTCAACCATTAAGAAACTTGTTATCATCTTCATCCATAAGAATGAAATTACCCCTTCATAATTCCATATTTTCAAATACAACCAACTCTCCATACATAATCACAAACATAACGAGAACAAAACTTAACACCTCCTTACACCAAAGCATAACCCAAATATGCATTTCACAATTCCTTAATTCCATAAATAAATTTACAATCATTTCTCTACACACAATCATGTAATATCAAGAAAATGGTTTAGCATCCCTCACACCAAACACCCAACATTCTTTTACCACAAGGATAAACACTTCTTATCTCATATACAAGACTAATTTCTGCAGTTCCTCTTTCTTTTGCTCCCAACTTATGTTTTTCTTCCTCTCTCCCAAGCCCTAAATTTCCCTATGTCTGCCTCAACTTTTTGCCTCCCTAGGTGAATTAGGAATTTACAAAAAAATAAACTTTATTTTTCCCTTTTTTTTTTCTAACCAAGCTTTGAGCCTATAGTTTAATTATAAATTACGTTTCTTATTGCAAATCATCTTTTAAAATAATAATATGAAAATAACCACACGATTGGCATACATAGGACTTGAATCCAAGTCCTTTTACACAAAAAAAGTACTCTTAACCATTTAAACTAGTATTATTCCACATCATCACCTTCCTAATTATTAACAATAAATTCTCCTTCCATTCCCAAATATTAAAATTAAATATTTATTTATATTTAATTTTACCGGGTCTTAAAATCACCAAGATTAACTATCGACTATGATATCATTGATGGGCTTTTAGAGAGGGGTTTGGTGGGGAGACAAACAACACCTTGATCCCAACTCACATAAGGGATTGACACACTAATATTATTTGATATCACATTACCAGTATTATCACTTAGATATTTGGGCCCCAAAACCCTATAAATACAACTAGTGTTCGAAAACACACATTGTCCTACTTATTCTCTCTTATTAAAAAGATCTTACATGTCTTACTAACTTCAACGTCAAAAAAAATCTTTTGCATGTGGATCTTTCCATATGCTTCAACCCTCAGGAGCCGTCATCAAGATCTTGCCACATGTCCAAAGACTGGTCTTAAGTTTATATATATATATATATATATATATATATATATATATATATATAATTAGTATTTGATTAATTAGTGACCAATTTAACAATCAATTATAAATTTTTATTTGTAATAATAACTATTTTAGTAATTAATAATTTTTTATTTTGTAAATTGGTATCTAAATTGATCATTATATTTGATTAACAATTTTTTATCACTAAAATTGATTATCAATGAGACATTTTTGACATTTTCTTGTAGTGAAAGTCTGTTTATAATTATAAAGTACAAATAATTTTAAGTTATAACATAATAATAGGTAAGCATCTTTTGTGTATATATTTTTATAACCTCAATATAAATTCAATAATCATTTTTCATTTTAATAATTTTTTAATATTATATATATATATATACATATATATATATATATATAATATTAAAAAATTATTAAAATGAAAAATGATTATTGAAAATTATTTAATATATATGTATATATATATATATATA
>Ga0214543_1010052_pt1 | contig 14308 bp, 10 predicted proteins | sample CNSS2metaG_FD_160094 | JGI IMG/M metagenome (GOLD analysis project Ga0214543, IMG submission 160094) | Root nodule microbial communities from cowpea collected in UCLA plant growth center, Los Angeles, California, USA - CNSS2 | ecosystem: Host-associated > Plants > Roots > Nodule | place: USA...
CAAAAAAACGAGGCCTATAACAGAGATTTGGCCTCGGGTGGCGAAGAACCGGGGCCTATACACTTCCATTTGGCCTCGGGTGATTGACAACCGGTGCCAAAATGCGTGCCCTTTTTTCTTTTTCTTCTTCCCCGCCGCAGTCTCCATTTCTCTAAACAACTCCATTTCTCTCTTCTCTCTCCCTGCAACCTAGCCAGCCCTTTTTTTCTTTTTCTCCTTCCTCGCCGCAGTCTCCATTTCTCTCTTCTCTCTCCCTGCAACCTACCCCTCCACCGTCGCTGGTTCGCTGGTTCGTTGCCGCCGCTGGGTCGTTGCCGCCGCTGGTTCGCTGCCAGCCGCTGGTTCGCTGCACCTCCATTTCCTCATCGTTTGATCGTTGCCGCCGCTGGGTCGCTGCCGCCGCTTGGTCGCTGCCGCCGCTTGGTCGCTGCCGCCGCTGGTTCGCTGCAGCCGCTGGTTCACTGCACCTCCATTTCCTCCACCTCCATTTCCTGATTCCTTGATTAAATTTTATATGTAGTTTTTAGGGTTTGTTGAAAAGGGTGGCTGAAATGCAAAGTGGAAGAGGGGCTGAAACCAGATCTGGAAGGATGATACCACAGAGGGGTTCTTCCAACTGCAGTGGTGCTCGAACGACTTACCACAACTACAGTGGTGGTCCAAAAAAATGTCCCCTATGGCCTCGGTTCTTACGTTACCTGAGGCAGAAAAAGCGCTTTATGACTCCGGTTAACACCCGAGGCCAAAAGTCATACCTTTTGGCCTCACCCCAATATGCCTCGGTTCTAAAACCGAGGCAGAATAACAAAAACAGCCGGGGCCAAAAGCCCATTCTGCACTGGTGATTGTGATTCTTGAGAGTGGAAAGCTATGTTGAGATTGCATATGCTAACTCGATGTAGCTCCCAAGAGTGAACTATAGTATAAATATTTGTGTATCTTTATATCTTGCTTTCCTTTCCTTCTTTCTTGGTTCTTACAATAGCGCAAAGGTACCTTTTTACAGCTATGATTTGCATAGTTTCAATTAAAAATGTTGTAACAAAAATGGCAATGACAATTTGGTAATAAAAATGATTTATATTACATCGTTTCATACTAGAATCGATGTGAAATATACTTTGTGGTCCCTATTACATCAATTAAGAACTGAATCGGTGTAATATTGTTGAGGTTGTGGTTTATTACATTGGTTGTTAGAAGAACAAGTGCAATAATGACTTAAAGAAACCCTAAAACAAGTCCCACGACACAAATTTTATTCTTCGTTCCTCTTCAACTACTTTCTCACTTGTTTTCGAAGCCAAAAAGGAGTCCCTCAATGCAACCTTGTGTTCTTCCTTCGTTGCCAATTGTGGTGCTTTACTTGTATCAAAACCTCACCGGAACAAGTTTTTTTAACTTGATTTCGTCTTAAATGGTTTTTTATTGGATAATATAAATTCTTGGCTAGCCAAAATAGAGACTGATGTTCCTATAGTAGCAGTGGTGATATCCGTCGTGTCGTGGGGGATGGCGAAACAATTCAAACAGAGAAAGCAAGTGGATTCAACCTATAGAAAAGGTATATGTGCGGTGAATCAATGATTCTTTATTTTATTGAGCCTTAAAAGTTTTTAAAATTATTATCTCAAACGTAACTTAAATGGCAAAAGTAATATTTTTCAAATATTCTATTAATCTTATTGTGAATAAGCTTAAAAGATTATTTTAATAAACTTATGAAACTCGAGTTACTTCTATAAATTTAAGTAATATGTTTAATACATATTTAATGTATATGCAAAATCTTTTCTCGGGGGTTTTGAGTTTTTTGCTTTCAGTCCTCTTTTTACCTTAAACACTGACTATGTTGTATATATAGGATGGAATAAGAAAGAAAAAACTAGAAATGTATTTGAATCGAGTAGAAAAGAAAATCTTAACTTTATTATAGCTGAAATCAAGGCACTTGTAGAAAATGTAGAAAAGGTCCAATGATAATCATTGCTATGTGTGAATCAAATAACTTCCTTTTTATTCCTTTTATTTATTTATTTATTTATTTATTATTATTATTATTATTATTATTATTATTATTATTATTATTATTATATTCTCAACATAGTTTCCTTGTTATTTCGAAGTTCTTGAAATAATTATCAATCACTTACGATGCCACATGAAAAGCAAGAGAGTTACATTACATTGGTTTCAACAAACAGCCAATTTAAATGTTTTTTTTTTTTTTTCACTTGCATTGTGAAATGCAACTTGAAACTTTGATGATCTGAATCTCGATAGTTGCGTGCAAACCATACAAAATTTCAATCTATTGGTTTCAGTTTTCAATAAATTAAAATGTTTTTGTGTAAGACCCACTTATTTTTCTGCCCTAAATATTTAAGAGCCTACCCTAATCTGTTGGGCTTAAGGCTGGCCCATAGAGTGTCCAAAACCCCTAAAGCAACCCTAACTCTCTCATTCTTCTGTTTTCCAAAAACGAACTAGCTTCCTCCTCCTCCTTAGAATTGCCTACAAAGCTCTGCTAGGGTTTAGGTCTCATTCGTCTTCAAGCTAGCTCAACCTCATTTCTACTTCACGTAAGTTGGTCTTCAACTCATATCCTCTCCTCTCTAGTCTAATTTTCGTGATTCTACGTAGTAACCTCATGTACAATTTGTGCTAGTGTTTCCAGCTCGCGAATTCGCTCCTGGAGCTATCGTACTATTTTGCTTAGGTGTCAGGGTATTCTGCTAGCATTTTCCAAGTAAGGGAAGCTAGGATTTCTGCATTTTCTTCACATCTGCCCATTTTAGCTTTATTTTGTGTTTGAGATGCTTAGGTGATATTGTGATTGCTTGGAATATTGATAAATGTGTTGTCGTTTGCAAATGCCTGACTGTTGCACGCGAGAACAGTGGTGGGCACTGGTTTTCTCGCCCAAGCTAGCGTGTCTCGCCTAGGCAAGACTTGCAGAAGCTCGCTCATGATTTCTGCATGTAATCTCGCTCAGGCGAGGAGGTCTCACCTGAGCGAGAATTCGCAGAAGCCATTGTTCCACTGCTCGAGCTCTCGCCTAGGCGAGAAGGGCTCGCTTGAGCAAGAGAACCTCTCTCGCCTGAGCGAGGGTTTCTAGCCTGAGCGAGACTAGGGTAGGTTTTGTGCTCTAGTTTTGATTGCTTCTCTAATGTGGTTGCTTGCTTGCTTGATAGTGTGTTTTACCATAAAAGCCTGATGTATGATGCCATGTATATTGTATGAGATTAAATGGAATGAGATGTCGCTATGTTGAGTATGAAATGGAAAGCATGAATTTGTCGGTTAGTTGGTTGAATATTTGCATGAGACTAGTATGCATGATAACTCTATGTTGGGTTGGTAAGACATGGCTGTGGTATAGGTAGGACATAATTCCATGAACCTCATGGTGAGAGTTCATGGTGGTGCCTTATATAATGGATGTAATTCCATGAACCTCGTGGTGAGAGTTCATGGTGATGCCTCATATAATGGACGTAATTCCATGAACCTCGTGGTGAGAGTTCATGGTGGTGCCTCATATAATGGACGTAATTCCATGACCTCTTGACGAGAGCTCATGGTGGTGCCTCAAGTAATGGACGTAATTCCATGACCCTCTTGATGGAAGCTCATGGTGGTGCCTCAGGTAATGGACGTAATTTCACGAAACTCTTAGTAAGGTTTCATGGTGGTGCCTTAGTATATAACTAAGTAAAGATTCAAGTAAGATTGCATCCTGAAGCTCTAAAGAGTTAGTTAGTCTCACGTAGAGCGTACTGACTCAAGTGGTGAGAGTAGTAGGAGTCCCTAGTCTTTGGCAGGATAATGGCATTAGATGTTTGAAGGCTAACCTTGTGCGTGGTAGGGGGAAACCCATTGGCAATGTCTTTGTAGAGCAGTAGAGGACACCACAAGTGCAAGCATCTAGTGAATCCGACTGATTATATGTATCCAGATAATTGAGTCTTAGAGTCTTGCATTGTCTGCTATCACACGTTTTGTTGGATTATGTATTCTTGGATGTTAAACTATATGCTCAAGTGTATGATAAAACCTTTTTACGCTAGCTTACCATTTCTGCTTGTTTGTGTGTTTTATGTGTGGTTTTCTCCTTTTGCGATGATCATCAATTTATTGATGTGAGCAGATGTGGGAACCCCTAGTGGCCACCACCAGGGTGATGGAAACTTTGTAGTATAGACAGGCTTGGGTTGGATCTCTTTCCTTCAAGTAACCTTTGTAGGCACTATGTACTATGTAATATCTTGCTCTAGAGGAGCAAGCTTTTGATCAATTGTCAAACTATTTCTTTCGATTTTATTATTGGCATCGTGGTGTGCCTTAGTCTTCTTTTCTAGTACATTTGGGATAACTGTAATGGTTTAAACCTGTTTACCTTTTTGGTACTGCTCTTCTATATTATATCTTGTGTGATGTTTCATTTATAGATTTATTCTCTATTAAATGGGACGTTATAGTTTTTGAAGTTTCGTTGATCATATAGATTTAACAGAGGTTTGCCAAAAATTTTAAAAGCATAATTGATTTCTTAAAGTCTAATTCAACCCTCTTTCTTGGCTTTAATTGTTTTAATCCAACAATTGGTATCAAGAGCTAGTTATTATAATTTTCTTAAGCATTGAATTATAAAATTTATTTTCAAAACTATGGCCAAGAACAAGGCATTTGTTTCGAAACACATTGTTAACAATAAATGGGTAGTTCTGAAACTCAAGTTTTGGAGTCTCTAAGATTAAGGAAGAGAAAAAGAAAGATAAATTGTGTTGCAAAGAATATCATCATATTTGCACTAAATCTAGATGAGTCTTTTAGAGTATCCTAATTTAGTTATGCAAAGGAATACCTGGGACGTGTTAAAAGTAACACCTGAAGGAATTAGTGACATTAAAAGAGCAAGAAAGGACTCATTGATTCAAGAGTACGAGATTTTCAGACTGCAACTTGAAGAAACCATTGTGGGTGTGAGAAAAAAGATTTGCACATATTGTAAATCATCTCATTGGTATAGGAAAAGACTTAGACAAGGAATAACTAAACATTAAAGTGTTGAAGTGTCTTGATAGGGGCTGGCAACCAAAAGTTACAACCATTTCTAAAGCTAAGGATCTTTCCACTATGACCATAGTTTCATTGTTTGGAAAATTCAAGGAAGAGCTAAACAATAAAGTGTTGAGATGTGGGAGGTCGCTCGGACTAGGTTCGATAATAGATGAGTTAAAATCAACTCAACTCATAGTTGAAAAAATTGAAAGTACAAACTGTTGACACAAGCAAGCTTGAAGAAAATAATTGATAAAGCCATGTACATGAAGATCATAGGTGTTTGATGAAGATTGATGAAGATCCATTTGAAGATTATGTTTTAATTTATTAAATCTGAAAATAACATGTTAAATGTAATGTGATAGTGTTATATCTTGTTACTAGGCTATATGACATAGGTTAGATGTCTTGTGTGCCTTAGTGTGTATCTTTTAATATGTTAAAATGGGTTTTAACAGGTTAAAAGGCTTGTTGTAGATAGTTTCTGGTATGAATGCATTCAATCAATTGAATTATTTTTCAATCGACTGATTTCACGTAAGTAAAGTGAAATTAGTTGACTATACGGAAAATTCTAATCGATTGTTTTTGTAAGACCCACGAAATTTAAATAATTAAATAAATAATTATCTAATCAATGCGGGTAGGAGAGGTCTTTAAGGCATTAAATACTAACCTTCATGACGTGGAAAAGTACTAGCTCAAGTGGTTGAGAGTACTTTGGTTGTATGAGAGGACTTGGGTTCGAATCCTAAGTATGCCAATTGTGTGTTATTTAATTTTTAGTAATTTTTTTTGGGATGCTTGGGTGTGATAGGTAAGGATATAATGTTTGATTTGTGAATATTATCATGTAATATGACTTGGTTGAATTGGTTGTACATTTGAAGTGGAATTGTGTGGTTATGGGTTCAAACCTTGGTTTGAACAAAGTATTTTCTTTTTGCTAAAATTTACTATAGCATGCACATGAAGAGGCACGTAAACCCTAGGGTGTATGGCAGCAAGGGGTGGCTGGAAAATAGAAGATAATAGGTCATTAAGGGAGGTTAATGAGAGATTTATGGCAAAAATTCGTTTTATAGCAATTTAACCTTAAGTAAGTCCCAATTTAAAAGGCTAATTGTGAGAGAGAGAAGGGTTTTGGAGTCTGCACAATTGGGGTATTGAGGGCTGCATGAATTTAGAGAGAAACAGTGAGTAGGGAGTGGGATTGAAGGGCTGGACAGCGGGAGAGCTTAAGGAATTGTTGGAATTCAAGGAAGGAACGCAAGCGTGTCATTTTAAGCGAAGGAATTCCAGGTTAGGGGAGTTCCTATTCCAGTTTTCGCTGTTTGTCAATGTTTTCGTGATGTTTTGCTTTTGATTTTTGAAACTTGATGTCTCTGATTGATTGTGAATTTTTTGGTTGTTGGAAGACATGATTTTGAGCTGAAATTGAGAGATAGGGTTGGTGATGGGGGTTAAAAGCCATTATACACGAAGTAGGTGTAATGTTTAATTGAATGGGTATTATTTTATGTGAGGTATATATGCATATATGTGTTGTATTCTGCATGAACGGGAGGGAATTATACATAGAAGACACTGCGGCAAATTAGGTTGGAGCCTCGGTTGTGAATGTAAGTGAATGAGTGTTGTGTGAAAAGAAACTACAACAAGTTGGAACTGGTAGTGCTGCAGGAGCAGAAGGAACCCTAACAACGAGTATGTGAGGGTATAATTGAGATATTACGATTAAATGAGAATGTACATGTGGAATTATAAGGGTAATCTATCTGTGTGTGAAATGGGTAAATGAAGGCAGAATTGATGTTGGTAATGGGGCAGGGATGGTATCTAGTTTCTCACCCACTATTTGGCGAAAGGGGATGGCTAAACAAACTGTTGGTATTATGTTCGAAAGGTTTGTGGTGATAGGAGTTAAATAACATTAGATGTCTTGATCAAGAGTGGTGTGAATGTGACAAGTTTAGAGTAGGAATGGATAAAAAGTATGTGTAAGTCGATAACTAATTGGTATGATGTAATTGTATATGTATGAAGTGAGCACGAGCTGTTGTATATGTTGAGTTTGGTGATGGTATTATGGTTGTGAATGTTTTGATTGGTATGAAAATAATGTATAATTGATTTGGGGTCTCTTAAGACCTGAAAAAAATGCCACAAACCAGTAGCGTTGCACTACTGGTATAGCGCCTGGCGGCACGAGGGAGGCGCCAAGCGGTAAAACCTTAAATCAGTGGCAGTGGCCACTGTTAGCACAGCGCGCCTGGCGGTAGAGTAGCTTCCGCCAGGTGGAATCGGTACAGTAGGAGATCTGGAAAAGACAGGCGTCTTGCGGTGCAGTGTGGAAGCGCCAGGCGGCAACAACGACAAAGTGGCGCATGGCGGCAGGGCAAATTCCGCCAGGCGGTGACGGTGCAGAGGGATTCTGCAGGCACGTGGCGCCTGGCGGTGTGTGATACCCGCCAGGCGGTCTGGAGCCAAGTTCCGCCTAGCGGCGTATGATGCGCGCCAGGCGGTTTTGGTCCAGTGATGGTGCGCGAGGTAAGTTTTCTACACCGCTTTAAGGGATGTTCATGATGCGATGCTTTGGCTGGGGGCACAGTTACGAATGTATCTTGTATTGGGGTAACACGTGACCACTCTAGGTTGTAGCCTGGTGGTTTAGGAAGTCCAGTGGAGTGTGCGAGTTGTGGCTCGTACGGCGAGGTTCGGTGATTGCCCTCTTCAGAGTGATTATGATAGAGTTTTGGTAGTCTAGATGTTGTGGCAAGGTTATTCCCACATGTTGACTATCAGGTGGTTGCTTGTAGTCGGAGGGGCGAGTGGACACTCGTGCAGCAAAGATCGATCATTATTCTCACTTAAAGGGTATAGAATGGATAGACGTCTAAAGGCAAGTGTTGGAAGTAAAATGATGAAAGGAAAAAGGGGGAAAGTGCACTATTCTGGGTTTACATTTGTTAATATGGTATTAAATATTATATTGTTGATTTTATTTAAATGAGCTCACCCTATCTGTGTGTGTGTGGCGATGATCATGTAACGTGTTACATGGGAGCAGATGTTGATGCAGGTGAGCAGGGAGATGCTTAGAGACGGAGTGGGGATATCTCTGGGATTTTATTACTAGTTACTATGTTGTCTAAGGATTTACTTGTAATAATTTTTAGACACTTTTGATAGTAATATGAATGATGCGACTCATCTTTTTATTAATTGTAATGGCGCGTTGGTTATCTAAATTTAAATTTTCTCGCGTTTTTGGGAATTGATGATAAATAAATGCGGTTGTTATTTTATTTATATCCTTATTTATTTTAATAAGTAATTTCCGGCTAGGACGTTACAGTTTTCACTTAAACCAGACTATATAAGTTGTGTTTTCACGAACAGAGGTGCAAATCTAAGCTTTTAGCACGAAACTTTGTCATTCATCTCTGGAAAGCACTCTCTCTACAATACACAGCTCCAACTTGTGTAGCTTGAAGAACACATGTATAGTTGGCTAGGGATAGCCACCATCAGGTTTGGATGTTCTTGTGCCTCTGGTTGGTTTACCTTATGTGATTTCAGGTCTGTAAGTGTGATTCTTGCAAGGTGTGTATCTAGATTTTTGTGTGAGTCAAAAATCTTGTGAGTTTCTTTGTTCAAAAGTGTAATCTTGGTATGTGATTTGTAAAACTTTTGAATTTAGTGGAAACCAGGCTCAGGTTGTCCTGGTAAACTAGATCTAGCTATGTGATTGAGTGAACTAGTATAAAAACAACTGTGCTTTTCTCTTTCCCTTATTCACTCTCTTTGAAACGCTTTAAAAACTCAAGAAAACTAAGTAATTTGATCTTTGGTGTGATTTAATGCGTTCTTGTGTAATTTGAGGTTGTATACTTGTTAAAAACATTGTTTGGAACAAGTCTTGTATGTAAAAGATTGTTGTTTGAGTTGAATTCGCGAATTTTGCATTCTGCATAAATCTCCATTATTTTAGCCGACTGATTTGTCTTTTTAATCGACTGTTTTATAGCTTCAAGAACAAATTTGTCTGTTGATTTATATTTTAATCGACTGAAAGTGTACTAGTCTGCTGCATTTACATCCAAACTTTCCAGTCCATTAGATTCAATTGAAAAGAGGTTTAACCTTTCGAAAAAGTTTTATAAAGCCAATTCAACCCCCCTCCCCCCCTTCTTGGCTAAAATCACCATTTCAAAACTAACACAAACCTTAAATCCAAAATCAAATTTCATTGTGGCTATGTTTATGATTAAACTTGAATATGTGTTTGCATAATTCGTTAGTTAGGCAAGCAACTCAGGGTTCATTTGTTCCATATGGCCACAACGATATACTTATTGCGGCGATTGGAAGACCTGAGCACTAAGTTGTGTACACGACACTACTAAGTCATGGGAACTTTGAGATTACTTCAGTCCAATACAACAGACTACTAAATCCTTAAGACAGGATGCCATGAGGAAGATGAAGATGTAGTAGGAAGAAAAGTAGAATTAATGAACACTAAAATAAGGTCATCTCTAGAGGAGAAGTTTGAAGAAAGGCTTAAGTCCATACTTAGGAATAAGCAACCGACTCATGTAGAAGCCAATGAAGTTCCTGATTGACATTGAGTCAGCACGAAAGGCTCATGTTTTGTTGTGGATCATGCTAAACAAGTAATTTAACATGAGTTATATTTCGATAAAGATTCCCTGTGTTTGGTAGTGATTGGTAGTGATTGGCTCCTCCTAAAGCTAGGTTGGGTCAAAGCATGAAGATGAGTCTATGAGTGGGTGGTTGACATGGAAGTAATGGGGAAAGTGAAGAAGTGTCTCGATTTAGATGATGTTGTGGTGGGATGTAGTTGTTTCATAGTTCTCTTGAGACGTTGAGCCAACTCTAGAGAAGGGTGGCTATAGGACACCGCATGGTATGCTCTAGTCTCGACTTATGAGACAAGTATGATGTCATAAAATTTTGGCAGCATTTCATTACATATCTCAAAGTGGTTTAATAAGGGGGGACACCTTTATTTATAGAGGGAGGTGTCTCCAAAGTAGACCAAAATCCTAAAAAATTCTATCTTGGTGAAGGAGAGGAGGACATGTGGTCACTAACTTTCAAAAAAGCTTTCCACTCCTAGAGTGCCATGTGACCACTACTCTAGAAAAAGCTCATCCACTAGAATCATGACACTTGGTCACTTCTCCTAATGTGGTATGCCCTCCATGATGCCTAGTCCACCAAGTTGGGATAAAAACTTAAACTACCCAAGATTAACATAATATAGGTGCAAATTGGTAAATTTGACTAAAAATCCTATACTACTTGGCCCATGATACAAGGCCTAAGAGGAAATCCTACACCACTTGACCCTTAATACAAGGCCTAAATATTCCTAATCTACTAGAGGTGCTCCATTATGGCTTAAAAATAAAAGAGTTTTGCTTCACCTTGCATATATGCATCTAACTTTTCTTGAATGTGCTTGGTCATGGATAGGGTGTATGCCATCAGGTACTAACAAGACAAATGCTGGAAGGAGGGTCAACCATCCATGTTGTTCCTCTACAACCAGACTAGACATGTGTGATGGTTGATGAGGTTAAAGATCTACATTCACGATTGCCTCTCCAACTTTAAAGGTTCAATTTGTTGGATAGTTTGAAACGTCATTTGACACATCAAACAAATTAACTTTTAATATAAAATGAAGACCAAACTTTGAGACATAGACAAACTTCAATCTTCCATTAAAGTTTAAGATTTAAAAATATATTTAACCTCATTTACTTTCACAGTGGGCCGTTATGCTTTTGTTAATAGAAAAACAAAAAATCGCAAAAGTTTGATCTAGTAAAGATTACGTAATTAATTTCAACATAACCAAACTACAAATAATTATTTTTTTAGTTTGAGTCATTTTATATTCCAAAACAAAACCACGCTAGATTGTGAACTAAGGGATACTAATGATAAAAAGTTAAGATAAAATATCATTTATATTTTAAAGAAAGAGTATATATATACTTTTTTATTACATACTATTCCTACCGTGCCTCTTCTCTTATACCATTGAAATAAATATAAAAGTTGCTCTTTTCATCAAAAAAAGATGATGCGGGAATATATACATATAAGGAAAAGTGAGAGTTAAAATATAAATATAAGGTCTCAATGATTTGTGTAAAAATAGAGTAACATAAAGTGTTATAATGAACGTGTTTATTTTTATTATTCTATTGTTGGGACCTTTTCCCTTTTCCCTTTTCTTTTTCCATGCCCAAAAGTAAAAGCTTTTCACCTTCTTGGGACCCTATATTTGGACTCATTCTATATAATTTATTCAAAAAACCTTCATTGATTTCCCCATGGTAAATCTTTGACTCCCTTTGAAGACCAACATGAATCATTGCATTTGTACCAAGTACCAAGATTGAGCTCAAGAAGTTCAGGCCTCAAAAATCATATTTATATATGTTCATTATGGCAACCTAGGACTCAGGAAAGTGACGACAAGACAGTAACATATACACACACACACAAAGAACAAGATGTAGTAGTAAAAGGCAAATTGACAAGAAACAAATAAAGTAGTAGCGAATGATTGATTGCTTCTCTGAACAATTAGTTACAGTTTTAACAGTTTCTCCATTGCCCCCCAATGGGGATTCAGTAGGCAATTTCCAGAAAGATGATGAGAAAGAGAATAAAACGGTGGATTACTATGATTGATAATGAAGGTATATATGTATGATCATTCCCTGGGGAAATTAGGAGAATTTGAGGAAGCAGGAAGTTGATGATGATGTTGTGAGTGAGGTGGGAATGATGGAGAGTCTGAAAAGATAGCAGCATGCTGGGGTGGGTCTGATATAATATTAATAGACGGTGCTGGATTGATGAACTTGGTAGTAGTGGGGATGATGGAACATCTACAAAGTGGACAAGTGGAGTTTGATTGGAGCCAGTGATGTATGCAATCCAAGTGGAACACGTGCTTGCAATAAGGAATCTGCACCACCTCTTCCTTCACCTCAAACTCCCCCAAACAAACACAACACCTGTTTCAAAATCATCTCTTCCTGTTAACTGTTGCTGTCATTGGACATCATCACTCACTGCATTTATTTACTCTACTAACAATGGAATCAATCCTACACACAGTTTACAAAGTGCTTTCCACCACTTTATCTACTGAAAATTCCCTCACACGAAATATGACCAGTACCAATCGTTGAGATTTTGGTTGGGCTTACACGTGCTCAATTTTCCTTTTTAGCAGAAGAAAAGGAAAAAAACGGACAACAGTTCTTCAAATATTCTACTTATCTCTCTGCTTTCTTTCCATGTACCTACCACTTTTTCATCAAAATTAGTGGATGCCACTAAATATTCTAAATAATCAGTGAACTTTTGGACATTTTTTTTTTCAGATTTGCAAGAACCACATTCCTTCTTTGAGAATAATGTTATGAGAGATGAAATTACAATATGAACACATCCAAATTGCACACAGTAGAGAATCCCTTGGGTAATGGATAAAGATGAGAGCATATATTAATCTCATTACCAAGAAAGAGGATAAAAACAGAATTGAAATAGCAACAACAGTACATCTAAAAGTTCAAACAAAAAAATAAAATAAAAAAGATTTACTTACAAGGAATCTCTTGCTAGCAAATCCTCATCAAATAAAACCCTTGGAAGCTTATCGAGGAATTGACAGGGCTGTGGAATATTGGATAATTTAATTGATGATATAGAAAGGATTATGCAGTAGAAGAAGCAAGCAAAGACATCTAGTAAAAAGCATTTATAATAATGATTTTGTTACTTACTGATGAATGATAGGGAGTGGTGGTTGGTGGATTAATGGGAATGGTCCTTGGAAGCAAATAAGGAGAAGAGGAAGCCCTTCTCTTGAGGTAGAACAAGTAAAACAAGAGAAAGAGAATGATGGAGAAGAGTATAGGAATTGAGAATATGAAGGCTTGGTAAAGCTTAAGCTGTAACTCCTGTGGATACAGATGTGGAGGAGGACTGCTTGCAGCAGAAGCAGAAGCAGAAGCAGCAGCAGCAGCTGCTTGTGGTATACTCATGTTTCTCTCTGCTACTACGTACCTTTATCCCCTAACATTCACAAACTTCCTCACATGATGTGCAAAATCAAAACTTCTAAAGTTGTTGTGTTCAACAACAATATATATACATCACTTCATCCACCACTTACCAAAGAAAGAGAATTTCGTTTCTCTGGTGGCTTTCTTTATTTGTCCTTCGAAGTAGTGAAAAGAGGACGTTGAAATTTTTAAGTTGGGAGTTGTTTATAACATGAATGTGATTTTTAAGTGATGTTAATCTTTAATACAATTCAAAATGAAGTATTTTATACAGAATCTTGCGTTAATATCTGATGAAGGAGAGTGACATTATTAGAAGAGAAATAGTTAGATATGATTATAATGATAATGATAGTGGAAGAGGTACATATTCTATCTTTATTTATTTGAATGATGGGACAAGCTCATGACCCTCCACTAAGGTATAGGCTCACGCCAAGGATCTTCAGCAATTGCATTCTTTCTGCGTCGTTACTAGTGCTAACTTTTCACCAAAACAATCCAACTGCTTTTTCTAAGTTACTACTACTGTTAAACTCTCTACACTTCTTCAATTTCCATCCAAATCCTCAATATCATAATCCTCCAAAATTTCTAGATGCGTTTGCAATTCATAAAAAAAAAGTTGTAAATAGAATGTGTTATTACATTGATTTCTTCTTTAATAAAAGTATGTGTTCATCTACACAAGGTATATATGAACCCTGTTTAAGGATTCTATCCGGCGACCAAAAGTCATGAAATGTCTTTTTGAAAGGTTATATAATAAAGTATAAAAAACTCGATTAGTCTTTTTATCGTCGTGATTCTATATTTATTATTGCTCTGACGAATTTCTACACACGATACTAATATTGCATATATTTAAACTAAATTATTATTTGTATTTAAATTATTTATTTTGTTTATCACACACCCAAAATACAGTCAACATTTGCTTAAGTCCGCACTCATTTAATTTTGCATCTCGTGTAAATTCACATTAAGAAAAGAAAAATTCTCATATCAATAAATTTGTGACTTTACTTTTAGTAAAAATCACGTGAAGTTGAAGTCATTTGAATTTATATTATGTTATATATATATATATATATATATATATATATATATATATA
>Ga0214543_1010053_pt1 | contig 14303 bp, 7 predicted proteins | sample CNSS2metaG_FD_160094 | JGI IMG/M metagenome (GOLD analysis project Ga0214543, IMG submission 160094) | Root nodule microbial communities from cowpea collected in UCLA plant growth center, Los Angeles, California, USA - CNSS2 | ecosystem: Host-associated > Plants > Roots > Nodule | place: USA...
CAATTCATCAATTTTTTCCTGCATAAAAATAGGAATAATAATTCAACTTTAATTCATCAATTTTCAGTTTCCAATTTATTCTATCTCCAACACAACATTAACTCAAAATGGGATAAAACATGAACTATAGATCCTAGTATTTCATGAAGAATGAAGAAAATGATGAAGTGAGATGTAAATACTTAATTTAAGAGAATGATTTCAATTGAGATTTGGAATTACACTAACTACAGATCTTTCCGTACAGATTCCCAATGTTAATTTGTCGAGATGTTTGATGTTTGATTAAGAAAAAGATAAAGGTGTGTAAGAAATTTATTAAAGCAATAATGTCTTTAATTAAGTATATGCTTTCTAGTGGGTTTACTGTGACAAATCAGACACATTGCTTACTTCTCGATTAGAGTATCAATGTACACTAATTAATATTCTCAATGCAATATGAATATTAGAGACCATGAGCATGCTAAACTACAACTGAATCATATAAAACTCCAAATCAAGACCCTCTAATTGTGTCTCATTGCTCCTAAATGGCCTAGTTCTAACGTAGTTCCCACCCTATTTCCACAATCAATTCATGGATTAATCCAGCACAACACAAAATCAAATCTTGAACATCTGTAGAATATTTCAGATGTATCCACAGCACAGCCCAAAATCAGAAATATTTCAGATGTATCCAGCACAGCCCAAAATCAATTCATGGATTAAAGAAAAGCATGTTGTCATAACTCAACAGAAAAGCATGCTGTCATAACTTAGTTAACAGAAAAGCATCCAAATTCAGTCATCTAATAATCCATATTTTAACAACTTAATGATATGAGTAAAGTTACCCCAATCTCCATAGCCTCGTCATTCACATAGGTGCCCTTTTTTCTCTTATGAGTCACCTTCCACATTTCAGCTCTCCCAATATTCTTTCCAAGCTCCAATTTCTAATATTCAAAGTAAATAATTTAAGTCAAACATTAGAATATTACTAAATTGAGAACAAAATATAAAAAAAAAATACCAAATTTTCCCTTCTTCTTAAATGAAAGAGTTAACTAAAATAATTGAATTGCAAAGAACATGACTTAAGCTCAAACCTTGATATTATGTGAAATAAGCTGGACAAAGTTTGCAGCAGCTTTAACTTGCAAGTTGTCCAAATTTTATCCTATACAAATAGAGAAAGTATATATCAAATTGGAGTTCATGCGATGTAATATCCGATTAGAGAGAAAAAATTGTTGCAAATCCTTACAAAAATCAACACCAATAATGTACCAACATGAATAACTAGTATGCAGAACCACAAAAAAAAAATGTATTTGTTAATACATTTCAGTATGCAATACAGATTATGATCACAAAAAATCACCATGTTTCAGAACATGACAAAATAGAGAAATCACAACTAATCACAAGCACCAAGCAACCAAGTTGATGGCAGAACCACACCAAGGCAGACACAAAACATGGATAGTGTGCTTAAGATCACATATGTTCATATACTCCAAAATCACAGAAAGGAAAAAACAAAATAACCAGCACCAAACAAGCTATAACTAATATCAATATCACCAGTAACTTTAATAGCTAGAAACTGCACTGTGGAGCTTATGTTTATCTGCAAACTGAAGTTGTACATGAACTACAGTATAACTGCAACAAAACATCATAAATTTATTATTGAGGATGTTTAAGATGATAATAAAACATGAACAAATGCCTTTAATGGAAGGCTCCATTACCACTTGTTGCAGGATTTTAAACCGCAGCAACATGCAGTAATGGAAGCCTTTGGGGTCACCAAAACTCATTTTGTATTCAAAGCTCCATGCATAGATCTAAGAAACTTGTTATTTTAATTCTCAGTCAAGCACACACACCCTTATACCTTAATCACAATTACTGCATCCATATTTATAGACTGATAAAGAGACACGATGAAGATGCATCACAGAGAATGTTACCTTAATCACTATATAGTGCTTATTTACTTCTAATATAATAGAATGTTACCAAAAGGGAAATATACCATCATTTCCATGATATCCTTTTTATCTTCATGCAGTAGAATCAAATATACATGATCCTTTAATCAAAATTCATTTGCATGTTGATTCTTTGATCGGTTTGTGAAGAAGCTAATGTGATTTAGTGTTCACAACTCGTGGAGAATATATTAAAGAATGGCTTTAAAGATAAAAGGAATAATATAGTAATAGAAGCCACACAAGTCAAAACTGATTGATGATAATTACAGAATGCCACCAATTAACATTGCAGATAAACCCTTTCATGCAATGATTAAATTTAGAAATGGAACATTTGGTAAGCCATGTGTCAACATTGATTGAAGACAAAATCAAACAAATGAGTATCAGTATAGCTGCAATAGCATATTAAGTTATTCCCAAAAAACCAAGCACAAAACGTTAGCTGCAATACCATAAATCAAGCAGAAAACCAGCACCCAACAAAAAAAAAAGAAAAAAAATACTGGAAGTGAAATTCAGAGGCCAAACCGGAACTGAAATTCGAGCTTCAGTGTGGTGGAGACAACAGGTGCGAGTTCCTCGCCCTTCGATGTCGAACTGCCGTTGTCCACCGCGCGAACCCTAATCCTACAATTGGCCACTCAAGTCAAAAATTGGCAAGATTCAAGTCAAAAAGGCAACACAAATTTGATGAATATCATACCAGAAACAGAAAACGAGTGGACTGAGGCGCAAATGCGAGCAATCAAACCTTTCTCCTTCAGAACGAGGTTGAAGAACCCAATGAGCAAATAAGAACGGAGGCAATCGTGGACGGAGAGGTGAAATGAAGGAGAAAGGAGAAAGGAGAAAGAGGCGAAATGTAGAAAGAGGCGAAATGGAGAGGTGAGTGACGGAGAGGTGAGTGATTTAGGGCTACCTGAAGGAGAAAGGAGAAAGGAGAGATGCGAATGAGACGCAGAGAAGGACGAGAGCTTGGTTTGACGCAGAGAGACGAGAGCTTAGTGATGAACGCAGAAAGAGTGAGAGTGAAGTGATCTGTTGGGTGTCAGCGAGGGAACAAAATTTTACCCAAAAAAAAAAGAAAATATTTGTTGAGTGGGAAAATGAAATAAAAAAGAGAGGGAACAAAATTTTACCAAAAAAAAGGAGGTATCGAGACAAAAGTGAGATAAAAAATAATTTCATAAAATTATAAAAGTAATATTTTATATAAAGTGACATTTCAAAATGACACAATTTTAAATAATAATATGACAATGTAAAAAATGGTGATTAAAAACGCCATATTATATATTTACATTACGGCTGTTATCAAACTGACGTATTATACTAAGAAAAGCGACAATTTTAATTAACCGTCGTATTAAAACTATCGTTATATACATGAGTTTTTGTAGTGTGGGTTGAATAAAAAATTAACCATACAAACACTTGTAAAAAAAATTAACCTCACCCGAAATCGTAATAGCTGAATTTGACTCATATTCTAACTTGACTTGACATATATAAATTCTATGTCTTACCTGCTCCATCAATTAATATCAGTAATGTAAGACTAAGATGGCAAAAGTAAATTTGTAATGATTATACATAGTGCAACTGTGGATATATATCGCAAGAAGTGCAAAGGAACATCATTATATATACTTCAAAATCAAGAACTACGAAGAGAAAATATTATCCAAGTAAATGCTCAACTAAGAAGTAAATACCAAGGTGCGGAAGATGACGAGAGGATGAAGAGACTAAAGACATTCTAACAAACGACATAACTTTGGTGAACCACACATTTCTATTAAAGCCATCACTAGGATCACAAGCTCCAGAACCAACCAGGAGCGTCATTGGTAGCTATAGAGATTAAAAAAAAAAAACTTTGCAATACACTAGCTTTTTATATATTAAAGTAGCTAAGAAATTAGATTGCAAATAAAAACTTTGAATCCTTTACAAGTTACTGTGGCATGTGTCAATAAGCTATTGATAAGATGCATTATCTAGACTTGAAGATAATTAATCACTAGGGACTACCAAACACTTCTCAAGTAATGGATTTCATGTTTCTCAATTAAAGAAATGCATTGGTGATGCTACAAATTCCTCAAATTTTCCTAGTCATATTAGTTGTACTCTCGATGAAAAGGAATCATAATCCATTCTTGACAGAACCTTTGTAAAAAAGAGGGGATAAGTAGTGACAAGTACTGTTGTAGTGGAAAATTCAGTGCTCCAAAGATGCAACTTGGAGTATTAGTATGATATTCTAAAAAAAATAAAATCACATTTTTGTAATCCTCGAGGAAAAGGACTTTTTCAGAGAAAAAATTGTTAAAGTATGTATTTTTAATAGTTAGTTAAGTAGCCATAATTAAATTATTTGACTGATGATAACTAACTATATATATAAATAGTTAAATTGGGCATGAGAAAAAAAAGACTTTAACTTTGGATTGACAATTATAATTTTTTTTTCTTTATATTTTCTCTGTATCAAGAAAGTTTCAAGATCCTTTCTAAATATAGAACTTCCTACAATTTAATGTTCTTTGATTTTTTTTAACTAGCTTTCTATATATTATTTTAGGTTTGATAGACTTTTAGGTGATAATAAATTAACTTTGAATTAACTTTGATAGACTTCCTACAACATTCATTCACTCTTTCCAATGCGACTAAACTACCAATTTATCATTAGGATAACAGATCCCCAATTTCCAACCATAAAAATATCTTCCAACTATTCCATTCAATCATGCCCTCAAATATGTGAAAGTGAATGTTGTTTGACATAAAAAACATCCTTTACAATTACAGTTAGCTTTCCCTTCGGTTAGAATTTTCCCAAAACCCAAAAAACCCCAAAATTGTGCCAATATGGCTCGCGTCGCCTGGTGGTTATTCATCACCGCCAGACAGATCAAACAAAAACCCAGAACTGGTGCATCAGTCACGCGTTGCCTGGCAGTCAGGAGTTTACCGCCAAGCGGTTTCTCTTCAGGAACCCAAAATCAACATAAAAATGATGAGTCACCTGGCGGCCATTCATCACTCGCCAGGCGGTTTCTAGAAAAATTCCAAAAACGCGAATTTCACACAATTTTAGACAGTTTATATGCATCCATTCATCATACAGTTCATGCAATTATACAATACATAATAAAAGTACGGTTCCAGCTTCCCTAACCTGGTTTCCTTAGCTTAAATTCAAGTTATTGTGAATTCCCTCTTGATCACCAATGATCTTCCTTTGACCTTATCCCAAAACAGCTCCTTTCTTCACTCAATCCTCACAACAACTCTCTAATTTCGTTCTCTGTTCTGCAAGCACAATGGTAGCCACCAAAACACTCTCCCTCTCCCTTAATTGGTCACTAATTGTCGTCTTAATTGGCAATGATGATAAAAAACGAAAATTGGTTTAATGTGGTTGCTAATTGCCATTCAAGGGTTCATTATAAGCAGTTTTTCTAGCCCCTCTTGATTGCTAGGGTTTTCCTTGCCCTTTCCCATTCATGCCAAATGAAATTTTGGCAAAAAATAAAACTCAATTTGATCCTACTAAAGTTCGAACACACAACCAATCAATCCGAAAGCAATTGTATAACCAATTCAACCAACTCATGTTTCGTGATCATTCTCATAATTCTATAATTATATTACCACTCCACATGATCAAGCATAACTATAAAAATAATTATAATTTAAATAGCACATAAATGACATACATAGGACTTAAACCCAAGTTCTTTCACACAATAAAGTACTCTCAACCAATTGAGCTAGTACTTTTCCACGTCATACAGGTTAGATTTTAATGTCATAAAGGCTCCCACTACCCATATTTATTAATTATTTATTTATTTAATTAATTAAATTTCACGGGTCTTACACAACTTTCCAATGCTTCCTTCCTAAATTATACATGAATCTGATAACAACTCCAACTAGATGAGCAATGTCTGGTCTAATGCATACCAAGACATACATTAAGCTACCAACTACAAATGCATAAGGAATCTTAGCCATTTCTTTGTTGTCTTCATCTATTTTAGGTGATTGATCTTTTTTTAGATTAAAGTAAACTCCCAAAGGTGTACTTATGATCTTGGCATCTTGTATATTGAATTTCTCTAACACTTTCCAATATACTTCTCTTGAGAATATTAGGAAACCATCAAATTTGTTTTTGTTGATGTTCATGACCAAAATCTATTTTGCAACACCCAAACCTTTCATCTCAAATTCTTTAGCCAAATATGTATTCAATCTATTAATTTCATCCATATTAGAGCCTACAACTAACATGTCATCAACATACAATAATAATATAATATAGGATGGACCAAAATCTTTCATATAACAACATTGATCCATGGCACACATCTTGTGCCATTTCCTATTCAAAAAACTATTAAACTTCAAGTACCACTGTCTTGGTGCTTGCTTCAACCCATACAAACTCTTGGTCAACTTGCAAACCATGTATATGTTCTCATCAAGGTCGCCAAGTGAGAATGTTGTCCTTGTAAGACCCTAGAAAATTAAATAATTAAATAAATAATTATTTAATAAATGCGGGTAGTAAAAGCCTTTATGGCATTTAATGTTATTTATTATGACGTAGAAAAGTACTAGCTTAAATGGTAGAACTTGGGTTCGAGTCCTATATATGTCAATTGTAGGATATTTTATTATGTGCATTATTTTAAGGTTATGATTGAATGTGAGAAGTGATAATGTAATCCTAAAATTTTAGGAATTGTTATGAAACATGAATTGGTTAAATTAGTTGTGCACTTACTTTGTGATTGAGTGGTTGTGGGATCAAACATTGTTGAGAGCAAAATTAACCTTTTTATTATTTTTGCTAAATATAATTGTGGTCTAAATGTGAAAGGGTGGGAAAACCCTAGAGATAATGGGCAGCCAAGGGAGGCTGGGAAAACAATCCATAATGGTCTTTGAAAGGCAATTATAGACATTTAAAAAAGACATTTTCGTTTTTACCATTAACCATAATTAAGGTCATATAAGAGGGGCAAAATAAGATAATAGAAGGGTTTTTGAGACTGAAAAACCTAGAGTGCTAGAAGGGGTACGAATTTTTCAAGAGAGGAGAGTTGGTCTGGGTTGAAAGGAGAGCTATATTTTTTGGGAGAGTCAAGGCGGGTTCCTGGGCATCACGAAGCTAAAGTAAGAGTCAATTGGAGCAAGGATTTCCAGGTTAGGGGAGTTCTTTTGCATGTATTTTACATGATTATTGAGAATTTTCGTGTATTCTGTAATATGCATGATTAAATGTACCTTTGCCATGAAATTTTCATGTCAACATGTTGTGAATTTGGGGGATTGATTATTTTGATATTGTATGAGTAAACCCTTATGAGATTGTATGCAAATAATATGTTTTTCTGTATTGTATGTGGATTTTGGTTCAACTTTGAATTTTGGTAGTCCTTTTGGTGTCCAAATTATGTTTTTATTTGTTTATGCTCTATAAGGGATTGCTTGGTAATGTTGAAAGTCGGAATTGGGCAAATGGTTTGGTGTCTGCGTGCAGGACAAGGAGAATGTCTGCTATTCTCGCTCAAGCGAGCAAGGCTCGCCTAGGCGAGAATGGCAGAAACTCAAAGCCCTGGTTTTTGTTCGAGTATCTCACTCAGGCGAGAGCATCTCGCCTAAGCGAGAAATCGAGAAGTTGCAAAGTTGTGCTCGACGGTCTCGCTCAGGCGAGGAGCCCATGGTTTGGGCGACAGAGCACCTCGCTCAGGCGAGAGGTACTCGCTTAAGCGAGAAATTGTGACCTAATGAGTGTGTTTCTGCTAACTCGCCGTCTAGGTGAGAGACCTGGATTTTTTTTAGCGTAGGATAATCTCGCCCAAGCGAGATGGGCTCGCCTAAGCGAGACTTCGCAAGTAAGCCATTGTAGCACGCTCGCTCAGGCGAGAGAGGTTATCCTAAGTGAGACAGGCTTGGTCACTTTAGCTAAGGCTTCTAACCCAAGCAAGTTTAGTGCAGTTTGTGTGTAATGTTTGTACGCATTGATGCGGACGTGGATCAGGAGATGTTGTGCCATGAGCGGGTAGGTTCATGGATGGTGGTGAACACGTGATGGTATGAGCGAGGATGTTCATATCCAGTTACTCTCATGTTGGGATACGAGTGAGGTAGGTTCGTATGTTCTGGGCTCACATTTGAGAGATGCTGCGTGCGGGGAAGTACGTAGAAGGTGGATCACGTGTGTTGGACTACGGGCGGGCAAGTCCGTAGAGTAGGACTACGAGCGGGGAAGTTTGTAGAGGTAGGACCACGAGCGGGAAGGTTTGTGTGAGCATCATACATCCTGAGTCCATGGTTAACCTTGTTATGTGAATTGAAGGTTGAAAGACTTGGGGTATTAAGAACTTGGCCAAGGTCTAACTATGATAATATAACTAGGTGTATTTATAGTGTTTAATTGATGTGCTTTCTTTTATTATTGAGCCCACCCTTTTTGTTTGTGCTTGGCGATGATCGTGTAATTCTTTACAAGGGAGCAGTTAATGATGCAGGTGATGCTGCTAACACTTGAGACAGAGAGAGGGGCTAGCTTGGGTTGGAGCTAGGGATTTATTATGTTACTGCTATTTTATTCGATTTTGGAAAATTGTAATAACTTTATTTACTATTATTAAATAGCTTTGGCGCGTTTAAAGATATTTTGAATTTTTCCCACGTTTGGGAATAATAAAAGGTTTGACATTTGATGTTCTTTTCTTATTTCTTTATTTTAAATAGGTAATTTCCAGTAGGGATGTTACAGTCTTCACATCTAACTGTTCTAGATGTAGATCCTTTGCAGCCACAATGCTTAACACAAGTATAATGGTAGTCATTTTAACTATAGAGAAAATCTGATGGTATTCAATACATCTTTTCTGCTGAAATCCTTTCACTACTAACCTTGCCTTCTAGCTCTTGCTACCATCATGTTCTTCCTTGAGCCTAAACACCCACATGTTCTGCAACGCCTTCTTTCCTGTTGGTTGATCTGCTAAACACCAACATGACTCGAATATGACTCGATATCCCTGAACATCCAACATGCCTACAATGATTAACATTCTCTTGAGTCTTGGAACATATCTAACATCCTTTAAGGTCTAGACTATACTAGTAGAAGTTCTAAGATTTTTATCTTCCATGCCTAAAATGTCTAAAGTTTTATCACTTGCTACACGAACTTTGCTAAAATTTTCAGTTTTGAAATTTTTCATTAAGTCTTTCAAGGAGAAGCATGGAAAGATGCACTAGAATCCATGATTCAGGATTCAAACTTGCTCTCAACACAACATATCAACGCATTATCCATGTCTTCTTGTGCTGCATTCAACGGGTTCTCATGCTCCTTTCTTTAGTAGAAGTAGGGGCAGTACATTGATTTCTAATGTGACCATTCTGTTGACAATTCCAATAGGTAATATCCTTGTGAGTTTTGGACTATCCTCGCTTCTTGGACTTTGATATGTCATGCCTAGAACCTTGCCCTCTTTTGGTGCTTAATAAATTAGTGTAGAGATGACAAATAAACACGTCCCTTTGGATATTACCGAACCCATCCCCATTTTGATAGGAAGTCTCTACATTAATTAGGTGTAGGTATAGGTATGGGGAATACACGACTTTTTCAATTAATCAGTTTAAAAAGAAACAATGCAAGTTTTGGAATTTTTCTGTTAATCTTTGAAAATTCCAAAAAGAACTCGTAGTGTACTCCATTAATTATTATCGAGAGATTTTACTAGATTAGGCCTATAAGTTTTTCTCGATATTAAGGTTTTCCTACGTTTAAAAGTGTTTCTACTTATTTCTCTCTTTTCTATTTTGAAAATCCTACTATTTTACATATTATTTATATAAGGAAGATTTTATCTTGAGTTTTGTTTGTACTTGTTATTTTTGTTATCTTCCTATTAGATTGATTTCTATCCTCATCGATTAAAATATCATAAATTTATCTTTGCCTATCATATTTTCTAATCTAATATATTTGACTCAAGTTGTAATTGATTTCACTTCCCATATTCAATAAAGTATAAATGGTGATTACATCCACTTGATTTTAATTTAAAACTACTCTTTTATATATATAAAATTTAAGCTACTTTTAAAATACGCAAATCATTTTTATTTAATTTAAACTTATATTTATAAATATATATGTGAAAACAAATACAAAATATCATAATTAAAATTTGATTACTTAATTTTTCTATAAATTAATCAGTCTTTTAGTGTAATGTTATTTTTATCTTCTATTTTTTTCTTATTTTTCTTTTGTCATATAATGCTACATTAATATTTCTCTTTTTCTCCCATTAACTCCTACTTTGGTAGAGTATTAGGAAAGCAGGGAATTAGAGTTGGTAGTTTAGATTAAGAAAGAGACAAGAAGAAGAAAATTATAGCATCTCCTCCTTATTTCATACCTTTTTTTTTTTATTTGTTTCGTTCTTTCTATCAAATTTTATAATTTTCAAAACATTTTTTCTTAACCTCTACCAAATATTTATACATTTAATTTATTTTTTGTATTTAATCTCTCTTTTCTTTTCTTTTTTTCTGTATTTTCGTCTTTCAACCCAAATGGAACAACAACCATTTTAACTATTAATAAATGAGAAGAAATTTGTGAACAACCTCTAATTCTAAACTTGAGTTGAAAAATTGTTTCTTGAAAGATTGACATTAGTTTGAAAGTGTCCATTAACTTTCGTGAAAATAAGCTAGAAATTTAATTTGCTTAAGGAGCATTAAAATATGTTCATACTTGTGGAACATTACGAATTTGAGTCAAATTAGATTATATAAAATCCAGTTTTTAAGTGTAGGTTAAATTGAATCAGTTTACCTAATTTTTCAGTTAAATGAATTCAAATTAGATGAAAGGTGAACAATAATTTTTTTTATAATTTTTTTATTATAATTATTTTTTATTTGTATGTATTACGTAAATTGATAAATTATTTTTTTAAGAATTAAAATATTATTTAATGATATTTTAATAGTTAAATTTTTAATTAATTTGTTTGTTTAATTATATAAATTGACATTTTAATTTTTAACTATTATATTTATAATAATATTTAATGAAGTAGATGAACATGTTAATCATACTACTACAAATAAATGAGTAAAAAAAATTAAAAATAAAAATAAAAATTATACTATAATAAAAGAAATCTATATTTATTATACTATAATAAATGTATAAAAGAAATTAAAAAAAAAAAAAAAAAAAAAAAAAACAATCTTAAAAAAAAAAAAAAAAAAAAAAAAAAAAAAAAAAAAAAATTATTAAAAAAAAAAAAAATAAAAAAAAAAAAAAAAAAAAAAAAAAAAAAAAAACTCATCCATCTTAACTAAGTCGTCTCCGTTACAAAATTGTATACTTTGAGTCATTGGTCCACCTTGACATTTCCGGAGGTGGATAAAGTTTAGTTTAACATGGAAGAGTCAAATCTTAAAAAAGAGGAGTAGCCATTGACTTCATATAACGAGTAGATCTTATTCTATAATGGGAATAATGGGTTTCAGTAGCTACCCAAACCTGTCCTTTGTTTTGTTCATGCTGTGTTCTTATGTGTTGGACGTTGGTATTGCCACACAAATCATCACTTCATCACAATCCATCAAGGACTCAGAAACTCTAAGCTCCAAAGATGGTAACTTCACTTTGGGGTTCTTCACCCCTCCAAACTCCACACACCGCTACGTTGGAATTTGGTGGAAGTCTCAATCCACTGTCGTATGGGTTGCTAACAGAAATCAACCACTCAATGATTCTTCAGGAGTTATTACCTTTTCTGAAGATGGCAATCTTGTGGTGCTGAATGGACAAAATCAAGTTCTTTGGTCCACATTTGTGTCAAACAAATCAACAACCAATACAAGTGCACAGATTTCAGACGAGGGGAAGCTAGAACTCACAGAAACCACAACGGGGAAGAGCTTATGGGATAGTTTTCAGCAGCCTTCAGATACAATACTTCCCCAACTCAAAATTTCAAGCAATAGAACAGGTAGGGGAGTAAGACTTACATCATGGAAGAACCCTTCTAATCCCTCTGTTGGGAACTTCTCTTTGGGTGTTGTTGAACGCGGGAAAATCGTTGAAGTGTTCATCTGGAATGAAACTCGACCATACTGGCGCAGTGGTCCCTGGAGCGATGGGGTCTTTACAGGGGTAGACCATACGGTTAGTGCGTATCGAAATAGTTTTTCTCTTGTAGATGGTGAAATCTATTATAACCCACAAAGTGTATCTGAATTTGATATCTACGTTCTGAATTCTCAAGGCCAAGGTGAAAAAAAATATTGGGATGATGAGAAGAAAGAGCTACAAGTTTTGTGGACGAGTAAACAATCGGATTGTGATGTTTATGGTGTATGCGGGTCGTTCGCAATCTGTGATGCAGAGAGTCAAGGAACAAATGGCTCACCAATATGCAGCTGTTTGAAAGGGTTTGAGCCAAACAACAAAGAGGAATGGGATGCACAAAACTGGACTAGTGGATGCTTTAGGAGCACACCTTTGCAGTGTGAAAGAGTGAAAGATCAAAACACAACTATAGATACAAATGAAGATCAATTTTTGGAACTGCAAATGGTGAAAGTTCCAGATTTTTCTGAATGGTCTAGGGGTGAGCCAGAGACATGCAGAAGCCAATGCTTGGAAAATTGCTCTTGTGTTGCGTATTCTCATGATGGTGGGATTGGTTGTATGTCTTGGACTGACAATCTACTAGACATCCAACAACTCTCAAATCGAGGACTTCGTCTATATGTTCGTGTAGACTCTTCTGAACTTGAACATGGTATGCTTAGTCTGCTCAAGCATTTTAAACATAGTTTCTTTTGTACGGAATTCCCTATATTTTAGATTAATATTTTTCCTTAATAGATGAAGGGAAAAAGACAACAATTATCATTACAGTAACAGTGACAATAGGAATTGTGATCATTGTCACTTGTGCATGTGTAATGTGGAGGAGGAGTTACTGTCGGCCAAGTAAGACACCATCTTCCGAATTTAGCCTATAATTTAGTTTTGTTTCTATTCGTAAAGGAGCTAAGGCTGCATTTTCTTTATCTCTCTAGCTAAAATATGGTACTCAATCAAGTCAGCAATGAAAAGAGGCAAGAAAGGTTTCTTATGTTTCAAGAATGATGAACCATTAGAACAAACAGGCAACAAAGTATTTGAAGAACTGTCACGAGTTAAACTACAGGAGCTGCTCCTGTTTGATTTCGAAAAGCTTGCAAAAGCCACAAACAACTTCCACCAGACAAACAAACTTGGGCAGGGTGGTTTTGGTCCTGTGTACAAGGTACCTTGAAACAATGTTATCATATTTGAATCCATTAATTGTTTATTGTTGTCCTCAGAACTTTTTTTTTTTTGCAGGGGAAACTGCAAGATGGACAAGAAATAGCAGTTAAAAGACTTTCTAGAGCCTCTGGACAAGGTCTAGAAGAATTCATGAACGAAATAGTCGTGATTTCCAAGCTTCAGCACCGCAATCTTGTAAGACTTCTTGGCTGCTGTATTGAAGGTGACGAAAAGATGTTACTGTATGAATACATGCCAAACAAAAGTCTGGATGTGCTTATTTTTGGTTAGTTCTATGATTCCTTCTCTAGTATTTGTCTCATATATATCAAATTCTGTACTTCTATGATTCTCTTTGTTTAGCACACAAATAATGTAAACAATCATTTCATAGCCAACAAGTTTTCTTTAAACCATGCTAATGAGTGGTTTAGATGACCCTGCTTCGTTATTTCATCTTTCAATGTTATGTTCACAAGAGTATAATGCTGCCATTACTTTTTAGATCCAACAAAACATAAACACCTAGATTGGAGGAAGCGCTGCTCTATAATAGAAGGAATAGCTCGAGGTTTGCTTTATCTTCATAGAGACTCCAGACTAAAAATCATACACAGAGATTTGAAGGCAAGTAATATCTTGTTAGATGATGAACTCAATCCAAAAATATCAGACTTTGGTATGGCTAGAATCTTTGGAAGAACTGAAGATCGCGCGAACACTAATAGGATTGTTGGAACATAGTAAGTATATTTTCTTTATCCATTATCTGAAGAAAAATATTGGAATTTTGCTGCTAAAATTCATGAAATGAATGCAGTGGCTACATGTCCCCTGAATATGCAATGCAAGGACTGTTTTCAGAGAAATCGGATGTGTTTAGCTTTGGTGTTTTGCTGCTAGAGATTGTTAGTGGAAGAAGAAACTCAAGCTTTTAT
>Ga0214543_1010058_pt1 | contig 14296 bp, 2 predicted proteins | sample CNSS2metaG_FD_160094 | JGI IMG/M metagenome (GOLD analysis project Ga0214543, IMG submission 160094) | Root nodule microbial communities from cowpea collected in UCLA plant growth center, Los Angeles, California, USA - CNSS2 | ecosystem: Host-associated > Plants > Roots > Nodule | place: USA...
CAATCCATCATATATATAGGCACATACGCCTCGACATACAAGCATACCCGAGCAATTTCCACTCATCCCATCACATAGTAGTACAATAGAATACACTTCAGCCACCAAAAGACATAAAAACCCCAAACTGATCGCATCCTCGCTCAGGCCGTCGCTCAGGCTGAGGAGTCTCGCCCAGGCGAGAGTCTCTCGCTCAGGCGAGTCCTCTCCGCCTAGGCGAGAGTTCGCAAATTTGGAACAGGGGCCTCCACACGTTCTCGCTTAGGCGAGACTTACCTCGCCTGGGCGAGACGCTCGCTTGCTCGAAATTGAGCGAGTCGCCTAGGCGACCATCTGTGCGAGAAGGCCAAGGTGAGCCTCTGCTCGCCTCGCCTGGGCGAGACGTGCTCGCCTGGGCGAGTTTAACAGTCCCCGCCATTGCCAAGCCTGTAAAAGACGTATTTTGCACCAACCAACAACACACCAACCATTTCAAGCGATCTCCACAACATACAGGTCAAGAATCATAAAGTGTACCGCAAAACAGTTTATAAACACAGCCATAGTGAGGTTCTAGCTTCCCGTACCTGGACAAGCTAGCTGAAACCTCGACACCCCAAACCGTGGAGGACGAACAGCTTCTAGGAATGGACTCGAAGCTGGAAAACAACGTGAGAATGGGTCAGTTCAGAACCCTAACAACAACTTACGAAAAACAGACCAAGGAAAGGAAACTACGAGTCCGAGAGCACTTACGTGAGCTAAGAACGGCCAAACGGAAGGTGGACTGTCAACACGGTGGAACCCTAACGGAGAGAGTGCGGCTGCGGCTCTAAGCGCCAAGGTAGGAGAAATCTGAAAAGTGGGGAACTAGGTCAGACTCGGGTGGCTTTATCTTTTGGGCCAGCCCTAAGGCCCAATAGCTCAAAGGCAGCCCTTAAAGCTTTAGGGCAGAAAAATAAGGTGGATTTTTATGGGCCTTACATCTGCTCTCTTTTAAATGTCATTTAAGATTTTTTTTTAAAAAAAACTGATAAATACAATACACTTTCTTTATCTTAATAAAACATATATAAGATTTTCAATTTTGTTATTTTGTATTTGTATATCATAATAATTATTAAAGATTAGATAACTAGTAAAACTATAAATAATAAGAAATTAATGTTAACTTTTAAAACAACAGTTAAGAAAAAGAAAATAGTTTCAAAAATACGCAATACTTAAAGAAAAAGAAAAGAGCTGATAAAGTATTTAACTTTATCTAACAGTTGAGAAAAATACAACCAGTTTGTGTAATAGTTATTTCTTACGTTTATCTTTCTCTTTTTTGTTGCTTATTTTATGTGATGATAAAACAGGAGTTAATAAAAAATTAAATATAACATAAATTGTTTTATAGCTTATATTGTAAAGACATTATTATTTGTCTTCTTTTATGGGATTGGCATTTGATTTGGTGGTGATGAGTTGTGCCAGCTATATACATACTTCTCTCAAGTAATAGTTATTGCCAAAAACTGGTAGAAGTTATGCAATTCTGGGACAAGAGGTGAATGAATGAATATGACGTTGCGTTTCGGGGTCGTGAAAAGTTATGATTGGAGATTTTAATGAAAGCGGAGAAGCAAGTAAATATGGTGTTAGGATCTTCACGTAGTGAAAATTTTGAAACCTTGTAAAACTGGAAAAGAATACATCACACACAAAATTTGGAAGAATGCAGAAGGTGATAGATAGGTGTGATAAAGGTGCTTTTTAGGAGTAAAATTTGATGTGAAGTGTTAGGGTCGCTTCTGATTATTATCGTTTTACATGATTACAGTGGCGGCGCTCAGAAGTTGTTCCTCCTACTTTGGTTTCTGGTTCTAAACTTATTTGCCTGTTCTGTAGGTTGAGGTTGATCACATGTGTAATTTGAGGATTTTGGTTAATTGACGTGAGAAGAAAAAAAGAAGAAAAAAAAGAAGAAGCAAGAATTTAAACATCACATGGAGTTGTCTGATACATGGGGGGTTAGGTCCTGTTGGTAGCTAGAAACTGACATAAACAATATTGTTACTGGTTGAACGTACCATTCGACTCAGGAAGGAAAGGTACATGCCCATGGCCATTGCCAATGCTCTACCCACCACACTCAAATTTTGCCTCAATTTCTTCAACTTTAACTCACTAATTACTATATCCAATTACTCATATCTGTTTTTACTTTCTAGTAAAAAATTAAGAAAAAGTATGTATTTATTGTTTCAATAAATAATTGCATAAATTTAATACACTCAACCGAATATATATTAGATCGGTATGTTATCATTTCTAACGACTATTTAACAGTTACATTCATAATACCTGGTAGGATTCATTTAAATTTTCAAAAGGCTTTTTGTTAATAAAAAAAAATCACGTGAAGACCAATTAAAATATGTTAAGTTGTTTAAGTAAAAGCAAAATCATTTTTTTTCATTCGATTTTACTCTTACATTACATTATTACCTAGATCACGTTTTAAGTCATTAATTAAATTCAGATTATCTCGCCATCTAATTGTATTTAATATATGATAAAAAATTGGAATGGAAGATATATATAATTCTGAATAAAATGAGAAATAAGAAAAAGTTTACATATATATAAGAAGTTCCATAACGTAGGTCACTTAAATCATTCATTAAAGTACTATATAATTGAGTGTAATTCTGCTAACAATAGCTTCGAATTCATTTGTCATGTTTCGTGAACGTCCTTATCATCACAAACTATATAATCCATAGCAGCAAAAGAAAAGAAAACAAAACAAAAACTACAAAACGACGAAGAAAAATAGCATTTAATGTTGCATAATTACGTGTAGTTTGGCATGACATAGTTGATTATGGATTTGGAAAAACTAGGTCTGCGTATTTATCCTTCCCTACAATTAACCATAACCATGCATGCATTCTCATCTTCCTCCATTTACTACGATTTTCACCTAAATTCTTTCTCTCCCACCACCACCACCCTCAGCCACCTTTTAATTAATCATAAAAATAATGAACCCTAATAGTCTAAAACCAGTGCTTAAACACGTGCACGATTTCTTATTAATTGAGCCGAATTTTTGTTGTAAAAACTTGGTGTCTTTTCTAGTTGATATCAAGTTTCATGTCGGGTGTAGGTCAATTACTATTATAAACATCACTTAAATTATAACTAAGAACTAACTATTTGTTTTTACAAAAAAAAACTAATTATTTGTTTTATATAAAAAAAGAGAAATACAATGAGATCTTATTGTCCTTTGACATGAGATCCTGAGGATGATCTGAGTAGAAAGTTGAAAAGCAATAAAGTATGTGCAGATTATGTATGCATGATTCAAATCTGCAACACATGTCACCTCAACTTTGTCTTCAACCTCAATCACAACCATGGTTGTGGAGACAGAAATGGAGACTCGCTCCTTTTATTAGGTCACTTCGAATACAGTGATAAAAACCTAACTGTCTCTCATCACAGTACAAAATCTTTTTACCACAAAAACAACAACAAACATAACTGCAATTTACCAAAACAAAAATACATCTGTTTTGAAAACCGAGTAAAAAAATATGAAAATTACACAATTATTTTATCACAATCTTTTTTTATTATTTTTCATGACCTATTTCAAATAAAAGTAACTCTTCATTCATTTTTGAAAGTCATAAATTAAGTATATTTTATATTTAAGATTTCACTTCAATAATAAAAAAGATAAACTTAATTTTACTTAATTTTATAAATATGTGTTAAGTTCAAATTAATTTTTTAATTTTTCACTTGAGGAAACGAAGTTGGAGCAATTTTATGCACCCTTACGCGCCTACTTTTGTCTCGTCTTCAAATGCAACCATACTGTAAATTTTGGGAAGAGATATGTTGTTTAAAATTTTAATCCAGCTATGTATTTTTTTTTTTCATTGGTAATGCATGATGTGAAATTCAAAGTCGGTTATCATGTTATATAAGATGTTCTTTTTTTCTCCTTTTATTCTACTAGTAATAAAAAATTAAAAAATGTTATTAAAAATATTAATAACATTAAATAAAAATATTAATGACAAATAAACTTACTTTTTATTTACTTTTCAATTCAATAATATTTTTTTTTACTTATTTCTTATATCATTCTCTTATAATTTTATTTTATTTTTTTATTGGTCGCTCATCAAAAGTAAAATAAAAAGGTTAAATATGTTTTTGGTATTTATTTTTTAGTGAAAATTATAATTATTCTCTCTTAAAAAATTTTAACCAATTTAATCTCACAACTCTGTAAATACGTAAATTTAATCATTTTAACCAAAATTTATTAAGTTTACTTGATGTTTCAAACATATTTTGTTATAATATTTTAATTTGTTTATACTGTTTGACATATGTTTGTTTCAATATTAGCTGAAAAATGCATTTGAAACTTCAAATAAACTTTAAAAAAATGATTTAAAAGACTAAATTTATACAATTTTAAAAATAAAAAACTAAATTATTTCAAAATTTTAAAAAAAACTAATTTTAATTTTTACTAAAAGGAAAAACATATTTAATTCATATTAAAATGATAATTTTGTGGGAAATAACAAAAGTAAAGACACTAAGCATTCCTTAAGAAGACGAAGATGGATATTTTACGACAAGTACAAAAACAATACAAGAGTCAGATAAAACTCCATCAGAAACCAGCCTTTCCTTCGGATTATTTAAATTTTTTTTATTGATATAATTTTAAAAATAAACCAAAACATATCCAAAAATTCACAGGTTCTCCCAAAACATACAATTCTAATTAGTTTCAAATATTTTATTTTATGTTTAAATTCAACTGTCTCAAATTCTACGTTTAAACTCAATTTATCATTTCAAAATTCCACAATCCAACAATATACGATTAATAATTATACATTTCCAAACCAATTTGAATAAAGTCCTCATTTCTTAGGATTGACTTAATATTTATGTGTAACTAACTTGTAATTTGGAGAGGTCGTAGATTTAGCATAAGGATAAAAAAACAATTAACTTATATATATATATATATATATAATAGATAAATATGGATAGATATATGACATCGAAAAATAATAGTGTATAAAGAACATAATAGGTTTATATTAATGTTATTTATGAACTAATAGCACGTTGTCTTTTTAATATATTATTTTCCATGAATTTATTGAGAATTATGAATACAATTTATTAAATTTTAATATATGTAAAAAGGTAATAAGCTATTATGATTTATTTTGTCTCTCTTATTTTATTTTAATTCTTTTCGTATTTCCATTTTTTATTACATTGATTTCTTTCATACATTCCAATAAAATCTAGTAATTATTTTATTGATAAACATTACTTACTTTACTAACACTCAAAGATTAAAAACTCTTAGATAATTTCATTTGTTTCTTCATATTTACTTGAAAACATTTAGAGATTAAGATTGTGTACTTTCAGAATGAATGATTTGAGGGAAAAGAAGAAGGATAGATCAGAAGGATTAGATAGTGAAGTTAGTGTTGTTTCTTTTAAATGATTTAGAGATGATTTTAGAGTGGATTAGAGAGTGAAGTTTCTGAGTAAATTGATTGATATGACATTAAAAAAAATTAATAGATAAAAAAGTTAGATTACCAAAATGTTCCTATTGTTAAAAGTAATATAAAATGATAAATAAATTATTTATAATTTTTTTTATAAATTTTATTGAATGATTAGAATTATAAAAAAACTATTTAAAAAAATGAACAATACAATATATTTGGTATGAAAATAAATTTAATATGTAAGGTGAGAAGTAATTTATTTATATAGAGATTTTATATTATTTTTAATAGTAATTTTATAAGTAATAAATTTTTATTATAACCATTATAAATTTTTATTTGTGTTATTAATTTTTATTATGTTATTTTCACAATAAGAAAAAATGAATAAATCAAGTACAGAAAAATTAAAATATGAGGGAGTAATTTTGTAAATTAAAGTACATCACCCTCTAATCTCACCATGTACGTAGGGATTGTATTTGGAATGAATCCCCTCATTATTGCTCGACATCACCCTCTTTCATCTTCAAAGGAACAAGGTGATCATTTGTTAATCCTCTCTTGCCATTCCATATGAACAGTAAATTTTCCCAAACAAATATAATGTAAAGGTACTTCACATTCCTTTGAATTTTATTTTATTTTTAAATTTGAATGATTTATATTAGACTAATTTAGTTTAAAGTACTTTGAAAGTTATTAATTTTGTAAACTTTATTTGATTATGTGTTTAATTATATATATATATATATTAAAATTTATTATCGATATTACAATCTCACGATTTACGATTATATAAATCTTTTACAATCCTAATCAAAATATCGATTTTAATTACCTTGTAGATAAGTAAAAGACAATAGAAAGTAATAAGTAATAATAAATTTCTTTAAAAAATATATAATAATATTAAAGGCTTTCATCTATAAACAACATTTACACATGGTCCATAAAAGTATAAGTGGCCATAGGATTATTATTATTATTATTATTATTATTATTATTATTATACCATTATTTCAGAAAATCTCCCACATAATTAAAAAGAATATTTTTTTAATATATATTATCTTTAAAACAAAATGTTGTATTTTAACATAGGAATCTTCCGGGTTGAACCTAACCTTATACATAGTGCATATAAAGTTTCACATGGTAAAATTTGGAGATTTAATTATCTTGAGCTATATTTCTTAAATTTGAACTTTAGTAAATAACACATTCAATATCATGTTAAGTTTTAATCAACGATTATGATCTTCTACCATGAATCTCATTTGATGAATCTCATTTAATGAGGTCATTTATTGACTTATTCCTATCTCAGAATGACAATCTCACCATCACACTCACTAGATAAACCTTCAAAAAATTATTTATAACTCATACAATAATTATCATTAAATTTATTAAAAGATATTTTAAAAAAATAATCATGCATGTACCTTAACCTTATTATTAATTTATATAATAAAAAATAACAATATACGATAAAAAATTGTACAATAAATCATTAAAGATACGAGTTAAGACACATAAAATGTCGTTTTTATAAAAAAAAATTCCCACAATACAAGAGAATAATATACTTTCTTTTTTTGATATACAAAGTCCGTCGATCGATAAGCATAGGAAAGATATCTTAATATCATAAACAACAATGTTAAAAGATAATAATAATAATAAAAAAGAAGCCGGAAAGTTTTATGTGAATTGTTATATTTGTTATGTCTTTTATTTAAATAGATATATTTTATTTATAGATAAAAGGAAATAAATAGTAGCCATTAGTTCTTATATATATATTAGTAATTACCTAATTAAAATTATTATAGGTATGTTTTTCAAGTTATATTAATATTTTCAACATGCTAGCTAGATTTATTGAATTTATAGTTTAAAAAAGAAAAAAACTCTTTAAGTATTCCTCCTACTTTCTACTGGCATCTTAGGTTTCACACGCAACATTCCCAAACGTGTACGTACGTCTTTATGAATAAGATGGACAAATATGATATTCAATGCATGAATCTATTAATCACCGATGTATTAAAGATTTAGAAAAAAATGATATCCAGAATAATGGTATCTAATTCAGAGTATGACACTATTAAAAAATCTCCTACTACATGGAATTTTTTTTTATAAATTTATTAAAAAAATTATAAAAAAAACTTTTTTTTTCTATTATTTTTAAGAATTTTAATCGATAGATAATTTCTTTGTGAATAATTATTTCTTATAAAATTATAAAATTTATAAGTATTTTTTACAAAATTTATTGTAAAAAAATATTTTATACCAAATATTTTGTAAAAAAATTGACAATAATTTTTTACAAATTTTTTTTCATAAAAAAGTTTATAAGTATTTTTCGGAAAAAAAATTTAAAATAAAATTAGCAAAAAATTTAAATTTGTTTAGTAGTATAAAAAATACAATTACCGAATGAATAAATGAATGCAGTTAAAAGTGTAAATGTTTGGTAATTAATTTACCGCATAACATAAGAGTATACCAACAAAACAATAATGATAGCAATTTGGTGTTTCTATTTGTATCTCTATCACACAGCTTTTCATTAAAACCCTTCTGCTACTCATGCTCACCTAATATCTTTTGCCAGATCAACAAGATACCTCAGTGCATGGAATTTGTTAAGAAAAGTGAGAGAAGAAAAAAGTTGAAATTGTGTATTTTGGGGAAGTGCAGGAACAGGTGTTTCCATTAATGAGGAAGGACTAAGGAGGGAGACAAGATTACAGAGTATAAATGTCATTGTCAGTCCATATGTTTCAGTATTTATGGTATGCCATACAAACACAAATGGGTATGGGTATGGTAGTATAATCTTCAACTTCATCCTTTCATGCTCTCTGCCAAATTTAATTCTCATGTCAAAACAAATTTAGACCAGTTTCAATACTTCTATTTTGAAAATGTATATATGTTCATTGGATTCTAACATGCCTTAGAAAATATATGGATAAGAAAATATAATATATCTATTTAGTGACAAATTTTGACCGTAAGATTCGGAAGGGTTCATTAATATATTCAAAATTTATACATATGTTTTAAAGAGTTAACACAAAACTTTTTTTTTATATTTATTGTTCTTATGAGACCAAACTATAATCTGCAAACTTATTAGATGGTTTTGGTATTCGATTGTTGACGAACCTCCTCTTGCTCTAGTGGATCTTCAAAGATGATGTAAGGGACCTGCAAAAGATATTCCGATGCTTAAGTTAGCACTGGTGATGTCAGGATTTCAGAGATTATTTAATGCGTAATCAATGCCTAGAATAGTATGTTATTTATACCTTTTTACCTGTGGGTCCTATTTGGAATGAGCATTTGGGCCCAAATATCCCTTTTTAACTCTTTTGGGACCTAGTAACAGTGGGTGAGATTACCAGAAGGTCCCTCAAAGTTGTAGGTAAGCGGTTGTGGGTCTCTAGTGCTGGATACCACGTACTCTGAGGGGTGGTGAATATGCGGTATCTGGTAAGCGGTTATGCAAATCTGAGTGGTCTGCTTAGTCGTGAGTCATATAAAGTACGCGACTTCAGGGTGTTGTTGGTGTCCACATATCCTTAGTGTGCAGAGTATGTGATCCGGAGGTGTTGCTGATTGGCCGCATATTGTATTCGTACCTTACAACTCCGAGTAGGCGGCTTGGGTAAGTTGTTTACTGGCTGCATACGGTATGCTACGTGCATTTGTCCTTGGTTTGTGGTATGGTTGGGATAGTTGGGACACTTATGAATCTTTAAATTTAAAAAGAAAAAAGGTTTTATTTTTCCTAATTTAAAAATTGGATCTTAATGTTATGTACAAAGAAGAAAAATGTGTCTTATTTTTATCTTTACGGGTATCTTACTTTATTTCTAAAAAATAAATATATATATTTTTTCATCTATATACCTATTTAAAAATAAATAAAAAATAATGTATCAAAATTTAATAAAAAATTAAGAGATGTAATTATTAAAAAAAATTATGATAATCATGTCACAATAAAAAACGGTTATATATAAAAGTATATAGTATATAACTTTTTATTCTTTATTCATAAAAAACTTAAAAATATAAAAAACTCATCAGATAAAAAAATAGTATTCATTAAACTAATATTTCACTATCAATTTAGATAAAAAAATGATCTTTTTCATTTTTAATAATGGAATAGAAAATATGGAAAATCAAAACACAAAATAAGTTTGTGTCTATCTTTCTATTTTTTTTATAAAAAAATATATGAAAATAGAAAATAAATACAATATATAAAAACTAAAAAAATAATGAAAAAACATAAAAATATTTCAACAAATTTATTTATTATTTATTGTTTAATTTTATATTTTATTATTTATTAACATTAAATATTATAATTTAAAAAAAATACAATAATATAATTTTCATATATTTAAATACAATATATGTTACATATAAATTTTAAAAAATTTAAAATTTTTGCGGGCCGACTTTCTCAAGGATCAATTAAGATCTGCCGTTGTATGTATTAATTATATTATTTTACTTGAAATTCAGCTACTCCTCGACCAACTTTTCAATATTTACAACAGGTACTCACTACTATCAAATTAATATTTGGATTAATAAGTAACATAAAAAACTAAATTATCTGAGGTAGTATTAGAAGAAGAAGAATTAATAACAATTTCACGTTGAGCTTCTTTTTAAAGAATAAGATCAGAACTATAAAAAATAATGTAAAAGAATAAAGAAAAAAGTTATTTTCGACACCAACATTCCCAAATAACTATCATAACTATCATTTGATACCAACTTCTCTTAATAAAATATTATTATTTAAATAAAGTGACAATCGGTAATATTAATGTCATACTACCACCGTCCAAAAGTAAAAGAGGGGAGTGGATAAAGTCTTGACTTAGATCTTTGGATTGCATGACAAAAAGAAAAAAGTGAGAGAGAAGAAACCATGGAAAAAGAGGAACAAAAACTTTTGAAAGCTAAAGAACAAAGCAAAGAAAATTAAGCAAAACGGAAGAAATTTCTTTTAATACCATATTAGAATGATACACGAACCTCCTGGGAAAAAAACGAAAATATTGTATTCTAATAAAAATCTTAAAACAAATATAATCTACAAAATGACGCATGAATAAGAAAACAGAAAAAAAAAACAAAATAACAAAAACAACAGCCACTAGAAATTACTACCAGAGGAAGGGACGAAGACAACCCTGTAAGGAAGAGAGGAAAAAGAAGGTAAAGAAAAAAAAAGAAAAAAGTATGAAACTCGATAAATTTACTTTTAGATATTTATGGATATATTTGTGATTATCTATGATTAACGATGAATTTTATCTTTCGTTATTAAAATTTGCTGATTAATATTCTAATAATAAACTCGATTTTTCTACCGACGAGTTTGTATAAGTTACTGACGCATTGAGACTATTGATAATATGCCGTTTTCTTATAATACTCACACTAAAACATTATATTATAAATTCTTAAAATTAAAAAGGTAACTTTATTAACAATATTCATATACAATATTTATAAATCATAAAAGATATTAAAAGTAAATGGACAGTAAAATTCTTAATATATATATATATATATATATATATATATATATATATATATATATAAACTTATGTTTCATTGTTTAAATAATAAATTATTGATTTATAGTTTAATTTTTCATGAGTGTTTTAAATTCCACATTTTATTATTATCTATCAGAGACGGGTTTTAAAATTTTATAAATCGAGAATTTTCAAACAAATATCAAAGTTAATTTTTTTTATCGACTATTTTCATAATTGATGTTAAAATTCCAAATCCACTATGTATCACTTCAAAATCATATTCAATATAAGATAAATATTCAACCTTGTAGTATACATAATTAATAATACTAGTAACAAATGTTGGAATTTTTTTACTGACCCGCTTTGTAAATGAATTCTCTTCGTCCGTGACTCAGATCGAAAGAACTTATATTCATCTCCTCACTAAAGTTAAACATGAGAAAATATATTTTTTAAAAATTCAATTATGTTACTTTTTTTTTTCAAATTTACCTTATATAGGTGAGAGGATTGTGTTTCATATGATCATTTATAAGTTTGTTTACTTCCATAGTTCAAAAGTATAATGATTTGGTTTGGTAATCATAATCATAATAGGAATATACAACAAGCATTGAATTTTAGTCACATATTATGTGACAATAAAGTAAGAAGTGTTTTTGGAAGGACTTCTTAAATTACGATAAATAAGTCTTATTAGAAACTAAGACCTATAATAACGATAACATCATAAATAAGATGAAAGTTTTATTGTGATAATAAGTTTTGTAGTGTATAATTAGATCATGTCTCTTAAATATTATTATGATTGTGTTTGGTAAAAGGTGAAGAAGAAAGATTGGAAAAAGTATAAAATGAAAACTAAGAGTTTAATTAAACATTTTGTTGGTAGCTTTATTGCATATACCTCTTGGTCATCCAAAAATGTGCATGCTATGTATCTCTTCATTTGTGATAGCTTTATCAGAACCGAACAAAAAGCTCCGCATTCTGCCGTCGCCACTGTTTTGTCGTCACTGCTTCAATCTCTTATCTGCCAAAATCTGCATTTCATTATTATTCTTTTACTTTCAGCCAGGCACCGTAACTCATGAAAAAGAAAACATCATTTTAAGAATAAAAAAAAAGCAAAAAATAAGAATAAAATACTAAAACCTATTCACCTTTTTTTCCTTTCTTCCCATCTCCGTTGAAACAAATAAACTCATTTATTTTTATAAAAAAATTGATCGAATCCAATCTTATCCATAATCTGAGTCCCCGATACATGATATCAAATATGATTAAAATATAATTAAATATGTTTTTATTTTTAAGCAAATATTGATATTAGTTTCTTTTAAAACTTTTTAAATTAAATTTTTTAAATTTATTTAACATCTAAATTGCGTTTAACATTAAAATAAAAATACTAATACTGAAATAAAAATATGTTAAACAAAAATATGTTAAATGGTGTAAAAAAATAAAATATAATAATAAAATATATTTTAAATATTAAATAAATTTAATAAAATTTAGTTAAAAAAATTAAATTTACATATTTATAAAATTAAAAAACTAAATTAATTTAAAATTAAAAAATAAAATAAAATTTAATTTTCATCAGAATTTGAAGAGCAAACTTATAAAATATTCCTGTAATAATACATTTTATGAATATAGTATTGAAAAGAAAGAGAAGAAAAAAATGATATCGTAGAGTGTGTAGAGTGATGGAGATTTGATAGTAAAAATCTTGGGATGAGACTGGTAAGAGCACGGGTGTGTGTTTGAGAATAGAAATAGAAAGGTTTTGTGGAAAGTATAAGTGTGATAATGACCTACTTTTTATTTCCCTATGCTATGCTACGCTATGCTATGCTACGCTATGCGTTCTCTTCCCTCCTGGGTTTCAGAAATACGATCTACCTTTATCAGCCCCATGCACGCTTGCCTTTATATCCCCACTTTAACACTTTTTTATACTAACAATAATGCATACAACAAATCTTTTCTTTTTTTAATTGCTGCAACGTTTTTTCTTATATCTAAAAATATTTTATTAATACACTTTTATAATATTTATAGATAAAAGTTATACGTTTAGGCCACTTTAATTCTATCCTAATTTTAAAAGGGTTGTCCAAATCATTGGGCCTAAGATTGATCCATAAAGAGTCAAAGACCCTAATCTGTCCTAACCTCACTCATTCGTCTCATTTTCAGAAAAACAGTTCTCTTATTCCTTCTTAGAGCAGCTGCGAACTCTTTACTAGGGTTTAACCCCAAATCTTGGTCAAAGTTACTCAAGCTCGACCTCTTTTTCCACTTCATGTAAGTGATTTTCAAGCTCTTTACGTATCCTCTATAAGTCATATTTTCGTACTTCTAGTTAGGGTTCCATATTAACCCCATTCCTTTACTGTTCCGCTATTTTCCAGCTTCTGAGTCTGTTCCTTGAGTTATGCTACTCCGTTGTTGGTGTCGAGGCCTTGTACTAGCTCATTCCAAGTAAGGAAAGTTAGGGTTCTTTGCTTTTTGTCGTATGTTGGTTGTTTCACTTCTGTTTTATGATTGTTGTGCCTGGAAAATGCTTGTCTTGAAATAAGAATGAACTGGTTATCGTTGGGAATGTGTGTATGTTTCTGTCACGTGAAGCAGGAGATGGCAAATTGATGTTCTCGCCCAGGCGAGCCCATCTCGCCCAGGCGAGAGTTGCAGAAACTCGCCCAAGAGTATTGTGCGAGTACTCGCTTAGACGAGTGAACTGATTTTTGAGCGAAAAACCATCTCGCTAAGGCGAGATGGCCTCGCCTAAGCGAGCGCCTGCAAACTCTCCCAGGACCACTGTCGCAGTCTCGCCTAAGCAAGGACGTCTGGCTAGAGCGAGACTCGCTGCAAGTCACGCTATTTTCCTGCGCTTGGTAGTTGTGGACTGTTTGATTAATGGATCTACCTAATTTAAAATATGAGGCTCGAAAAATGCATGGAAATCTGTGGTTATGAAATTGGATTGATGTGTTGGTTTGATTTTGGCATGAAATTGATTGGATTATTGAATAATGTCATGAAAGGGATAAATATGCATGAGTGGGAGGGTGTATGGGTTATGAATGACGAACTGGATAAATTCTTGGCATGTAATGAACATGAGATGGTTGGTTATGAAAGTGG
>Ga0214543_1010062_pt1 | contig 14292 bp, 5 predicted proteins | sample CNSS2metaG_FD_160094 | JGI IMG/M metagenome (GOLD analysis project Ga0214543, IMG submission 160094) | Root nodule microbial communities from cowpea collected in UCLA plant growth center, Los Angeles, California, USA - CNSS2 | ecosystem: Host-associated > Plants > Roots > Nodule | place: USA...
TATATGGGTTACTTGATTAATTGTGAATATTTTAATAATTTAAACGAGAATGAAGATATGACGGGGACGGGTATTATGGCGGGTATATGTACATCCACATACCCATCCTCATACCCAATTGAAAAAGTCGGGAATTCCCCATACCCATACCCATACCCAGTCAATGCGGGGATTCCCCGTCAAAACGGGGACGGGTTCGGATAATACCCACGGAGACGAGTTTATTTGCCATCTCTAATTATAATGACTACTATTTTTAGTTTTTAAAATTAGTTTCTAATTGAAAATTTTCTTATTGTCCGAATAGTGAATTAAGTTAATTTAATAAATTTAAAGTCACTTTTAACCTTCTATTCATTATGATTTCTCTATTAAAAAAGTATTTTGTTATTTATTTTATTTTATTAAATTTTATTTTTATTAAAATCTGATGAGTACTGAATTAAGTTAAAGTAGACAATTTAAATCACTTATAACAAATGATTTTATTTTAGTAACTAAATATTATAATTTTTATTCAAACCAAGCTTGACTTAATTTACCTTTGCTTTACATCCAAAACAAAAGTATAACTAATTTCATTACATTTTTAATTAATTATTTTTATTAATTATACTTTTTCATTATTTTCAATTATGTAGCACATTTATCAGGGAATTAAAAGAGTATAAAAATTATATTATAGTTCTTGTATCATAAATACTTAGATGTTTCCCATTTTACTTATCACAAGTAGACAAATTGCATGTTTCAGACAATTTTTTCCAAATGAAAAAAAAAAAAGAATTACACCAAAAGACTTACACCTTATTTGGATAAGGTATACATACAACCATGCTCAAATTAAAATATTTTCAAAGAGTATATTTTCCAAATATTCCAAGTATTTTCGGATGCTTAAGGGGGTAATTATTTATAAACTCGGTGAAATTTTGAAACAACCTAACAAAAGTATGGCTTGGTACAAATCAATTTCAATTTTATATACAATATCTTACTGGGTGTAAAAATCAAAGTCTAACGTCACATATACATTTCATCTCTGGAATTAGTCACATTTTGTAAGGATTAAATTTTAGGGTTTTATAACAAAAATATATGAATTTCACATCTCATTAAACAGTTTCTATTTTGAAAATTTTAATAAAAGTTTTACATTTTTTTTCTTTTTAAATGATCAAACCCTTAGGAGAATTTTATGTATATTTATCTCTGTTTAAAATTCAAAATTAATTATTGTTTTATTAGTTATGTCTCTCTTAGTTTTTAAATTTATCTATATGCAAAATAGAAAATCCCATGATTGCTCTATTACATGTAGAAAATAATTTTTGTATTTTCCAATTTTTATTAAAGGACTAAGGAGAGGAATGGTGTGAATAGCTAATACAATAAAAGAGTCACTCAAAGAATCTTCACTTCTCTTTCTTGGAAACGATGAGGAAAGTTAACATGATAACGAGGACAAGTTCCAAGAATTAGCTTCGGAAAACAGTGTATAATAACCAACCAAAAACCACTAGTGTTTCAAAGAATTTTTCTTTTATCAGCTATAAAAGTGTAATAAAGTTTTTCAATTTTAATAAAATTTGTATTTTATTTATTTTATATTTACATCATGATATCTATATATATATATTAATTAAAACAAAAGTGAAGAATAATATGCTAGTAGGAGCAGTGCAGATTAATGGATCAAATTATTACTCGTGCAACTTGATTGTAAAACTTGTCTTGTCCTTCGAAGAACAAACTTTGTGAACTGAAATTTTCAGGACTGAATCAGAATAATAATTTATTATATATGACAAAAATTTATTATATATATGATAAAAGTTTATATCAGTACAAACTAGCTAGCAAAAACTATTTTACATCCTGATACCTCTAGTTATGCAAGCTTCGTACTCTCTAGTTATATAAACACAATAAAAGCTTCACTATATTTTTTTAATTGTGCATAATTGTTCATGGGATAGAAAAATTCAAGATTGGGTTTAACAAGCTACCCTAATAAAAAGAAGACAACTATATAAAGAAAGGGAGAATCAACAAAAACAAATAAGATGGTAGAATGTGAAAAACACATAATTGGTGATATTGCATGCTTCTTTTGAAGTCTTTTGTTTACATATTTTATTAAAATGTAATGTAGAACAAGGTAGGAAAGCCAAAGATAAGAGATAAAATTGTAGTAAAAATCTAAAACATTCTTCACAAATTATTATTAGCATTCTCTGTGGATGAAATAGGATCTATAAATAATCATGTACACTAACATTTGAGGGTGAACACAAGTACAAAATATATTTATTTCAACTATTACTTTCACATCTTATTCCATACTATTATAAAAGCTATCTCACATTTCTTTTATCCTATAACTATTCATTTCATAACTTCAAGATGAGAAAGATATTAATTAGGCCCAATATGTAACAGATAATGAAAGGATTGGGGACTTAAAGGCTTTAATGTATGTATGTTTGTCGATGGCAGACGAAATTGGAAATAAGTGAATGAATCCCTTTCAAGTTCTCTTTAACAACGTCTCTATTTTTAAGTGTTTGGTGTGTTGTTTATGAATCAGAAGATTTACTGCAATATGTTAATCATTAGAAGTAGAATTGTCAATTTGGTTTAGTCCCTAGGACTTAGTCTTAGCTCATGTGAGCTAGGTAGGAATGACAATACGGTCCGGCCCGACCCGTTTAGGTCCGGTTCGCATAAGACTCACACATTGTGGGCTGGCCCATCCTGTTCCGCATAATTTATGCAGGCTGTAATCACTGGCCTGCCCCGCACATCACTTGGTCTGCGGGCTGACCCGCTTTTTTTTTAATCTTTTTAATTCTTATGATAAACTTTCAATGTTTAAAAATTGGGAAACTTTAAGAAGTTTACAAAATTAATAATAATTCAACATTTTCATCATATTCATATTCATACTATGACATACACAATATATTCTTTAAATTTTAGCACATTAAAAAATACATAATACTTGTCTTTACTAGTTATACAAGAATTTGGAACATTAATGCAAGAGTCCATAAAAAAAGTGACTAATATACACAAGTGCAAATTTTTTTTATGCGGGCTTGCAGACCAGCGGGCTTATGTGGGTCAAGTTGTGATGGGCTTACGAGTTCAACTTCTAGGCCCACCCCACGTATTTTGTGCGGGCCAGGCCCTAATTGCCATCCCTAGAGCTAGGACCAAAAAGGCCCACAAGACAAAAAACCCCCATTAAAGAATCTCGCATGGCCAAAAACTCCACAAAAGTTTTGTGGGACAGAGCTAGTCCATGGGCTTTCTTCTTAAACATGAAAAATATATTATTAAACTTTCCAACGTCGGCTCAAGGCTGACACGTGTAGGACGTCGGCCTGGTCTGGCTCGACCGTAATCCTAGATCGAGCCGTCTCGACTGTGGGCCTAGGTCTGGGTCTTCGGGCTGGTCTGGAACGACCTATCTGGATTGTCGGGCGCCGGACTGACCTGTTTAAATTGTTTGGCCAATTGACCCATCTAAGTCGTCGGGTCAGCCTGGCCTGTCTGAGTCTTTGGGTTAGGACAATATATCTAAGTAATAGACATGTTGAGGTCCTAAACCGACCCACCTGGGACGTCGGACTGGATCGAGCCGCCTGGGTCATATTGGCCATTTAGATAGTTAATGTCTTCGACTAGGTGTATCCCTTTGTTACTAACCTTTGTTTAATATCTCTCATTATTTCCATCAAATTTGTTTTTTCTTTTATTAATTTGAACACCCACTTGTATCCTATGACAATCTTATCATTTGGCAGAGATGTAGTTATCCAAATTTGATTTGAGTCTAAAGCATATATCTCAAACTTTAAGTGTTTCTCCAATAATCAAGTTTGATAGTCTCTATGTAGAAATGTATTTCAATGTGTTAATAGCAAGCCATGACATGAGATGAGTTAGTATATATGACACAAAATATTTAACTATTGCATATGTATAGGATTTTGATTTGTGAGGTTCTTCGTCAACTATGTGTTATGTGTGTGGTAATTCAATATTGTTTTCATGATCATTGTTATTCATATCTTAATAAGGTACAAGGTCAAGTTGTGATGGATGATTTGTCTTGGGTTATTCTTCAATGAATTGGTTCTCATCATGAATATGAAGGTTGCCAATTTCTTTATTTGTTAATATTCTTTGTGACAAGGAAGCGTATGCTCATGAGAGCTCTAGTCACATAAAGTAAATGACCATCTTTTCTCCCAACTATGTTGGTTTTTTTAGGAGTATTGGCACTTAAAGTTTGATGTATTATTCCTTTAGTTTTTAAAGAAATCATTCATGAAAAATTTAGTTTCATTATCATTATTGCTTTTAGAAACTTCAAATTGAGTTTGAACAAAGTAACAAAGCTTTGTAAGGTCCTAGTAGTTTCTTATTTTTCTCTTAAAAGAAAAATGCATGCATGAACAAAAGGTGTTGAATATGGTCCCCAACCATCAACATAGACAGGATAAAATACTCATTTTCAATTTAGATGTGCTAGTGGGGAAAACAAGTTTTTTTTTTTTTCATAATGAAAAACATCACAAACATATTAACAAAAGGAAATTTACTCTTAATGACGTGAATGCAATTATTTAAATATATCCTAATATAAAATGTCAAAAAGTTTTAAGGTTACTAGTAGTGAAATTAAGAATACTAATAACATATGGAGCTGGTTCAGTGAACTTAGGCTCAAGTTTCTAGTAAGATGAGATTCTAAGCACATTAAGTTTGTCTCACATTTTAGATAAACCAATTATTTTCAAGGAATTTTTGTCCTGAAATTGAGAATAGCCAAAATCTATACTTTGAAAACCTGCATTAAAACAATATTGAATTAACTAGTGATGACAACAAACAAAGGGGGAAAGACAAACTTCACTTCACACTGAACAAGTTGAATTTGTTAAACAATAACTTCTAATATTTTGTTCAGCTAACTACACTCTCTTACTCTAACAAAGGAACTACCTCATAAAGTAACAAGTAGATTATAATGGTTTGTTTATATGTACTTCAATACTGAAAAAAATGGTATATAATAAACAGAGATTACTTCACTGGTCACAATTATCAGACCTTTATCCTTATACACAAGGAAACCAAAATTACGAAGCAGAATTAATTGATGACAACATGATAGAAACAATTCTTGCTAAGAAAATCTCAGTTGCCTAGCCTCATTGCTATATTGACTATTTGAAAGTTACTTGGGTGTTTGAGGGCGATGAGGAGAGTAATGCAGATGCAGATTTGTGCTGCTGGTGCTTATCACTGACATTGGTTCTTCATTAGGAACATTTCTTTCTTGTTGATCATTTGCAGAAGATGCATGAAGAAGCATGTCAACTTTCACACATTCCTCTCTCTCCTGCCTAATTTCCTTCATCATTGCTACAACATCTTTCATGGTTGGTCTGTCATCTGGGCTTGAGTTCACACACAGCAAAGCCACTCCTAAGGTCTGCAACATTTCCTCAATTTCAGATTCTGGTCGAGCTCTCAAGCTTTCATCCACCACTTCAACTCCACCTCTTTTCTGTCTTACCCAATCAACAATGTGGAGTCCATCAGGTATTGTTGGATCAATCGGTTGCTTCCCTGTTAGGACTTCTAGCACAACAATGCCATAGCTATAAACATCACTTTTCTCTGTTATTTTCATCATGTAACCATACTCTTCAATCCCCACATACAAAAAAAGGTAATAATGTATACATGTCAGTACACAGTTATGAAAGATAGCATATTCAGACAAAGAATGTTAAATAAATATTTAGTTTGAGTATTGGGGTAGTACTAGTAGTACTATACTAACCAGGAGCAATGTAACCATAGGAACCAGCTAGTGTGCTAGAAGATCGAGCGAAATCTCCATCATCAACAAGTTTTGCAAGCCCAAAATCAGCTATGTATGGTTCAAATTCAGGGCCTATGAGGATGTTGTTGGCCTTGATGTCCCTATGAACAATTGGAGGAGCACAATCATGGTGCAAATAAGCAACACCTTGTGCTGCTCCTAGTATTATCCGAAACCTTATGTCCCATTCCAAGCAGTTGCCACTTCGTTCATGAAGCAGACTTCCCAGACTCCCATTTGGCATGTAATCATACATAAGCAACCTTGTGTTTCTGTTCCAACAGCAACCCAAGAACCTTACAATGTTCTTGTGGCGAATTGAACCGAGAGTTTTTACCTCTGCTGAAAAGGAATCACGTACCCCTCCATTAACTGCTAACTTGTCACTTTGATCATCACATTTTGCAGCTATTGTTGTTGGCCATAGTCTTTTCACAGCAATGATATCCCCGTTTTCCATTTCGGCACGATAAACAATCCCTGAACACCCCTTTCCAATTACATTGGATTCCACCAAACACTTTAAGACTTGCTCCACAGAGAAGTTTACCTTTTGGAATGGGGTGAACTGCCAAGGCCATGAATCTCCTCCCATCTCAGAATCATTGTCTGCTTGAATGATTTTCCTTGCTCGAAAGACAGTAACAACTCCAAATACTGACATTGCAACAATCAAGGCACTGAGCAGCCCAATAGCCAGTTTGATTATCTCTGACCTCTTAGAATTATTACCATTAAGCATTTTTGTCATAGCATCACCGCTAACAAAACATGAATCATGACCATTAGGACACAAACCTTGGTTTCCAGCCAAATCTGTTGCTGATAGTTGATGGAATAACTTGGTGTCTGGAAGATAACCAGTGATTTTGTTGTAGGAAATGTTTAGAGAAACAAGATTTTCTAGCCCTGAAAAGGCCGCCAAGTCACCTTCAAGATTGTTGTGTGAAAGGTCTAGAACTGACAGTTTTTTCAGAGAAGAAATCTCTTGTGGGATCACTCCAGATATTGCATTGTGACTCAGATTTAGAGAAATATCAAGTGCTTCAATTTGAAGCAGTTCTGGTGGAATGCTCCCTGAAAAATTGTTGCTGCTAAGATCTAGAAGCTGAAGACCTGAACATTGCCCAATTGAGGAGGGAATTGGCCCAGAGAAAGAGTTTCTACTTAGGATTACTCTAAGAAGTGAAGTGAGTTGGCCAATACTCATTGGAACCTCACCAGATAAGTTATTCATAGAAACATCCAAGACCTCTAACCTTGTGAGAGAAGACAGATAACTAGGCAAAGCACCAGAAAGGGAGTTGTTGCTTAGATTCAGCATTTGCAGTTCTTTACAGTTTCCAATCTCAAATGGTAATGACCCAGTAAGCTGATTTTCAGACAGATCCAGGAAATAAAGGCTCTTAAGAGAGCCAATTTCTCTTGGTATATCCCCACTGATTCTGTTGCCTACAAGTCGGAGGCGAATGAGGGAAGTGCAGTTGCCAATCTCAGGAGGAATAGGGCCAGAAATATCATTAGAGATTAGCAGAAGCTTTGTTAAATTTTGAAGTTTGAACAGGCCTGGGGGTAAGCTATCAGTGAGTGCATTGTATGACAAATCCAAAGCCTCAAGGCTTCTACAACCTCCCAAGGATGATGGAATGCCACCTTCAAGTTTGTTCTGCCAAGCAAAAAAGACTGTTAGCTTTGTCAAGCTTCCAATCCCAGGTGGAATTGAACCTGATAGCTGATTTGTATCCAACTGCAACTGTACGAGGTTTGAGAGATTGGATAGAGCTGGTGGTATGGAACCAGAGATGTTATTGTTACTCAACATAAGTTCTTCAAGATTTGAGAGTTTCCCCAAACTTTGGGGTATTCCACCAGAGAGAGAATTCAAGGAGACATCAAGAATCTTCAAGTTTCTGCAGTTACCAATTTCCTCAGGAATGTCTCCAACAAAATTGTTTTGCCACAGCAGCATCTTTTCCAGCTTCTGAAGCATACCAATCTCTCTTGGCAGGGAACCAGAGAGGTCATTCTCATAAAAAAATAAATTGACAAGCTCTGAACAGTTCCCTATTTGAGGAGGAATCTCACCAGAGAGCATAGTACTATAAATAGACAAGGTCTGAAGCATACCTAGCTTGCCGATTGAAGCAGGCAATGAACCAGAAATTTTTGTCTCAGCAAGACCCAACACTGTCAAATTTCTGCAATCTCCTAGCTCATCTGGAATCTTCCCCACAAGGCCATTGTTCCCTCCAGCTCTTATAACCTCCAGATTTGACAACTTTCCTAGCTCCACAGGAAGATCCCCACTGAGACTGTTATCGAAAATGTCAAGGGTTTTGAGATTGACACAATCACCAAGCTCACTAGGGATTGAGCCTGTGAGATGGTTGGAGTTCAAGCTCAAGTTTTGGAGGTTTTTGAGCCTCCCAACACTTGAAGGAATGCCACCCACAAGACTATTGGAGCTAAGATCAAGAACTCTAAGCTGAGAACAGTTTCCAATGTCAGGTGAGATAGTCCCAGTGAGGTTAGCCCCAGAAATGACCAATATTTGAAGGAAGGGAAAAGATGAGATTTTTGAAGGGAAGGGAAGGGCTAGCTCAACATTTTGAATGGTTATCTCAGTGACAAGGTTTGCTGAAGAGCATTTGATGTAAGACCAGCTGCAGGGATTGGAGTCCAAAGGGTTCCAACTGGAAAAGGCTGAAGGAGTTTTGGAAGAGCTTTGCATCCATGAGACCAATGCAGCAACTTCATCAGTTGCAGCAAATGAAAGAGGAAGAAGAAGTGCAAAGAGAAGAACATGGCGAAGAAGGTGATGGTGATGGTTTGTGATGAAAGCTTGCCTCGACATTTGGTTGTGGTTTTTTTGGTTGCTCAAGGCTTGCCTCGGCATTGACATTGGCAATTCCCTCAAAAACTCAACCAAACACAAGCATATCAAATCAAGTTATCAACAACTCTTGGTTTTGTTGCATTGGGACTCTCTTTTTTTTTAAGTCTCACTAACTCACTCACTCTGGTGCCACCACCATAGTTTCTAGGATTACTGTTATACTTGCTTTGTAGTAAAGCAAGAAAAGGAGACAGGGTATTATTATTTTATACGATTTTGAAGTGAACAAGCACCACCTCCTCTGCCTCGGGGTTCTGTTCTTTTGCCTAATATTTTCTCTGGCATTGAATTATGTGACTTGTTTGGCACAAAACTAGTTAATAAGCCATGTGTTGTTGCATTGTTTTCCTCAACCTAGTCACTAACTTAGTCTGCGTCATTTATATATTGTGTTGATAAACGAGCTTCTTCTTTAATTTGAAAGACTCGTTGCTCTACTTTCTGGCATTTTGCTCCTTGTTTCCAAAGCTTCATTCAAAGCAGATTCCCCTTGCATTTTCCAGATTATTAGAATTGCTTTCCAAGCATCTTCGTCAACATAAAAAATGTTACTGCTACACATGAAACCATATATTACTTCACTGTCATTACCATCATAAATAATGTTTTGTAAATAACATTTTCATCACTGTCCCACTACTATCTTGTTTTTATTACTCTATTTCTTTGTAACAGTCGTATAAGTTTTTTTTTCATCAAAAACTAAAGAAAATGTTTAATAGTTTATTTATAATATAATCTCAAATGAGTTACCTATAATAATATATTGTAGTTAATGTGTTTTTCTTAAATAACAATCCCATCTATTCAGTTGTTTTAGGAGTTGAGGATATTTTTCACTTTAACTATGAAAATTATTTAATTTTTCTAAAGTTTTAATATAATTTTAAGTGAATTACATACTTCTTTCAGTCTTTTTATCTCAATATATATTTGTATGTCATTATATATTTTTTTATCATTACTTATTGTCCTTTCTCCTATATAATTAAAATAAGATGTATAATTAAAAAAAAATAGTTAAAATAAAAGTTTTTTGTAAAAATAATATAACATTTAGAAAGGAAACGAAAATTAGGGGATATATAACATAAGAAGAATTACAATATAATTGTGGACCATATTGTAATCAATCTAAATGACATTATTTAAAGATCACCTATTAACTAATTTTTGCTTAGAACTAGATATATTAAAAAACAGAACAAATATCTTCAAGTCATAACACAATTTGTACCACAAAAATGTCCAAAATTTTTAAATGAAAAAAATGCTAAGTTTGGATAGTGACAGTTCATTTTTATCACTTCCACTCCAATTATTACACTATGTGTATAGTTTTCAATTTAGACAAACATTATCTTCAACCTGGTTCCATTTTTTTTTATGAGAACTAAATATATATGCTGAAAGTTTGTGATTGAAATTATTTTAAGAATAGTTTTCCTTTGTGTCTTTTTGTTTCCCCAATAATTGCAAGCATATGAATAAACCTCAAGGGATAGCATATGAGTGTTGTTGATAACTAGCAGTGGCATTCATAAGGGTATCCACTTTTCTTGGTGACATATTTAAGGTAGATTTGGACATGTATTGCCCTCACCTCTTCACCTTTTAACCTAATCATCAATGTTTGATTCTCAAACAAAGAACCAACCATAAGGCATTGCCTCTCAACACAGTCTACAAGATCTCAATAATTATTATAGGCAATAGTGGCCATATGACGCTACTTTTGTTTAAGAGGGTACATATATATATATATTATATAAGACAAAGAAGATGATATTTTAACCTATTTTTTCTGACTCACTTTTAACTTACTTCTTTAATTATCATTAGATCATTTATTTTAATTCTTTTTAGTGATGTGATGTGATGATCTAATGGTGATTCAAGTGGTGAGTTAAAAGTGAGTAAAAAAAAAGATTAGAGTATCATTGTTCATAAGATAATTAGAAAACTATTATCCACAAGAGTTAGAAAAAAACTATATTCTGTAGTGAGGTAGAAGAGTAAAAATAACTAAAATGTAATGATATTAATATATAATATTATTTACATTACTTAATATATACTAATTCTAATATTTTAGAATATATTAAAAAATAACTTATTAACATCATTGTATTTTAAAAACTTAAAAAAATATATTAAAAACATCAAAATTCTGTATCAAGAAAAATAACAAGTCAAGTTGGATACGAATAATATCTATAAATTACTCGGTTTGCAAAAAAAAGTTTCATATATCACCTATTTCATTATTTCTCAAATATTCATTTAAAGAATAATAATAGTTTTTTAGTACCCGCTTGGTACATACTTACAAATATTTAAAAGAAATTTATAAATTTTAAAATAAAATTATTAAAAAAATATAAATTATAAATTAAATTAAATTAATTAATATTTATATTTAATTTAATTTAATTTAATAAAATATAAATTAAATTTTCTTTTTAATTTTTTATGAATAATAGATATTCCCACCTAATTAATTTATAAGTGATGAACAAATTATTCATTACATATTATAATATCCATTTAAAATATTATTTAGTACGCGTAACAAATTTTATTCGCAAAAATTCATTTATACAAATATTTTTGTCAAATCGTATGATAATTAAAAGAAAAAAAAAAAGGATTTGACTTAATGGCTAGATGGTAAAAACGCCAGAGAACCGGTGAGTATGTGATAGTTACCCATGATGGCCCATAAGCAAGAGGACATTTAGAAGTGTCTTTTCAGTTATTACCCTTTCATGCTTTGATTTCAGAGGCAATTGTCCAACATTCACTGTTCATTCCACCCTTCTCATTAACACATGATTTGACCTCACTTCTTCAACTTCACATTTTTAATGTCTTGTCAGTTTCAAACTCTTTTACACATATCTTTTAAGATTTCACAATTTTATTAGATAACAATCAGATGGATTCCTGTTATGTTTTGATTTGATGTGTGAATTATTTGACTTTTTTATTATAAAAATATATGTTTATTACTCAAATTAATGTAAAAGTTTGATTTTTTTTTTATATAGTTTCTTATGCCTTTGTATTAGATGTGAATAAAATATTACTCCCTTTTTTTAGGTAAGTCTCTTGCTACCATTTATAACATCACTTGCTAGTACCATGTATGATTATAACAAGTCAATGCAACATGCATGGATGAACTAATTTAATTTTAAACATTGAGTACATCATATGTAACACATGTATCTATGTACTCACGTTTCATTTCAAAATTCAAATATCAACAACGTATATCACAAATTGCATAATTGCATTTTCAATAAAATTAAAGTATTCCTTAACAATACTCCTTATGAATAATGTCAACCGAAACATTGTCAAAAAGATATTCAAATCTTTAGTCATATCTTCAATGCACAATGTAATTATCACATCTATTAAACATGTTCCACCAATCACTCATTTGACACATCAAAAATATCACTAGTAAACATTAATCTCAACTTCATACATCCAACTGGTAATATGGGCTTTTTTTTGTTTAGGGTCTATTGGAACTCAAATTTGCATAAATGGGTCCGTTATTACCAAAATAGGTCAAGTCGTCAGGGAGGATAACGACATCAGAGGCAATGTCGTCATCTCCCTGACCGGTTTCTTAATTTTTTTTCAACAAAGGTGATGTCGTCGTGCAGAGAAGCAGTTTGTTTGAAACGAAAAAGTGAAGTTGTCTTCACACATGATGACTTCACTTTTTCTTTTTCTCTTTTTTTTCGTAATAAATGAATTTTGATTATTTTTTAGGATTTGGAAGAATAATCAGTAAAAAAATATTAATAGAATAGAAATAAACATTACATTAATATATTTTAACATTGATTAATAATTAAAATACAACAATTAAGTTAGTAGAAAATCATCTATGTCCTCCAGTTCCACATGGAGGTCGTCTTCTAGGTCTGGTTGGTAGTTGTTCTTGGTGTGGTTCATCATGATCATCATCTTCATGTTGATGACTTTAAGAAAATTGGGGATGGTGAACCGTTGTTTGGGGAGTTTGAGAAGACATTGGCGAAGGATAGAATGACATTGATGAAGAAGATCCTGGATAATAGGCGGATAGTGGTGTCATGGTTGAAGTGCCAAACATCTGTGATGGACCAGCACCATAACCTGACTGATGCGAGAAGAAACCGCACGAGGAAGGGACATGTTGGAATTAGGTGTTTGATGGGTTGCCAAACTGAGGGTATGAATGTCCAAACATTTGACTGTGACCCATAGACGAGTGCCAAAAAAATTGTTGGTGATGATGTATAAAATTTGGAGAAGACTCGACATGGCCAGTGTAGGGTTGTGAAGCAGGTTGGGATGGTTCTTGTGACATATCATACTGTAAAATAAATAGCAAGGTCATTCCCATGAATAATTACGCATGATAAAGAGATGTACAACATTGTAGTAAAATTGACCTCATCGTCGGAAGATGTCGTATTTGAAGATATATAGCAAATAGTGTGGTTTATATACCATTGCATGTAGGGTGTTTCATCACGCAAATGGTCGTTTCCGCTAAATGGTGTACCTTGAATGACTCGATTTTGTCGGTCATTCCAAATTACAATCCAACGATGATGTTGTGCCACCTAATCTCTTTCATTTCTCCCCCTCAAGTCATCCTTGTGGACTTGATCCAGGTTAATCGGGTCAAGTGGGATGTTTTGTCTTAAACCAAATTGACGCATGACCCTATCCGCCTAATGGAATTCGACTGTTGTGAAGCAAATTATAGGGATTGTTGCTCTAGCCACTATAGGGATGTCAACAACAATCAACCGACGAACTTCGTTTTGAATATAAGGCCTCCACAAGAACTGAAAAAACATTTGTAGACATTAGTTTCAAATTTAGAAAAATAAATTTTACTTAACTTAATTATTACCTATCTTGTACGAATTTGATCAAATTTCAAGTGAAATTCACTAACTGATAAAGAACCAGCATTTCTCTAATCTTCTTGGTTCATCCACCTAAAAGGTGTATGAATTTGAAGTAAGTTAAATTACAAGGAAAGCATAATAAAAAACAAATAACTGGCAGAAAGTTAGTTTTTACCTTCTGCATACGGGGAAACCATCCCATGCAGCCACTTCCTCATCACTTAAAGGGTCAAGTTGTGGAGCTATAGAAGTGATCATCTCCCAAGCCCAACTGATGAGTTCAAATTTTTGCCCTCATTTAATATTTAAATTTGGGGATTTAATTGAATTTTCTGTGCTTAAAGATTGATTTAATTAGGATTTGTGATTATTGGATTTATTGAGTAAGTTTGGTAAAAGTGGCGTAAAAATTGATTTTAGTTGCATAAAATATTATTGAATATTCTAACGTTTGTTAATGCAGCTGGAATTTATTTTTGGTCAATTAATAGTGTGATTTTAAAATATTCAAAGTTACAAAATAAGTCCAAAATCAAGAAATTCTGAAAAAGAATAAATCAGGAGCT
>Ga0214543_1010063_pt1 | contig 14290 bp, 12 predicted proteins | sample CNSS2metaG_FD_160094 | JGI IMG/M metagenome (GOLD analysis project Ga0214543, IMG submission 160094) | Root nodule microbial communities from cowpea collected in UCLA plant growth center, Los Angeles, California, USA - CNSS2 | ecosystem: Host-associated > Plants > Roots > Nodule | place: USA...
GTCAGGGAAATTCAACCCATTAAAGACTGGAACAGACGAAGCATGCGCGTGTAAAGATACCGGAACAGAGACTGCAATTAACACATGCCTAACATTAATGCTTTGAGTCATAAAACTAAACGTAAAACAGATTCAGATATAAACAATCATTCTATGCATACTAATGTTCTCCTTTGGGAGATCCACTAATACACAAACATAAACATAATGATGCTAATCATATTATAACATTATTGATAATTAAAATATGCATCAACTAGAATCACCTACTACCTTTGGGTATATAAATAAAACTAGTGACGCATACAAAATTATCTACAATCATGTTCATTAATTATGAGAATAACTAATCAACCTTTGGGCGATCCTTAAATGTCTTATAATTAATGAATTTTAATTAACCCATAAATTTAATTATTCATAATTTAGCATCCATACTATGGGTAATTAAAATAAAAAACATTAATAATTTGAAATCATATAAACTTTAAAATTTTGGTCACTTTGGTGACTAACAAAATTTATCATACTTAATTTCAAATAAATAAATACACATACATTTAATTGCTATAAGCTTTATATAGCTTCCTCATTAATTTTAATTTAACAATAACAAACATAAATATTATTGTAAATTAAAATAAAATTATTAATTATTTATATAAATAAAATAATTAATATTAATTTTATTGGTAACGTAATCCAATAAAAATATTAAACTTTAATTTTAATAATCACACGGTTCACACATTATGTTCCAATTTGCACTTCAGGGTAGTGGTTTTATGCCATTCACTATGTATTCATTCCAAATACACGTGCACACAGGTAACGGTTCTAAACTTTCATTATTTTCCTGATGCACGTTCATACATTAACGACACACTTTCATTCACAAGTTCACACTTTCATTCACACATTACTTTATTCCAAATTAAAATAAATAATAATAATAATAATAATAACACTTTTGCACATAACAATATTATTATATCTTCATTCAATTGCCAATTAAAAACAAAACACCATTACAGTAAATTACAGTAAAGCACGCGCACGCATAAATTCTGATTAATGGCAACAGTGGATGCAACATTTTAATGGTAGCAGCGAAAAATGGTAAAACCCCTAAATTATATAATTAGGGTTCATCAAAATAAATTGCAAAGCATAAATCTTAAAATCCCTAAATTCTTGATTAGGGTTTATCTAATTAGACATTAATACATAATTGGAAAATCATAAATCCTACAACATTGGCTCTGATACCACATGTAAAATTAATTAAGGATCTTTAAGATTTATAATTCTCACACGATAAATCATAATAGAGCACTAACCTTGATCCATGAGAGATCCTGTGAATATGCGTTCTTCAAATTTATAATCTTGTGTGCTCTTCAACCACCGTTTCCCAATCTATCTCTTTGCCTTTCTTTCTCTTCTCACACGTTTTTGATGGGTTACAGTGAAAAAGAACCTTATGGCCAGAGACAGAACCCCAATTCCTTTTTATAGACCAACGTCCATCAAGTTGGTTTTTATTTTATCTTTATCTTTATTTTATTATCACTTCCCATAATAATAACCAATAAGTCTTTATATTTTATTAAATCACAATTGGGCCCATCATAATATTTCAAATGAGTCACTAATAGAATTAATTCGTCAATTAATTCTAACATGGGATAGCGAAACCCATCCCCGTCCCGCCCTATTGCCATCTCTACTTTTAACCTTATTTAGTTTTACTTTTCACAATCTATTTTAATCACATATTCCCTATAAGAAATATACTATCTTGAGATATTCTTTTATCCTGAATTATCGATATATTCTTTACATAACTTATTTATTTGAAATAATACATTGATGGATTTGAATTTTTATATATGATTGGATTTGATATCAAAATAAATCATTTTAAAAAAAAAGATAATTGTTATTGGTATAAATGATAGTAAATATATTGAGAATGAGACAAGATGCATTACCGTTTATCTTTTTAGTGTTTATGATATTTTCTTGGAGGTAAATAAATATATATATATATATATATATATATATATATATATATATATATATATATATGAGGAAATTTGGAAATTAGACACATAAGATTTACATTTAAATCGTATGTTATAGTATTAAACAATGTCAAATAAGACTAAATTGGGAAAGTCTAATTATATTCTTTAAAATCTCACAAACACTACAAGAATAAAATGTAATCACATTTTTAATATATTTAATATCAATAAAATTATTAATTTCAATCATATAATTATATCCAATGAGAAAATCAAATATATTAGTATAGTATATTAAGAATGTAATTTACGGTAGATAATAAATTTGATGATAAGATTAGATTGCATAAATTAATTTTATCTTATTTTTTTAACTAGTTTTTTATTTTTGCATAATCCTTCATTATAAAAGTGTGTAGTTGTAGCTCTCCCTTGCAAAGAGAGACAAGAATAGAGATATTAAGATGGCTACGTCATGTGTTGCTGTGATGACACGATGTGTATAGTTATATAGTCTTGAAAGAGAGTTTGACTTGATTCGTAGTATGATTGAGTTGTTTCCTTTCTTTTCTATGGATACAGAATTTCCTGGTGTCATCTTTTAGTCAGATCTAGCACTCCGACAATCACAAAATAACTACGCAGTGATGAAAGTCAACATGGAATGTATGCACCTCATCCAAGTCGGGTTGATCCTTTCGGACTGCCACAACAACCTTCCAACCTTTGGAACTTCCAACCGTTTCATTTGGTTATTCAACTTTTGTGAGTTTGATATCACGCGCCATCCTCATGCTCCTTCTTCCATCGCCCTCCTACAATGTCAAGGCATGAATTTTCATAAAAATCGAAACTTTGGAGTTAGCATTGTGCGATTCGCTGAGCTCATGATGCTCTCAGGACTCCTCTTGCAATAGTCATATTCACTGGATTACTTTTCATGCTGCTTATGATTTTGCCTACATGATTAAAGTATTGAGCCATCGTTTTCTGCACATGCAACCACTTCTACCTCCTAACTTGGGTGACTTTCTGCAACTCGTTAAATTCTTCTTTGGACAAGAAGTATACGATGTTAAATACCTTGTTAGGTTTTGTCCCAACCTTTGTGGCGGTTTAGACAAAGTTATTGAGTTGCTAGGTTTGGATAATAGTGCTAGAAAAATTCATCATGCAGAGTCTGATAGTTTGGTCACTCTACATGTTTTTAATGAGATTAAAAGATTATAATTTTATACTCATAATGACTTGGAAAAACATGCAGGAGTTGTATACGGTATAGAGATGTCATAATATTCATGTTTTAGAATGTTTGTACTTTCCAGCTTTCATTTATTTTCGTACAGAGAGAGGAATGTATATATTTGAGATGGTTACATGAAGATATTCGTTTTTCTAACATCATATTTGTTGTTTAATAATAATTTATATAATTATAAAAAATGAATTTATCTTTTTGTGTATATATATTTTTAAATTTAGGTTTTTAATAAGTAATTAATTTTTAATTTAAAATAATCATCTTATTAATTTTATTTTCCTAAATGATTATCTTTTAAATTTAACTATTTTTTTTAAAATATTTTTTTAATTCAATAGTTTTTAGATTAAAATAAGTATTTATAATAATGAAATTTATTACTGAATAAATAAATTATTTATAAGAAAATTTAAAAAAAAATTATTTTTATTTTTATAATTATAATTTTTTTATTTTTTCTTGTTATTCAAAATTGGATTTTATTATTTATAATAACTATTTTTTCAAAATTAAATGCAAATAATAGTTATGAATTCAAATAACTATTTATAATAATAAAATTATTTACAAAATAAATAAATATTATTTTTGACCTTGTCAAAGGAGAATACTTATTTGTACAACTTATTTGTTTTATTTATTTTCTAATTATTCTGCTATTTTTATTTGTTTGACTTTCACTTATGAAAAAACAATTATTCAATTGTCATCATTTACGTGGCTTATAATGAAAATTGATTTTAAAAATATGCAATGAACATTATTTATTCTGTTATAGAGTTTATAGTCAAAATTAAGTGATGATAAGATAATGATAATTATAATATTTTCTTGTACAAATTAAATTATATTATGTGATTTGGAGACTAATATTCATGTTCTATAATGCAACATGTTATATTAGTAGTATAAAACTAATAGCATAAGACATTTCATAATAATATTCAAAATAGATAATTTGTTATCTAGAAAGTTGTTATTAAAGTTATTCCAAGTTATAACTATATCAATAAGAGATACAAAGTTGTTATCTAGAAGAGTTTTCTAAAAAGTGATAGAATGAGGGAGTTAGGGCTAGTTTAAGGGTTTTTGACACCTTATGGGTCAGGCTTGGACCCAACAGATTAGGACAGACCCTTAAACATTGGGGCAGAATTTAAGTGAGACTTACATTATATATTGTGATTTGATTTGTTGTCAAAATAAATCATTTAAAAGAAATAATAGGTATTTTCTCATGCATTCATTAATTTGGTATTTTCTTATGCAACTTAATTTTTAGCTTACTTAAAACTAGTTACTTTTGTAAAGTAAAAGCTAACTTTATAATTCTTTAGAAAAACTATTATACAACAGAAATATTGTTCAACATAAATTTACTTTATATTAATTTAGTTTGACCATAATAAATATGTAACAGTACAAGTATCTAAGTTGATTTTACATGTCATAATTACTTTAATCAAATTTTATTTTATTGACAGTTTTTGAATAACTTAATTAAAAGAAGTGAATTATTACATATAACAAGAAAATCTTATTCCCTTTAACCTTATTTAGTTTTACTTTTCACGGTCTATTTTAATCACATATTCGCTATAAGAAATAAACTATCTTGAGATATTCTTTTATCCTGAATTATCTATATATTCTTTACATAACTTATTTGAAATAATACATTGATGGATTTGAATTTTTATATATGATCGGATTTGATATCAAAATAAATCATTTTAAAAAAAAGATAATTGTTATTGGTATTGTTCCTGTAGAGAACAAACAAGATCTGTCAGATACAAGTATTACCTTACCCTGGTTTGCCATCTCCTCAGTAAGCCTCTTCCCAGTTGATATATATCGTTTACGGGTATCTCGAAGTGCTCAGTTTGGACTCGAGAGGGGTTACTTGCAGAAAGGACTCTGAAGCTCAAGTCAGCAAAATCTCTCAAAAAGACAAATTTGGTGATCAGGGAAGTAATGAATGCGTACCTTTAATTCGTGGGGTCCATGCGTATTTATAGATTATTAATTATGTCTGGCCACGTCATGGGCTGGGCCCTTGCTTGGGCCGTAGGTGGGCCTAGGCCCTAGCCCAGGCCCTTAGTTCGATTATTGTGGGCTGGTGGATCTTATTGAAACGTTTATTTTTTTGCCAAGTCCTTGGTTATTTTCGTGGAGTTGTCGGCCTAGGCCGGTTACCCTTTAACGACTTAGGCCGCTATTGTTGTTTTTGGCTTGTTTTATCAATGTCTCTTCTTAGTGGTTTTAGTTCGGGTACCTTAGCATGTATATGGTAATTGCTATTATTTGGCTTAGGCCGACTAGGTGTGGTGCACCAGTCCCCCAGCCTTTGTCGATATAGTTATGTCGGTAAAGGATGACAAGTATTTGTTGTTTTTCGGCTAGGCCGACTAGGTGTGGTACACCGGTCCCCCAGCCTTTAAATGTGATGAACAATGTTAAGGCTAAAGACAGGAAAAGGTTTGTAGCAGGTAAGGGGGTGTCAGGGGTCTACTCAAAAAGGGTTTTTGTGTCGTCGTTCCTAATACTCATGACCTTTGGTGTGCCTTGTGTCGATTGGTATGGGTTGTGACTTTTGGCGGGAAGAAGTTTTGTTGTTTGGAATTCATGCTTATAAATGCGGATTTTGCGAAGGGTTTGCATTTGTTAGCTCATTTGTGAGAATTTCATAATCAGAGACTTGGGTGCGTAAGATCTGTCCGACAAGTTCCTTGTTTCTGCCGACATCTTTCAAAAAGGTATGTCTAGTAGTAGTGATACTGTGTCATTGTCTTCTTCAAGTAGTAGGAGTGTGCAGTCTGGGGGAGTGTAGGTAGGCGTTTTGAGGAAGAGAGTACTAGTCTGGTGGCTGTGTAGGGAGGATCCCGATGGAGATAGTGACCAAGGTGAGGGAAGATCCTCCCAAAGAAATAGCAGAGAGTAATTGGCCGACTAAGGCCGGTTATGACTGGGTAGCGGCTGATGTTCCTAATCAGTCGTCATTATTCTGGTGGTCTCGTTTGCTGAATTCGTGGTTGAACTATACCCCCGTTATCGCGAAAGGCGTGGACCGTGGTATCGTGTCACTAGAGTGGGGGAGCGCTATTGAGCGCGTTTGTCACGGCCAAGAATGAGCTGCCGAAAAATTCTTTTACATGTATATGTGCCATTTCTCTTAGTTACATGTGAGGTTGCCGCTAGATGACTTCACCATGGGGGTACATTGTCAGCTCAACATGGCGCCTACTCAACTACATCCGAATAGTTGGGCCTACTTGCAGGCCTTTCGTGTTTTGTGCCATTCACTGTATCTGCAGCCTTCTCCTCATGCGTTTCTATATTTTTATGACACGAGATCCTGACAATCGACTACCTGGTTATCCTTGGTGAACAGGTTGAGCATTAGTAGACTGGACGCGTTTTCACAGTCATTCAAGCACTTCAAGGATGGCTATTTCAAGGTTGTGGTGAAGGAGGGGGGCAAGTCGCATTTTCTTAATGTAGATGGGAGTACAAAATTCCCTTTTAGTTGGACGAGTAGCCCTTCTCGGTATAAGGATATGGGTACCGATGAGTTGTCGGCGGTGGATAGGGAGGTGGTGGAGGTCCTGATGAAGTTTACTGATAAACTGCCCACTAAGGGCTTAGCTAGGGTTTATAATTCGGTTCACCAGATTATTGATATTGAAGGTATCTATTTATGACTTAAACTGTCTTGATGTTTCTAAGTTAAACTAACCGGAACTTGGTGTATTTGTGCAAGACACATGGCTCAAGGTAGAAAGAAGAACCTGACGCTTTTTCAAACACTGAGGAAGGAGAAGGTCGTGAAGGCGAAAGTAGCTAGGAATACTGAGGTCCCAAATTTACAAGAGTCATTGGTTGAGGTGCACGTTCATAGCGGAACCAAGAGGAAGGCCGAGTTACCGGTTATGCCTAGTATGGGCAAGGATGTGAAAAAGGTAAGGACGACCTTGCTTGGGCAGGGGTCATTGAGTAGGGCTAAAGGACCAGAAGCCGGTCTGATAGAGTTGTTGGAGACGGTTGTTAGGAAGGACATCGCGATTAATCTGCTAGAGATAGTGATTAATTCTATCGATAGCATGGAGCCGGACCACCTGGTGAGGACGATGGTGGAGTTTGGGAGCAAGGCGCTAATTTTGAGTCGGCGGATTGGTTCGTTGTATCACCGGGAGGTGAAGGAGGGGAACCGAGAAAAAGTGGAGGAGTTGCAAGAAAAAGTTGACAAGTTCGCAGAGGAAAGGGCTGCGTGGAAAAAGGAGAGGGAAGGGTGAGAGGAAGAAAAAAAGAGTTTGGGAACCTGGAAGGTTTGCTGTCTGGATTTGGAGAGTAAACTTAACGGGAGGATAGCGGACCTTGAGGCGGATTATGATGAATTGAAGGAGAAATATGAAGGCGTGGAGGTGGAGCTCAAAGACTTGAAAGGTTCTATTATTCAAGAGCACATCAACGGGTTCAAGAAAGGGGTGAGGTAGACGACCTTCTTTTGCCAAGATATTGATGCGGCCAATCCAAGATTTGACGTGAACAAGGATGTGGTGGACGACCAACTTGTTAATGAGGTCGAGAGCAGCCCTGAGGAGGAGGTAGAGAAGGGAGCAGCGAAAGAGGACGAGAATGCGAGAGATGTCGTGAAGGGTGATGACAGCAAGGCGGCTTAGGACATTTATTGTTCATGATGTTAAACTGACAATGAATTCTAAGTTTGTAATAATTCGTACACTATTTTACTTTGCTTTTAATATGATGAATGCTTTGTGTATGCTATGTTGTTTGTTTGATGCCGATATCTTGTGTGATAGAGGTGCGTTAGTGGTATGGTATAATTGTGAGTGGATGTTTGATGTATGTGATGTTTGGCGAATGTGATTTTTGATTGAGGGTATTCGACCCAGGCCGCTTACATGTGGTAAGGGTGGGGAATTTAAACGAATTAACATCAAGTTAAGGGTGTTCGACCCAGGCCGCTTACTTGTGGTAAGGGTGGGAAACTTAAACGAATTAACATTAAGTTAAGGGTGTTCGACCCAGGCCGCTTACTTGTGGTAAGGGTGGGGAACTTAAACGAATTAACATTAAGTTAAAGGTGTTCGACCCGGGCCGCTTACTTGTGGTAAGGGTGGGGAACTTAAACGAATTAATATTAAGTTAAGGGTGTTCGACCCAGGCCGCTTACTTGTGGTAAGGATGGGGAACTTAAACGAATTAACATTAAGTTAAGGGTGTTCGACCCAGGCCGCTTACTTGTGGTAACGGTGGGGAACTTAAATGAATCAACATTAAGTTAAGGGTGTTCGACCCATGCCGCTTACTTGTGATAAGGGTGGGGAACTTAAAAACGTGTGAGAAGCGAAGTGAGGAGTAGTCGTGAGGTTGAGAACCCTTTGTTTATTCATGAAATCTGGGGTGCCTCGTTAAAACCTCCCTGGCCAAAACCCTCCTTTGGGAAAAAAGACCAGGTGAGGAAAAAGAGTACACCCAGGGTTACAAGTATTTGGTACAAAGCATGTCTTTAACTAAAGTAAAACTTGAGATGGGATACATTCCATGTATTAGGTATGTCTTCCCCTGATAACTGTTCAAGCCTTCACGTATTCAGTATGGGCCGTCCCAATTAGCGGAGAACTTGTCATCCTTCTTTCTTGCACTGCTGGCCATTCTCCAAACTAAGTCTCCCTTTGCGAACGATCTCGGGTGTAGGTTCATATTGTACTTTCTGGTCGCTTGCTGTTTGGCGGCTAAGTTACGTATTTGGGCTTTTGCTCTTAATTCGGGTAGGAGGTTGAGGTGGGTGCTCATGTTTTGATGATTCTGGTCGGGGTCATATAGTTCTCGGCGTAGAGATGGTTCACCAATTTCAACGAGTATCATGGCGTTTGCGCCGTACACTAGGCTGAATGGAGATTCGTTTGTTGCTTATTGAGGGGTACACCTATAGGCCCATAGAACTTCTACTAATTCTTCTGGCCATCGGCCCTTGTCGTTGTCCAACCGCTTATGCAGTTCTACTAGTATAACTTTGTTTGCTACCTCAGATTTTCCATTGGTCTGTGGGAATCGAACCCCTAACCTGACCTTTAACACCTCAGATTTTTTGAGCAACTGTATGATGGGTTGGGTTTGTTCAGCTAGTTTGGGAAGGAAGCGGGAAATGGCTGTGAGGCGGCCTATGAGGCGTTGTACCTCTTTGATGTTGGTGGTGCTTCGCATTTCTATGATCGCATTGCATTTTTCAGGATTGGCCTCTATACCGCGCTGGGTGAGCATGAATCCAAGGAATTTGTCGCGATCGATGCTGAATACGCACTTGTCGGGGTTGAGGCGAAGGTTGCACTGTCGTAATGCGGAAAAGACTACTGATAGGTCCTAAGCGTGCTGGTGATGGCTTGGAGATTTGACAACCATATCGTCAACGTATACTTCGACACATTTGCCCATTAAATGACTGAAGACTTTGTCCATCAATTGTTGGTAGGTTGCTCCAACGTTTTTAAGGCCAAAGGGTATGACCTTGTAGAAGTAATTGGCGTCATCTATGATGAAGGCGGTTTTGTTCATGTCGGATGCGGCCATGGGGATTTGATTATAACTGGAGTATGCATCAAGAAAACTGAGGACCTTGTTACCGGCTGCGCCGTCAACAAGTCAGTTAATATTGGGTAAGGGGTAGGCATCTCTGTGACAAGCTTTGTTAAGATCCGTGTAATCAACACACATCTGCCACTTGCCGTTGGCCTTCTTAACCAGGACCACGTTAGAGAGCCAAGTGGTATAGTGAGCTTCTTCGATGAACCTCGTGCTCCGTAACTTATCGGCCTCGGTCTTGGCCGCTAGGCGTCGTTCCTCGCCAAGTTTGCGTTTTTTCTAAGAGACATATCGAGCCTCCTTGTAAATGGATAACTTGTGGGATGCCACTTGAGGGTCAACTCCAGGTAAGTCAGCAGCTGATCAAGCAAAGAGGTCCGTGTTGCCGACTAGGATGGGTGTTATGATGTCACGTTGTTAAGATTCTATCCCAGTACCAAGTTTGATGATGCGGCCATTTCGGAGCTCCAAGGGGGTGGTTTCTTCAACAAGTTCAAGGTGGACTTCCCGGCCCACTCTAGGGTCTAGATAGTCACCAGACAAAGCGATCTCAGAGCTGGGTGGTCGTTCAATGTGATTGGTTTGAAGGATGGGGAGCTGTGGGCGTAGGCTGGCCATGTAGCATTCACATGCAAGGCTTTGGTCGTAATATGACTGAGTTGATTCATAATATGATTGAGTTCTTTCCTTTCATCTATATGGATACAAAATTTCCTGGTGTCATCTTTCAGTCGGATCTAGCACTCCGACAACCACAAAATAACTACGCAGTGATGAAAGCCAACGTGGACTGTATGCACCTCATCCAAGTCGGGTTGACCCTTTCGGACTGCCACGACAACCTTCCAACCTTTGGAACTTCCAACCATTTCATTTGGGAATTCAACTTTTGTGAGTTTGATATCACGCGCCATCCTCATGCTCCTTCTTCAATCGCCCTCCTACAGCGTCAAGGCATGGATTTTCATAAAAATCGAAACTTTGGAGTTAGCATTGTGCGATTCACTGAGCTCATGATGCTCTCAGGACTCCTCTGCAATAGTCATATTCACTGGATTAATTTTCATGGTGCTTATGATTTTGCCTACATGATTAAAGTATTGGGCCATCGTTTTCTGCACATGCAACCACTTCTACCTCCTAACTTGGGTGACTTTCTGCAACTCGTTAAATTATTCTTTGGACAAGAAGTATACGATATTAAATATCTCGTTAGGTTTTGTCCCAACCTTTATGGCAGTTTAGACATAGTTAGTGAGTTGCTAGGTTTGGATAATAGTGTTAGAAAAAGCCATCATGCAGGGTCTGATAGTGTGGTCACTTTACATGTTTTTAATGAGATTAATAGATTATATTTTCATACTCAAAATGACTTGGAAAAACATGGAGGAATTGTATACGGTATAGAGATGTCATAATATTCATGTTTTAGAATGTTTGTACTTTCCTTCTTTCATTATTTTTCGTACAGAGAGGAATGTATATCTTTGCGTTGGTTACATGAAGATATTCTTTTTTCTAACATCATATTTGTTGTTTAATAATAATTTATATAATTATAAAAAATGAATTTATCTTGTATATATATTTTTTAATTTAGGTTTTTAATAAGTAATTACTTTAAGTATTTTTATTTTCCTAATGCTAGAAAAATAAGTATTAGAAAAATAGTGCTAGAAAAAGTCATCATGCAACATCTTATTAATTTTATTTTCCTAAATGATTATCTTTTAAATTTAAGTATCTTTTTAAAATATTTTCTTAATTGAATAGTTTTTAAATTAAAATAAGTATTTATAATAATGGAATTTATTACCGAATAAATACATTATTTATATGAAATTTTAAAAAAATATTTTTTTTTTATTTCTATAAGTATAATTTTATTATTTTTTCTTGTTATTCAAAATTGGATTTATTATTTATAATAACTATTTTTTCAATATTAAATGAAAATAATAGTTATGGATTCAAATAACTATTTATAATAATAAAATTATTTACAAAATAAATAAATATTATTTTCGAGCCTTGTCAAACCTAAGGAGAATACTTATTTGTACAACTTATTTGTTTTATTTTTTTTCTAATTATTCTGCTATTTTTATTTGTTTGACTTTCATTTATGAAAAAACAATTATTCAATTGTCATCATTTACGTGGCTTATAATGAAAATTGATTTTAAAAATATGCAATGAACATTATTTATTTTGTTATAGAGTTTATAGTCAAAATTAAGTGATGATAAGATCATATGATAATTATAATATTTTCTTGTACAAATTAAATTTTATTTTGTGGTTTGGAGACTAATATTCATGTTCTATAATGCAACATGTTATTTTAGTAGTATAAAACTAACAACATTTCGTAATAATTTTCAAAATAGATAATCCATTATCTAGAAAGTTGTTATTAAAGTTATTCCAAGTTATAACTATAGCAATAAGAGATACAAAGATATATAGTTTCAAGGAAACTATGGTACAATAAGGAATTAGAGTCTTTCTTAACATTTTAGGAACAAGGAATGACAACCTACAATGAGAGTGCAACAACAACATATTCCTCCTAAGATAGGTCAACTCTTGCTTCCTCATATTCTCACACCAACCAAGACTAGCGTGGAACCAAAACTTAAAAAAAAAATAGAAGGGAACACAAGAGAGCTCATCTTACTTGGAGGGAATCGTTCAACGAAGGAGAAAATAGGAGAGCTCACTCAAACCCTAACAAAACTTGTTGTAGTTTTAAGAGTGGAAGGAGAAGAGTTTTATGAAAAGTGGCAGAATGAGAGGGTTAAGACTGATTTAAGAGTTTTGGACACCCTATGGGCCAACCTTAGGCCCAACAGATTAGGACAGAGCCTTAAACATTGGGGCAGAATTTAAGCGAGCCTTACATTATATATTGTGATTTGATTTGTTGTCAAAATAAATCATTTAAAAAAAATTGGTATTTTCTCATGCATTCATTAATTTGATATTTTCTTATGCAACTTAATTTTTAGTTTACTTAAAAGTAGTTACTTTTGTAAAGTAAAAGCTAACTTTATACTTCTTTAGTAAAACTATTATACAACAGAAATATTGTTCAAAATAAATTTACTTTATATTAATTTAGTTTGACCATAATAAAAATGTAACAGTACAAGTGTCTAAGTTGACTTTACATGTCAAAATTACTTTAATCAAATTTTATTTTATTGACGGTTTATGAATAACTTAATTAAAAGGAGTGAATTATTAGATATAACAAGACAATCTTATTCCCTTTAACTTTATTTAGTTTTACTTTTCACAATCTATTTTAATCACATATTCGAAATAAGAAATAAACTATCTTGAGATATTCTTTTATCCTGAATTATCGATATATTCTTTACATAAGTTATTTGAAATAATACATTGATGGATTTGAATTTTTATATATGATTGGATTTGATATCAAAATAAATCATTTAAAAAAAAGATAATTGTTATTGGTTTAAATGATAGTAAATATATTGAGAATGAAACAAGATGCATTATCGTTTATCTTTATAGCGTTTATGATATTTTCACGGAGGAAAATAAATAAATAAATAAATACAGTTTGTCATGTAAGATTAAATTGAACAAGTCTAATTATATTTTTAAAAATCTGACAGACTCTAAAAAGAATAAAATGCAATCTCATTTTTAATATATTTAATATCAATCATGTGATAGTGATTTATTTTGAACATAAATCTTATTGCAAATGGAGAAAATCAAATCTATTAATATAGTATATCAAGAATGTCAATTACACTAGATAATGAGTTTGATTATAAGATTAAAATTGCACAAATTAATTTTATCTTATCTTTTTTAACTAGTTTTTGAATTTATTTTTATAATCCATCACTATAAAAGTGTGTAGTTGTAGATCTGTTTTATATTTTTTTATCCTGATTTAATGTTTAAATTTGGAGATTTAATTAAATTTTAGTAATTAAAAGATTGATTTAATCAAGATATGTGATAATTGGATTTAATGAGTTTGTAATATGAAAATGGCTTAAAAATTGATTTTAGTTGTATAAAATATTTTTGAATATTCTAGCGTTGGTTGATGTAATTGAAATTGTATCACACCTAGCCGGTTCTGCTAGCTCACCGACACATATCATCCTTGACCGACAACCCATATCGGACAAGGCTGGGGGACTGGTGTACCGTACCTAGCCGAACTCAACCAAGTAAACAGTATACACATCGAAACCACCTAGTATCTAGTACCCGGACACCACCAGCATAAGCCATCTAGGCAAGTAGCCGGTCGAGACCGACTACTTGCCTAGAACGTTAACCAACATCGATGTCCCGCCTTCAATAGGTTTCAAGGGCCTGATTTGGAGCCCAGGCCCAT
>Ga0214543_1010066_pt1 | contig 14286 bp, 8 predicted proteins | sample CNSS2metaG_FD_160094 | JGI IMG/M metagenome (GOLD analysis project Ga0214543, IMG submission 160094) | Root nodule microbial communities from cowpea collected in UCLA plant growth center, Los Angeles, California, USA - CNSS2 | ecosystem: Host-associated > Plants > Roots > Nodule | place: USA...
AAAAAAAAAAAAAAGAAAAAAAAAAAAAAAAAAAAGAAATAAAAAAAAGAAAAAAAAAAAAACACAAAAAAAAAAACACAAGAGTTCCAATGTAGGAGATGAATCAGACTTTGACAAGTGACACTTGCAAATGGCATTAACTCTAAATTAACAAAAAGGACCAAATTCATATTATTTAACAAATATTGGAACTCAATTGAATAAAAATAATATAGAGACCAAAATGAATCATAAACCTAGATAAAGGAACCAAATTATTAATTAAGCCTTAAAGTACAAGATTAATCATTATTGAAGTATTTGTTATTGTTGTCAAAAACATTTGTCATATATGTTTGCAATTATGTCATTTGAATAGATGTTGCAATGTTAATCCTTTTGTTTTAATGTTAAACTTCTAAGAGTTGTGTTTATGTCTTTACTCAATGTTGTTGAAAGGCATCATTGACCATTTGTGGATGGAGTCCTTAATGTTCGCAGTTGGAGATGCAACACTCGGAGGGGCCACTTAGATGGTTCTCTAAGAATTTGGTGAAAGTGGTGCTAAAAGCGACTTAATGGTTTGAAGTCTTGACCAAATAGGTAGTAGCACCTTCTTTGTCAACTTTGGCTTTAAGTTTGATCTTGATTTTCTCTATTTAGCCTTTTTCGTTGTTCCTTCCACTTTGTTTTCTTTAAAAGCTTATCCTCTCAACTTCTTGTATTTTTGTGGTTAAGTTCAAATAGGTGTTGAAGAAAAAGTAATCTTTGTGGAATTTCATATGGATGCTTGTGGCAATGGAGAAAACAAGGCAAGAAGAAGAAAAACTTGCCAAAAAATTACAAAATGGATTAAAGGTAACAAGATAGATAGAATATGCAACCTTAGAAATGCCACTCAAGGAAGATTTTCAATATAAGAACCAAAAATTTTCAATACATGTTTGAAATACAATTTACTACATAAGCTAATTATGTGATAGTAGTGTAATGATAGGTTCAATGAAGACTAATGTGTAGTCATAAACTTTTATGAGACTCAATTATCTATTGCTAATGTACTAGTTAACTTGTACAATGTCGAGATAAACAAGTTATTGTCTAAAAAAGTTTTATGCCGCGTAGTTATGAAGGAAGATAATTGGATTTGACATAGTATTATCATGCAAGATTAACTTACTCTGCAACATCACAACCTTATAAGAAGTTTGCCAGAATGTCTTTAAATGATAATTTTATTTTAAAACATGTATAAAAGCCAAGCAGGTTAAAACCAAATAAATGAAGTTTATGCATAAAAACCATTTAAGTTGATAGACTTATTCAATCCAACAAAACTACATCTTTTCAATGGTAAAGTATATTATATAGTTATCATAGATGAATTATATGAATAAACATGGATAAAGTTCTTGAACCATAAAGATGAAACTTTCAAACTCTTTTGTAAATTTTACAAACATGTCCAAAATTAAAAGGTGTAGCAATTGTTTTTGTCAAAAGTAAGTGTAACATTGGTCGACCAAAAATAGGTAAAGGAGAGTTGGCTCCCTATGGATAGGCTAATGGGATAGCCTACCATTTTTCAACTCTTTTTTTTTTTTTTTTTTTTTTTGCTTTTGGTCCTATTTATTTGCTTGTAGGCGTTTATATCACTTTTTGGAGAGTCAAAATGCAAATGACACCAATAAAATTGAATCAAAGTTGATTATTCTAATCAAACAAGGTTTAATGCCTAACAAAACAAGGTCAAAATGAACAATACTCTTGTAAATCAAATGATATATAAAGAAATTAATGTATATAATGTTTCATATAAAATATTGACAACAATTGACTTTTATTCCAAAAGCTCGACATTCATGTCCAAAAACATCATATATAATGGGAATGCATAACAAATACAACAACAACAAAAAAAAAACAATAAGTATCACAAATTCAACTGTCCTTAGTTAAATTCGCACATAAATCATAGCAATGTTTAGTCATCAATAATTGAACATAAAATAGTTTAACCACAATAAACATAAATCAAAGTAAAGTTAAAGTTATCAACAACTCAACATAAAAAAAATAATCACAAACCACGATAAGACAAAACATTTGTTGAAATTCAAATCATTAATCAACTTCTTGGAACAAGTTTGCTCCACTCTCTCATCTATGTCACTTTTTTTATCATCTTCAACATCACATGAAATTAAAAAAATAAATAAAGACACAAAATTTGTTTGTAAGAAAAACTATAAAATCTATATTTAAAATAAACAAATTACCATCACAAAAACCATGTTTCCAATTGGTATTACAAATAATTGCTTCCATATTTTCTAGCAAAAAGATGGTGAACTTTAGAACATTTGAAGCTGAACACTTGGGATTATATTGAGAGAAAAACATGCACAATTTTTTCTTTATTTTCACCGACTTTACTTCACATCAAAGAGGATATATGACAAAAAATCATTTATCTTCTCAGACAACTCAAAATCCAGTATGATGTTGAGGTATATGACAAAAATAATTTTACCACTTAACTTCCAACTTGAATCAATATGATTCATTGTCAAATTTATATAACCCTCAGTAGTGCAAGATGTCCATAAATCAAGAGTTAAACAAATCCTATTTGTAAAGTTATTCAACTCTTCTTTCACCATGTTTTTTTTTTCTTTCATAAATATTATAAATATGTCACTCTTGATAGTATTTTCAAAAATTATAGTCACGTCAAGATTCAAATAACTTATCCAAGTCCTAAGTACTCAATACTTAACAAATTTGAATGGTAAAACATGTCAAATAATTAAATTAGCATATAATTCACCAGACACCATTTGATTTTTTTTTCTTCAACTTTCCTTATTGCATGTCAAAAATCATTTAACTCAAAACCCAAGAGAATTATATAAGTGTGCATGTTTGATTCCAAGAGATGACTAATATTTAAAAAAGTGTGTGTACATAATTCAAAAGATGTGAGGAATAACAATTAATTGGCAAAAAAATGAGAAGGTAAAAATAAGAACAAACAAAAAAGACTATTAAGAACAAAAGAAAAGAAGTTAAAGGTGGAAGAGACTTATAAAAATAGAAGAGTAAAACTTGAATATGGAGATGCCTTAAGTGCTTAAGAATAGATCCATAGTATATGACCACTCACATACAAGCTCAATTTCTCATAAATTTTGGAGTAACATTACAATTATAGTCTATTGATTTGAAAATTACAAGCTACATGACATTTAAATGTGTCTTTAATTAAATGAGTGGATTTGAAGATGAATTTGAAGATAATTAGTGAATAATTTGACTAATATGATAGATTAAGAAATTAATAGTTAGAATATAAAGATTACTAAATTATCTTTAATGGTAAAATTAAAATGAAATAATTTTTGAATGAGTTAAAAATATTAAATTCTGAAAATTATTTAATAAATTATAATAAAAAACTTAATAATATCAATAATTATTAATATTATATATATATACACACACACATATATATATATATATATGTGTGTGTGTGTGTGGGTTTGGGGGTGCACCGATTACTTAAGGACAATGATATTTTGACAATTAAATTTTAACAACTTTTTCTTACAACTTGAGGTGACATCTTCTAAATAATTTTGAAATATAGAGAAATAAGAAAATAGAAAGATGGGAAACCACTAAGAAGATACCACCTCTGGTTGTAAGAGAAAGTTGTATAAATTTTGTTGTTAAAAAATCATTTTCCATTACTTAATTGGTTAAGGTAAGGGGTTTGGGTTAATATGTGGTGTGGTGGGAGGGCACTGATTACCTAATTAGTTATGTGGTGGGGTGAAGGTGATAACCGACTATGTAATGGGTTACGACCCTTCTTTATGTAGCCATTTAGTCATCATTGGAGATGTACAATCCTTCTCTTCACTTGAAATTAACATTAAATGCAAAGAGAATATGGTAATACCCTTACAAATCTCTTCTCATTAGAAAGATGCAAATTATGGATAATCTCGCAAATTTGTCCGACGTCTCACCTTCAAATAAGTGGATGCAAACAAGACAAATCATCTTATTTCCGTCTCGCAACTACAGTGTTATCCGTTCAAAGGAATACAACATAAATATTTTGAGTTAAGGTGATATCAATTATTTATGTGTATGTGTGAGTTGTATCTCGTTAGTATTGTATCTGCGTAATCCTCATATTATATATATATATATATATATATATATATATATATATATATATATATATATATATATATATATATATATATATATATATATACACACGACGTATTTCGTATTCTATATTTTTTAATTTAGTGGTATATTGTCCATGTCGGTGTCATTTTTGTGTTTGTATCGGTCTACGAGCTTCATAGAATTTAAAGCTCAGTCATATGATATCGATTAAAAATAAAAGTTGTGGAAACAAGATATTGAAGGAAAATATAAGTTTCATGTCAAAACATCTAGCAGTAAACAACAACGAAAGGAAACCCTTTCAAAAGCTTGGTCGTCGTTCTATCAAAGGACCTTTGTCCATGATTACTCTAGACCTTAATTGGGGAAAACAAGTTTTCAGAACAAAGATTTGTGAAGTTAGCGGTGGTTCAAATTTCCCCTCTCAGTCGGCGTCACCTGAAATAGAAGTAATAAACGTGTCACATGGAGCTAAAGCTTTCAAATAATTACAAACAAAACTTCATTAGAGTTAAACTTATTATACTCACCAAAATTTCTGGGTGTTTTGCACTTGAAACACTCTGTTCTGCTGGCATAGTTATGGACTCCACACCCAATTCTGATACACAAGAAAATAGAGGTCAACGAATTTCTTTTTTCGATTCTTTCATGTTTCTTTTTGTGTAATATATAAGAAAATATGTCATTTCATTTTGAACTATGACCACCATTTGTATTATTCTTTCTCAATTATTGTTATGGGCTTATGGTCCAAATACTCTCTTTTTTAATGTTTTACCTACTAAAGTTGCTGTTGTACATGAGTCACATGCAAGTCAAAGAATAAATCTTTATATCTCTGAGTGGAAGAAAAGAGCATTCAATTCATGAAATGTAGCTTTAATGTGTAAACTTGCATGTTTTAAACTGCACTCCTCACTTTCTTATAATTAGAACAAAAATGCAGGTTATCAGTGATGTGTCTTTTGAGTCAGATTCAAGAAACACAACACTGATGAGACATAAGTTTAATATACACATAAAGTATCAATATTACCTCTCATTCAAAACCTTAAACAATGAGGTTATAAAACTTTATCCTTATATAATACTCAACTTTATATTTTTTCTGAATTAGACTCGTACTTAGATAAATTTCATCGATATATTGAGTTATAAGAAAATTAGATGATGATGATGATAATGTGAACTAACCTACTGCAAATCCAGTCACCAGTTTTCCAACCAGGAGGAGAATCAGAAGCATATCCTCCACAGGGATCCATGTTTCCCCCAAATTTGAATGCACCACATCTGTAGCAGCTTGATCTGCTGGCATAGTTGTGAGCTCCACAGTTGATAGAAGTGCAATACCAGTCCCCTGCCAAGGTTTCAGTCCAGTTGTATCTGTAAGTTGCTGGGTCAGGACCTCCAAATTTAGGGTATCCACAACTTTGGCATGAATCTCTCTTCTTGAAATTTATGTGCTGACAAGCACCACACATCCAATCTCCTCCAGACCAGCTCATGTTTCCTGTTCAAATCTATCTATGTATTCTTAGTTTTAATGATGATTGTTTAAGTCAGAAAAAAGACACACCACAACTTCATGTGCATGCGTTCAACTATCACGTCCTAACAAGAAAACAAATTTTACTAATAATAGAACATATGTTACAGAGGGTGTATTTGACAATTTTGTTAGTAGTTTTTCTCCTATGTTTTATCATGCAATTGATAGCGTACTCTGTCATTGCAGCTCATAGTTGATGTTGGTGCTATATATGTAATGGGGTCTACAATTTAAAACCTTAGGTTGAGCCATGCAATTAAGTCTTATTTATATATATATATGGAAGAAATTTGTATATGATATGATTGATAAATTATTTGTGGTATGAATTGTAAATGCACATACGAAAAGTTTACCTTGTTGGAGAGTAAACGATTATAGAAATATGACAGAAGCAAAGGTTTGTTGTTTTCAAAGAAGCTGGTTGTGAAAGAGATGGTGAATTGAATGCTTTGGTGAAGGGCTATATATATTGGCCTAGGATAAGATATTGTGGGTAGGGACATCATTTATGAGTTATCTAGTAATCTAGATATCAAACAACTATCCTTGTTAAAGCTTAACCTTTTGCATAGAAAACTTTTTTAGATGTTATTCTGTTTTTATCATAAAATATGTTGTTTCTTTTTTTCTTTCAATATTGAAATTTTAATTTTATTGTATTATTTTTGTAGTCTATTATCATGTTAGGTCTATTGAGAGGGAAAATTTTTACTGAATTTCAATGAGACATGATTCCAATCATATAAGGGATTGACACAACTTTAATCGAAAATCTTAAGACAATAAGTTTATGTTCTTCATTTTATATAATATTTTACTTTTTAATTTATACTCAGTATAAGACTTAAACTCACAATTTAATTCCAACACCAAAAGATAATATGAGTATCCTTTAAGAGAAATGTTAATTTTACTAAGAATATATTATATTGAGCATGCATATATAAATTTTTTTCATCACTCTATTGCTTCCTGTGGATTAAATTTGCATCATAGAGAGAAGGGAAGCGGACTTATGATTGTAGGTCAACTATAATAAAATTTTTAATAAACCCTAAATATCTTTTATTAGAAATAACATTAATGTAGTCAGATAAAAATGCTATAGTAGTTAAAATTTTCTCTTCAAATATTAAATAAAATGGAAAGTCAGAATTAATTAAATTGATTAACTACATCAAGAAACTGTAATAATGCATAGATGTCCACACTTTCCTCTATATATATATTTTTTTCCCTACAATACCCTTCTTTACATTATTCCAATGCATTATTGCAGAACATATCCATGGCACTGAGGCTTTATGAGGGGAAGCTGTTATGTGAGAGACTGCAACCGAATCCAATTGCCTTCACCAAAATATTATTATTAACGAACCGATACACCAAAATTCATTCTAGTCAATCGGAATATTTAACAAATACTTCATTTTAAAATTTAGAATTTCATCTTAATTTTGTTATTAAGAGAAATATAGAAAAATTAAAAAAATAAATAAATAAACATAATTTTTTTAACTTTGACTTTTTAATAATATGTTTCTGTTTGGTACGATATTGAGAAGATCAATATAAATTATTAGTAAAATCATTATGCAACTAATCTGAGATAAAAGCAATTAAGAAGTCATTGAACCTCAGTTAGGTTCCATAAAGATAAAAGTCAACTATTAATAGTATAAATAAGTTATTAAGGTAAAATAAAGTGGTATTTATTATAATTGAAATATATTTTGTAGGAAGACTATTTTGGACGTTTCACGTTGATTATAGATAAGATAAATTGTATAATATATAATTGGAGTTTAAATCTCATCTTACATAATTAAATTTAAATTCTATTTCTAACCGACTAAGAGTATGAAAAATAAAAACTAAAGATACTTGGTTTCGAAGAAACTATTCATAATGAAAAAAATTTCATGGTAATACTAAACATATTTACCTTATTCATTTGATGTGAAACTAATGAAACATTGATCGATTTTAAGTAATAGTAGGATGAAAAAATGTTATAAAAAATGTGTTAGTTTCAAATAAACCTTCACTGGGTAGGCTTATGCATCGCACAGTGTGAAAAAATGATGGAGAATTGATTCATGTTTCATGCACATCCATTATGAATTACTTTATGCCAATAATAGAAATGCCATTCGAAGATTCACATGCAACAACTATGATGAATCCTAATGTGTGTTGAAAATTATAGGCCTCAGGACATGATTCTCAATGTGGTGGTTCCTCACGCACTGCCACATCGTCACATGCCACCATTCAAAGAATACAACCATGCCTTACTTGTTAGTTCTTTCCCTTTTTCTTTTTTTTTTTAATTTGTAAAGTGAGATTGGTATTAATATGTTTTAGAATAAGGATCGCGGCGACCAGACGCCGTTCTCAATGGACAGAATTTATTTTTCATACTAAATATTAAAAAAATGTATAAACTCTTAACTTGTTAAGATCTTTTTTAGAGAATAATTAAGAAGATTCACTACTTCTTCTAGTAACAAATGAACTACCTATAAAAGACTAAATATCATCTTTCACATAAAATTTGAAGATTAGTGTTTGTGAGCTTTTTTTTTTTTCCTTTTTTACTTAACTTTCTCTTTTTTCTATCTAATTGAGACTTTTGACTCGTAATTTGGTTTTTAACTAACTTTTTTTTCACACTATTTTCAAAATGATAAAATAATATTTTAAATTTGTATCTTTTTATTCTATACCCTTTTCAAGATGAAAGCAAAATATTTTATATTTGTATATTTTTTATCTTAAATCTTAAGAGATAGATTTTAAGTTTAACTAAACTCTAAGATTACGTTTATACCCATTTATATATTGTAAATAAGTTTTATTTTTTGTTGATGTGAGATTATTAAGACGCTCCTTAAACCAAAACATATACATTAATGTTTAGTCATTTAGCTGTATTAGATACTTATTGTTTTAAGAGTTTTGATGATAACAAATATAAATATCTAATACACATATATCTTAATAATTATACTACTTACGTTACTTGAAGTTGAGTTAGGCTAAAGTCAAGCTTTGCCGAATCTGATTTATGGTGTGTTTAGTTGAGTCAAATCCACATCAAGTTGAGTCATGTTGGACCATATCAGGTCAGTCAAGTTGAATCATGGTAGGTCAAGTCAAGTCAAGTCTATGTTAGATTCTATTGGGTTGGGTCCATGTTAAGTTTGGTAAATCAAGTTCATGTCAGGTCTAATCGAGTTAGATCCATGTTGGGTCGAGTTGACTTGGGCTCGCTTCAAACTAAGTCGAGATGGGCTCAAGTTTAAGCAAGTCAAATTAGACTCACCTTGGGTTGAGTCAAATGAGGTTGATGTTATAGAAAGTAAAGTCAAGCAAATTTTGAGCTGAATTAAGTCAGAGGTTTGTGTCAAGTTGGGTTGAATCGGGTCCATGTTAGGTCAAATCGAGTGAGACTCACATTAAAATATTTGATTCGATCCCACATTAAGTCAACTTGTATCAAATTTAGGTTAGATCGAATTGTGTCAAATTTACCTAGAGTGAGGCTTACAACAAATTGAGTAAAATCAAACCTCCTTCAGACTAAGTTTAAACCAAGCTAGATCAAGTTGAGGCAAGGTTACCATGATCAAACTTATACAAACAATACAAAAATTATACTTTTGCCAAGTTAAGCCAGACAGAACATAAGTAGAATTGAATCAACCTAGTTGGACAAATTAAGTTGTATCTTCAACTTCTAATTAAATTGGAAATAATAAAATACTATTTATATCTAATATAAAATATACATAAATCATTTTAAATATTTTAAAAACATACGCACTTTAAAAAATATTAAAAAAAAAACTCATTTATTTTATGTTGAGGGTTTGAGAATTAAAGTTTTCCCAACCTTTCGTTCATTGTTTTAATAATAATAATAATAAAAAAAAAACTAAAAGTATATTAAAATACGCAGCCACATTAGTTAAATTGACATCTCTATGTCAAATTCATAGTGGCATCAAATATCAATATTTTCTTGCTTACGTTTGCCTAGCTAGGTTCGATAAGGAAGAATCCTAATCATCAATCTTCAAGAGACAGGAATGAATATTCCATCAACAATAATTAAATAACTCGCTTCTTCATTTTATATTTTTTCAGAAAAAAACCATAATACTATATGTTTTCCACCAAACAATCTCACTCTTTATGTTTATAACCTTTCTAAATATATAATACATATAGATTTTTAAGGAAGCATATATCTTAACTAATGCTTCAACTTAACTTTTTAAAATATAGTTTGATTTATATTTATATTTTAGTAATTGTTGTTATTTAATATAAAGATGTATACCAACCTTAGCTATAGATGTAACCACGAGTTAGGAGTTCAATATTTTGCCATAACAATAATAAGTTTTACACATTTTTGCATATTATGTTATTAATTATTTATTTGTTTTGTTAGAAGTTCCTCTAGAGAAAAAGAATCATTTATAATATAAATAATTACAAACTTTATATTATAAGTTAGTTTTACTACATTAAATTAAATTATAATTTAATTCTTAATATAATATCAAATTAAAATTATATTTATAATATATACATAATTTTATCATATTACAAATCGAAATGTATAAAGTTAAATTAGACTTATAATTCGCTTTATCTTCAAATACATAAAATTAGATTTAGAATTTATTTGTTTAACATATTCGAATAAAGTGTAACACTAAACTAATTGAAACGATATTATAAAATTAAAATATGGTTTATAATTATCTCATCAGATTCAACGATGATGTTGATTATTATCTTACATAATTATCTCGTAGAACTGTTTCACTATTTCCAAAGGGCATCACTTTCTAATTTAATTAATATTACTTTTGAGAATCAAGGTGCCACAACGCTAATTATGTATTTTCATTTTTCCAATTCATTTAATTGGGTCCTAAATTAATATATAACCTAATTAATAACATTTTATGTACGTAGATGGATACCACGCTTTAATAAGTATGTTAATTTTATTTAAATTAAGAATATTACGAGTTAGATATGCATATAATATAAAATGTCTCTGGTCTCTAAAATAACATTATAATGATTATAAATATTTGTAGAATTTAACTATGGAACTTAATTGTGGATATTTTTGCATATTTAAAGACTAAAATAAATATTTTATTTTTGACAAACAATTGACTTTATATTATAAGTGACAGAAAATAAATAATATTATGAAAGTGTGGTACATAAAGTCTTAGTGATGAAAATTAAATATGTTTATTTGGATAAATAAGTGCAATGTGATTTGATTTACATAAAATGGAAGAGAATTCATGGTTGAGGGTTGAAGGAGTTCTTTCTTGCAGTTGCTAAAACTGTCTTGTCAGCTACTATGAAATATGCCGCTGCCGTCGCTACAAAAAAGAAGAAGGAAATATTAGGATTGATGAGAATAATTTTCGGTTTGTAAAATATTGGGTTTCGTTGAATAAACAAAAGATTAGAAGATTTCACACAAATTAGCAATGAATATTTTATATATATAAAAATAGTATATTATTTTTAGTGTGAAATCTTAAAATGGTGATATGTGTACTTTTTTTTTTTCTTATATACTGCTTTTCAGATTTATCTTTATTTAATTTAAAGTTAAAGTCATATTTAAACTATGAACTATTAACTTAAAATAAATCACATTTAAAATTGTTTGAATTAAATATATATTTTTCTCCAAACTATTATAAAAAATCTAGATCATCTTTAGTGATAATCTTTAGAGAATCTTATTAAAGAATGACAAAAATCACACGGTGAATTATGTTTTTAGTTTTAGTTTCTGAAATTTGATATAAAATTAAAATTTATTATATTTGAAATTTCGATATATTTTAGTATTTAAATTTTAAAATTAGTAAATGTAGTTCTTTTACGTTAAATTTTGTTTGACTTATCAAATATACTTTTTATAAAACTATTAAAACATATGTCAAGTGTAAATAATTTAAAATATTCTGGTATGAAATGATTTTAACACGTTAACAAAATTTATCATTAAGATAAAAAATATTATATTTATTTATTTTTAAAATTTGACAATTAAAATATATACAAATTTCAAAAAAAAAATTATTTCACGTTAAATTTCAAGAACTAAAATCACCCTTAACCCAAAATCAAATTAAAAAATATTAGAGGATGTCTAGCGTTTATCGAAAATGCTTAGGCATTCTAAATGCAGAGTAAAACATATGTGAACATAAAAACTAAAAGAAATTATGCATTTTCTTATATTTCAGGCATTTTTTGAAATAGAAGATGGTGGTTATGATAAATGAAACCTGTGGAGATTATGAGAGCTTGAGCTGTGTGATTGAGATTGGCTCTTGCCCATGGCAGCATCCTCACACTAGCCACCTGCACAACACCAACCACAATTCTCATCAATTCTTACCCAAAATATTTTTTGATAAAAAAATATTTAAATTTATAACATAATTAATATTTAATTAAACCTATATTGTATGAGTCAATGGGTGAAAGAATGAATTTGGATTCTACTGAGTTTTTTTACTTTACTGTATTTTCAAAATATATTGACCACTATTGATTTTGATGTTTAAAATATATTCAAAAAAAAATTAAATAATAACATCAGTGTATTTTAAAAATACATAAAAAAATAACACAAAAAAAATTCGGTAAAAAATTTGAATTCGTGGAAGAATACATACAGTTGGAATGGCGGTGGCAACACATGCAACAACTGCTGCCTTTGCTCCGGCTAACACACTCTCTGTTCACATATATTCATAAAATGGTAAGTACATATTGTGAGCTAATTTTAAATTTTGTCATGGATTACTATTTTCAAGATAATTAATAAAATAATGCTTAGAATTACCTCACTTTAAAATTTAATTAAAATGTTATGTGAGTTTTCTTTCTTAACATTACTTATATTTAGAGACATTAACGAGTGGTTCAATAAGAGGTAAAATTATATAAAGAAACATAAATTTTACTAGAATAGACTTTAATTATGGTTCTGATAGTATTTTAGAAATGGACTTTAAGTCTAACTCAATCTCACAAAATCTACAAACCTTTTTTGTAAAGTGAAATTTATATCTACTTATATATTATAAAATTATCTTATCTTTAATCGACGTGTGACTTCTTATATGATTGTATACTACATATCAGTCTTAAAAATGATAGTCAGAAAAGATTGTTTAAAGAACATAGCTTTTGCTTAGTAAAAAGAAAAATAAAAGTACGTGAATATGCAATCACAGAATTTGCAGCATATGCAGAATTGTAAAGAAAAAGAAAAAAAAAAAAAAGACATGAAAGGTTTAGATGTACCATGAGAACATCGCTTGGCGAAGGCCAATTTTTGATCGATTGAAGCGAAGGTAGGCCTCACTAATGGATAATTTCCTTTGGCCATCTTGAAAGAAAAATTGTTAAAGAATGAAGGAATTGAAGTAAGTTTTTGTGAGAGGAAAGGTTAGAATTTTGGTTGGATACTTATAGGAATATTTGGTGCGAGGGGTTGGAGTTCATGGTTTCATAACAATCCAACGTCTTTAGACCATTGTTTTCACAACACTTCATTTTTATGACAGATACGTGCTAATTCATAATACACTTTAATCATTTACAAAATTCAACTTAAGAAATTAAGATTAAATTACTATTAATCTTACCTGTAGTTTCACATATTACACTTGCATTTTTATATAGCTATCATTCTTATGAGATATGTAAATATACTTGAGAATGCATTTGTGATGTAAAATAACAGTAAATTCGATTTACAATATACAAGTGAATGGAAATTTGATAAGTTAATTTGATAAGATTAAATTAAATTTATTTATTTTTAATAAAAAGCATAAATTTGGTATTAAAAGAATGGATAAGGACTTTTCGATGTCTAAATTTAGTTTTAATTGGTTGGATTAAGATAAAATTGAGTTAAGGTAATATAAGATAATTTTTTTAAATATTCGTTGGTATATGTATTTATTTAGTGTACAATAAATTTAATTATGATCGGGAGTAAGTTTTTTGTTGAAGATATAAATGCTTTATATACAAAGATAAAGTAGACAAGATTATTATACTACCTCCTCAAATAATAAGATTGATGTTACAACATTAAATAAAGTCTAATGGAAGTGTTAAGTAGAGATGGCAAATAAACCCGTCTTCGTGGGTATTATCCGAACCTGTCTCAATTTTGACGGGGAATTCCCACATTGACTGGGTATGAGTATGGGTATGGGTATGGAGAATCCCCGATTTTTTCAATTGGGTATGAGGATGGGGATATACATATCCCCGCCATAATACCCGTCCCCGTCATATTTCTATCCTCGTTTAAATTATTAAAATATTTACAATTAATTAAGTAACCATATATAAATATATATATATATATATATATATATATATATATATATATATATATATATATATATATATATATATTATATTTTATATTTTTTATTTTTATTTTTAATTTTATT
>Ga0214543_1010068_pt1 | contig 14282 bp, 7 predicted proteins | sample CNSS2metaG_FD_160094 | JGI IMG/M metagenome (GOLD analysis project Ga0214543, IMG submission 160094) | Root nodule microbial communities from cowpea collected in UCLA plant growth center, Los Angeles, California, USA - CNSS2 | ecosystem: Host-associated > Plants > Roots > Nodule | place: USA...
TTTAAAAAAAAAAAACAAAATAAAAAAAAAATATATATATATATATATATATATATATATATATATATATATTATTTAACCCCACATTGAAATTATTTTTTCACTTGTACTTCAATTATTTGTGTATTATTTAAGTAAAATTATACTTATTCGATCAATCCATATAACTTCAAAACTTTTACATAGATCATTTGAGTATCAAACATTAATTTTATGAAAATATTCATACCAATTGTATCTAATTGTATATATAGCATACAATTATTCTCAAACAACACATAAAACCTATGTATTTATCGTTTTCAAACATCACAGCCCTGTTCACATATAAAATACATCAGTCAATTACAAAATAATCATATAATAACATTCTAATAGGTTTATGAGACACGATAGATATTAGTTTTCCTTACTTGGTATCCTGTTTAAACAACTCTATAAATGTCAAATGTCTCTAACTTCACAGGATGTTCTATCTACACAGAAAAACATCACAAGAACGATCAGGACATAACATTATGATCACTAATAAGCATAGACTCATACTGATAAATAAAATGACGCATGCAAGAGGAAGAGGACTTACATGTAATAGAAAACAGAAAAGACCAAAAAAGATAGTAGAAACTTAATTTATGCGAACAGAGAAACTGATAGGTTCAAATTGAAGAGCTCACCGAGAGGATCAATCCTAGGGTCTCGATTCTTCAATCAGACAACTAGAAAGACAAAACACTTAAAGAGAAATCAGATAGCTATAGAAAAGTGATTTCTAGAAAAATTGTGTGTTTTAAGATAATAAAACTTGTTTATAACAATTCTATTTATACTAAAACTTTTTAATATTAAAATAATCGAGTTTTACTATTTTTAAAGCACTATCACTTCTAAAATATCATTTTCTAAGATTTTACACTTTATACTTTAAAATTTATTTTTAAATGATTTTATTTCAAACATTAAAAAAAAATATAAAAATACTCACGAGTACATAACCCATTGTATAAAAAAATCCACAATTTTTTTTCAGGATATTTAATAAGTAACCGGACGAATTTTTTAAATAAAACAAATAATTAGTAGACACTACTCTTACTTATCCTCATCCATTAATCTTATTCATCGTCATCCTTAATCAGTACCATTGCCTGAGCATGAACAACCAAGTCTCGATTTTTAATTCATCATAATAACTTACTTTATGTAAGAAAAGTATATGACTATATAAACGAGTGAATTATAATATCCTAATTTAGCCATCATCAATTTAAACTTTAGACATTGAATAATCAAATATGTAATTAAGAATATGTTTTTATGATTAAAAAAATTTACAAATAAAAAAAATAATAATTAAAAAAAAAAAAGATATATATATATATATATATATATATATATATATATATATATATTATTTTTTTCATTTCTCTAAACGTGTCTTCTATAAACTTAAGAAATCTTTAACTTTTCTTTATGAGACAAATTTTCTCCTTTTTTTCGTTTACAATACATGATTTACAAGGTAATATATTGTAGGTTAGTACGAGTTAATTAAAGTTTGTATGTAAGCATATTTGTCTTTTTCACAATATTTTAGTTTCATAATTTTTTATGTATAAGTGGAGTTGTGGTGTGATCTAATGTAAAACGATTGACATCTTTTTGCTCTAGTTTTTTCTTCGTGGTAACATGTTTTATTTTTTCAATCAGGTGTTCTAAGAGAAATTTAGAGTATCCCTCAGAAGTAATTATTTAAAAATAAGTAATTTTAAGATAAAGAAAATATAGTAATTTATTATTATGACATTTTAGTAGTTTAAATGACAATTTAAGCATTTAAGTTAGGAGATATATTATCTTTTCCTATATATATATTATACAAAATACGTATAAATAAGAAAAGATGAATTCAAATGCTTCCAAAAAGGTGCTAAAGGAAAAGAAAACAGTGAAAAGGGTGAATGTGTATAGTAATGCGTGATGTAAAGATTTTACCACACAACTTTCAACAAAGAAAAACAGCTGCATGTATTTGCCAAAAAAGAGTTGCGAAAGAAAGAGCATGAATTAATTATTCACTCCTCCTTTATTTTAACTTTATGAACAAAATACACAATAATAGTGTAAATTAATAATCTAGGTCGTGGTCCAGGCTAATTAAGTGGACTATTAAAGCACTTTGTTGTCGTCCATGACGACTTAATAAAATCTGCTTTTATAACAAAATCAGAAATAGAAAACATAGTAACAGGTTTCTCATCTTGTTTTGTTTGTCGGATGCAAAAGAAATGAGTGGTCCAAGAAACACAAACCCATCTAAATATTTTCCTGATCCCAAGATGTCACACACTCTCACTACCATCATCCATTAAGAAAACAACAATTATGAGACACTTTAAAGGCAAAACCTTTTAGAAGAGTACAGCGCAGCCAGGTTCACATTGAAAGATATACGGTGGAGCCCCAGGGGAAAATCTGTGGGGCCTATAACTAAAGCTTTTACAAACTTTGAGGCATGCTCATGACACTGCTTCATTATATTAAGCTACACAAAGTTACAAAAGCCTAGTATAGTAGTAAAAGGTAATGGTTCCAACACATTTGAACCTGTTCCAGTCACATACATTATTGTCGTCTTATATTTCAACTCTACTATGCCACTATTTTCCCACTATTTTTTCTTCTGTCGAATAGTGGTACTTTGTAACCACTGTGGGGAATTCTTTTTCCCCATTTTGGTGTGCCTTTCTCTTCTTTTGGTACGAAACCTCTTGTTGCCAACTCCTGTGCATGATTAGTGAATTAAAGAAGATTTGGAGAAGATGTTTGTTCCTTTTATCTGCATTGTTTAACATACGACACATGTTTAAAGCATTCTTTTGTAGAATATATAAGTACAATGTTAGCTGTGGATATATGTTCCAAGCATGATCTCTGTGTGTGCTGGTTTGAAAATAAATGATATTCAGGTAAAGAAAAAGATGCATATTGCATATTCTGTAAACCGCCCCTACCACTTATAAAACCGAAAGGTTACGCCATCAAAATTGAACTCACACCAACCCTCAATCACTTAAGTTTATGCTTCCTTTTCATTAGTCATGATTCCTTCGCATATCAAGCATCAATCAATTAGGACTATTTTTGACAAAGTGTGAAATGAAGAAAACAATTTTAATTGCCTGATTGGAATTTGCTGCACATTCGAAGACGGGCTCAGAGTTGGCCGGTGAAGGGATATATATGGGGAAAAATGAGTTATAAGTTTGTACTATATCAAATTTTATATAAGTTTAATTAATATGTAAGTGTCTTCTAATTTTAAGTATTTTTTATAAATTTCTCTTAAAAAAATCATATAATGAATGATTAAAACTTTCATATTTTAACTGAGTTTTTATTGTTTAATTTTTTATTGATGTAATCTTACTTGTTTCTACGTGATATGATATATAAAAACATTTGTACAAACCGTGTATGTAAAAATATTATATAGAGATAACATAATTTGATTTTTTTCTTCTCATATATAATATATATATATATATATATATATATATATATATATATATATTAACCTTTTTAATTTTATATTAATGAAAGAGATGTGAAATCTGTCCAAAGTGGTGGTGGTGTCGTTGCCATTTTTGATGTCAAAGTGATGGGTGAGTGTCAGGGTCATGCAGTGGTTCATAACGGAACTGCTTGCCTAGTATAAAATTCTAGGGTTTGGTTTGTATATTATTGTACATTTCTCATCTCTTGTAATGTTGTGTCACGTGATTTTGTTTAGTTGTTTAGGGATAATGAGAAATGAATGGAAAGAAATCTCTCACCATCACCTCCATTCATTATAGCATTAGCATATAGAATGGTGGTTTGCGACTTAGATAGAAGGATAAAGTAGAACTGATAGGAATAAGAATAAGATAAATGATTGGTTTGGTTTCGATTGATTTGTACTTATGTTATGAACTTTAAGAGAAATGAAATATTTTTATCCTCGTATAAATGAAGAGATTATAAAAGAAAAACAACTCAACATCTATATGATAATCTCACTTTACTTTTCCTTTCCTGAAAACATAATCTCACTTTTTTTTTTCTTTTTCTTTCTGTTCCTCAAATTCTTTTACTCCCTCTTCTCAAACCAATCTTAAGGGAAAAAAATCTGATCTTACATTAATCAAAATTTGAATCATTAAATATGATAGCATTGGCCTAAACATAGGAATATAGGGACACCCCAGAAAACGATAACAATGGCAGGCCTGTAGGTTTTCCCGAGCGATGGAGTATAACCTGACATTAATGCTCTTTGGATTGGGGTTGGCTGGTGTGGTAGGCCAAGAAATAATGGGTAATAGGCCTTTTAAGGAAATCTGTTTAAATAAAGGAAAAATGTATAAAAATAAGTAAAAAAAAATATAGTAGATTTAATTTACATGATGTAAAGGAAATAATTAATAATATAATAAAGTATAAAACTAACTTTTACGTCATTTTAATAAAAGTGAGCATGAATTAAATTTAAATTTTATTAATTATAAAATAAGCAATATATAAAACTGAAATAAGATTTAATTTTTGATGTTGATCATACTCCAACAAAATATATGGATTTAAAGATAAATTAATTTTTCAATATAATTTATATTTTTATATATTTTTAGTTTATTTTGTTAATATTTATTTAAAAAAAAAAACTAATGACAAATTAATATTTGATTGAATTTAACTTTATTTCAATTAAAGTCAAACTAAATAGAATGACTAAAAATTTTAAGATCAATGTAAATCCAAATTGAAAAAAACAATGTTATTTATTTTGATACATGCGTGTATATATATATATATATATTACTCAACTTTATATTTTTATCGAATTGGATCCAATCCAATTTCCAACAGCATCTTTAATAGATCTTAATATATGTAAGAAATTAAAAAAGAATGTCTTTTTTCTCTTTGTATTGGTCACTCGAAAAAATATCGCTTATCGTATCGATCACTTTTTCTCTTTGAATTATCTCTTTCCTATCCGAAATTACTATTTTGGACAGAGTATTAGAAGTGGTAGTGATAATTTTACGAGAAAATTATATCACGAATCTATTTTTTTATTTCTTATTTTTTGATACGACTTAGTATAGATTATATATATATATTTTTTTTAAAAGATAGTGGTACATTAATATTAATGATCACTACTAAATCACGTTAAAAAAAAATTAAGAATGAGATTAAAAAAAATGAAAACCATAAATTATTGTCCAATTTTATGAAAGAAACTGGAATAAGTGACAATATCCAAAGAAAGAAAAGTGAATGACCCACATTATTACGTCAAAAAATAAAGGATAACAGTAAAAAAAAAATTGAAAATCATAAAATCATTGTCAAATTTTATGACGGGAACTTGAATAAGTGACAACGTCCGAAGATGGTGAATTGAGTGGTGGAGGGATACCCGAGGCATGTGTCTGGTTCCTTGCGAACTGCAACTATGTATCGTATCCATCCCCTCACATGTGTCTGGAAGCTCTACACTACAAAACAAAACCATGTTGTTGGAACTTTTCATGAAATGCCACAGCCCAAGGTTTACTGTCTTACTTATTTCAGTATATAAAAGAAAATTCAAACAAAGTTAGAAATGGAAGGCCTTCAAAGTGTTATGGGATTGATTCCTTCTCCTTCATGTCATTTCTTTTTGACATATACACCCAATATCAGTAGTGGGGTCCCCACGTTTTGGACAACTTCACAACATTATAATGCAGTGCTGTTCTGTACACCCTTCTTACTCAAACTCACTACTGCATACACTGCTATCATTCAGTACACTAAAAAGGTCTCAAAGCACAGCATGTGAACTTGCATTTTCCTCACTATATTTTCTTACTCAAAATTGCTTTCTGTGAGGTACATGAAAGACAAAAACAAAACTAATTTCTCGCAAGAGGTTGATATCATCAATCGTCATAAGCAATGCTCACTTTCACTCTGCACTCCATGCACCATTATCATGGATTATTATGAATGTGGATATGTTAGCCCCACCAGTATCCTAAAATTGAGGGAAAAAGGTCGTAAACAAATCGATTAGTGGTAGAACCGATTTAACGAAAAGTTGTGTGTGTCAATTATTAGGGATGGGAAAAGATTTTGCCCTCATGATTTCGATGGCCTATTGCTCTATCAACATACTTGTTTGCGCTGAAGACCTAGTTGTTTCTTTATTTCTGGTCTGTGGCGTAAAAGAGTGGTGAACTTTCACTGTCCATGCAACTCATCATCACTTTCTCTGCCTCTCTCTCTTTATGAATAAAAGAATTCAAGTTATTGAAACGTGGCTTATAAAGTGCTTCATCTTTATCAGAGTGATTTACATGCTAGTTCCTTATTCCCTGTGATTCAAATCAGTGTTTACTGCTGTTATTGACTCAGTTATCACATGGGTCCACTTCGGCTCATGAGTTTCATAATCTTCAAGACATAAAAAATTATAAATAATTTTAGAGTAGTTTTTAAGGATTGTAATAATGATGATAATTGTCCATCTTTCATCAACCAGCCACCAAAAATAAATAAAGTACAAATTCTATTTCGTGGAAAAAGAAGATATAGTGTTGGTTAATTCTGAGAAATTCACATGACTTTGGATGATAATTAACGTTGCTTTCAAATGAATCTCAATTCTTATATATTGCAGAAAACCTAGTCACAGTCCACTTGGATTAACGTACTTTCTTATGTTAGGCACTGATTAATGAAACAAATGCTTTAGTTGCTTAATTGACTTTTTTTTTTCTTATGAATTTTTACCATATAATAAAAAAGTTGCAGGTGGGGTAGCTGCGTCAACCATATAAAGTTAATCTGTCTAGGCAAAAAAAGTTAATGGAAGTAGTTTTAAAATAGTGCTATATTTATCATAAAATTTAATTTATAATATATTCCTAATCACTCCAACCATTAGCGTCATAATGTAATCTGGTATGATTCAGGGTTTTAAAAATGTTCATGATTATTAATAGCGTGATAACAAATTAATCTCGAACGTCCAAGCGGAACATTGAATTTTTATTGACTTGCTGCGTACTAGAATTTACGACAAAAACTGATTGAACTTTGAAGTGCGACTAATTTTGTTTTATGATAGGAATTTTAGAAATAATAGAATTTATTATGATAAACACACCTTAGATGACTATTGGCAGAAACTAAACCTACCTAAGTTCAGGACAAAAACACTACTATTTGGTATAAACCTACACGTTAGCCTTCCTTTGGGTAGTTGGGATTTTTAAAATGTGTATTTAAAATACAACGTGTTTGATTAAAACGAAGTTAAACTCATTTTAGACTCAGTTTTAAATTAAAAAAAAATGAATTCTAATTTGTAGTTTCTAAATAAAAATATTGATTACTAGTATTTGTCAGCTTTTCGTAAAAATTAATGATAGTAAATGGCTGACATTTAAAAAAAAATCGTACTTTCTATCATACGAGTTTACGAACCTATGTCTGATGAAGTTCCATATAAGACCAATCTATTTTATAAAACCTTGTCACATTCTAATAAACTAAAATGTTAACTAAATAAAATTTATACAAGTCATTTACTTCAAGTACTTTTATATATTAATATCATTTTTAATACTATTGTTATTGTAATTATACTAATTAACAATCAATTAAAATTATTAGTGTGTGTCAAATGAATTATGTATCAAATGATTATCGTATAATAAGGTTAGGGTTATCGGTACAAATTCAGAAATGAACCTTCACCTTTGGGGGTTACACTAGAACTTACCAGGGATTAAAGACCGTGGGCCTTACTATTTACAAATAGGGACTTTACTCGCTGCATATCATAATTACTAACTGCACCTGTAATTTTAAATTTAAAGTAGTGACTTTGATATTACCAATTCTGTAATTTGTTTAGAAGAAGATTTTGAAACATATAAGATATTTACTAGCGCGAGTTTTTGGAATAATTTTTTTAAAACATGTAGATGTTTATATTAGATGTATTTTAAGAATTAAGTTTTTGAAACAAATTTTTCAACACACTTGTTTTACGCTCTTTTCTTCGTGTTCTTTTTTTTTTCTTCCTCTTCTTTTCCTTTTTTTCTCTTAGTGAGTCTAATTAGTGTTAGAGTTTAATAGTGAGTGAGGGGCTTGGTCCCCCTAATTTTTTTTTTATTATATACAAAGAAATAGGTAAATGTAAATATATTTTAAAATTTTAGTTTATTTTATATATTTGTATACCCAAAACAAATTACCATACCAAAAAATTTCCTTTAAATTTGCCACTGGGCTACCGGCAGTTGGAGGTGAACAGAGAAGAAGACATAATGATAGTCGTAGCGGCAACGACGTGACGCAGCCAGAAGAATATTTTAGTCTTTTCAGTAGTAGTAGGAGGTGCCGGTAGTAATCCTGGGGGTGCAGTAAAAGAAAGACTAAAGGAGTTCAACAAAGCCAATTTTCTTTGGTGGACCTTTACATGGGGTGCAGTAATGGATTCTTCTCCATTTCACTGAAATGAATATCTTTTAGAAAAAAATTATTTTTACACCGTCTTTAATTTTGACTTACATTTGACATCAAATTTAATAATAAAATATTATATTAATATTCTAAAAATAAATATTATAATAGTTTTTTAAATATTAAATGGAAGTTAGAGAAAATCGGACGGTGTCAAAGTATTACTGTCCTATTTTTTATTAAAGAAGAAAAACGTATTATTAATTCGACAATATATGAATCAAATTTCTATCTTTTCAGTTCGGAGAAAGCTACCAACAGGGTATAGAAAATTACTAGGAAATCAGTAAGAGTAGCTATTGGAAGAGGAAAAAAAAAGTGAGAGTAGAAGATTTCTTTCTTGCAAGATTAAACTGTCTTTTTAAGCATTTGTTTTCTGAGTTAATGATTATGCAAGGTAAAAATAAACAGAATCATTTTATTGATTAATGATTATTAATTGAGTCTTAACGATTGAAAAGAAGACAATGCAAACGATGTGTCGGTATAATGTACCGTGTAAGTGTTTGATTGTAGAAGTACATGAATTGTGGGAAGAGATTGCAACTAACGTGTAACTCAGGGAAGTGTGCAGTGAGCCTTTTAAGAAGATCCCATGAAACAATAATCTTATCCTACTTTTCATTTCTACAAAGGTTGTATTAATAAGCATCAGTTATTTCTAACTAACTCTCTCACAGGAATCTCGGGAAAGCTGCTTTATCAAGTTTAGTTTGTGTTCCTTGCAAGTAATCACAAACCTTTCTTCCCTTCCTTCACTTTCCCTCCCTTTAGCGCCACTCAAATATGCTGAGCTATATAGATAAACACCATTTCACAGAGGTGACCAAAGCACAAACATCAGACGCTGCTAAAAGGTTCAACAAGCGATGGACATCAAAATAGAAAGTGAGAAGGATGAAGAAAGGGTGGCACTGCTGAGAGATAGTGAGGTGCCAGAAGCAGAGAGGAACCTCATTCAGAAAGCCATTAGTCAGACATTTCAGAGCACTGCTCATTTGGCCAACCTTTTACCAACTGGCACAGTTCTTGCTTTCCAACTTCTGTCTCCGATCTTCACAAACCTTGGCAACTGTGACTCTGTCAGCAAGGCCATGACTGCTGCACTTGTATCTCTCTGTGCTGCTTCCTGCTTCCTGTTATGTTTAACTGATAGCTTCAGAGACAACAAGGGGAACATCTGCTATGGGTTTGCCACCCGCAGGGGCTTGTGGGTCATTGATGGATCAACCACTCTTCCACCTCAACTTGCTGCAAAATATTGCCTCAAGTTCATAGATATCGTGCATGCAGTGATGTCAGTTTTGGTGTTTGCAGCAATTGCGTTGTTTGATCAAAATGTGGTGAATTGCTTCTTTCCCGCACCCTCAACTCAGATACAGGAAATCCTCACGGCATTGCCAGTGGGAATTGGCGTTTTGGGCAGCATGTTCTTTGTTGCGTTTCCTACACAGAGGCATGGAATTGGATTCCCCCTTTCAACAAATTAATGATCTTTTATGTTTACTATCAACTTTGTCACCCATCTCTATAGTTTAATTGGATGGATTAGACCTTGTTTCTGGAACAAATTACTTAAATTCAGTCCACATTCATTGTTTAAATCTTGTATTATTCCATTGGTTAGAACTTATAAGCACTGTCTTGAATACAAAAGCAAAATTTTACGCCAAGTTGGTTTTCCTTTTGATCAAGAATAGATCCTTCGGATAACTGTTCAATGAATTGAATCCTACCTTGAAGAAATGCAACACAACAATGTGATTTCACTCCTGAATATCAAACACTTTGTAGCAATTTCCATTCTAGAGTAATGTCTTCAATCAAGTCTCAATTATCCTTTCCACATCTAAAACACATAATCCCTTCTTTTTATTCTTTGGATCAGTGGTGTTACGGATCATATTTACTCATCTTTAACTTATTTTATATTATATCATAGAAAATTAACCTTATGCATGTAAAATTACCATATGGAAACAAGATGTCACTTTATATTCTAAAACTATTTCCTGAAGTCAAACCTATGTCATAGTGTTCTATACATTCATTGTTTCTCTTTTAATATTCTTTCAACAGCAAAGTTTAATAATTACAAAACTGGTATTAACCCTGATATGCATGCAAAATGTTTGATCTCAACTATGATGGGTGAAAAAAAGTGTTTAAAATTATCATAATTTGCGTTGTATGCTATACATTCATATGTGTATTATACAACTATGCAAAGTGAAAATCTGTTTTACGAATAAAGTACATAATATAACCCTTGGAAATAAAAAAACGAAAAGTAAAACTCCTCGTATGCACTGGCTATTATTTGTTTTAGAATAAAGACAAAACCTTACTCTTTATAAAGGTTTAATTAGTCGGGTGATACCTACTTTCATTCAAATGTGTTAGTTTGGTATCCGCTTTTAAAAAAATGTCAATTAAATCCTAACTCTTGAAAAGATGCCTCAATTAGGTCATTTTCAGCAAAAAATTATTAACATCGTTAAGGATATTGATATTTAAAATGACTTACAAAATTAAGTATTGATATTTATATTAAAATTTAGTAGTAAAAGTGATGAATTAAATTAATGACTTTAGTCATTTTTGTCTAGAAGGGACTTATTTAAGATACTTTTTCAAAAGTTAAGACTAGATTGACACATTTTTAAAAGCGGGTACCAAACTGACACATATAAACAAAAGTGGGTACCATCCGACTAATTAAACCCATTTAGATAACCATGGAATGACTATGAAATTTATCAAATCATTTTATATTTAGTGATGTCTGTATGTAGGTGTACCTCATTTGCATGAATGTTGAAAATGTAAAAGAAATTTAAGTACTTGAATCATTAAACATTTATTATGTAGTTAAACGAATCAATAGTTATATTAAAGAAACTGTAAACTACATAAGTTATTGTCATATACTAGATATAATTTGTTTAATTCATTTAGCTGTCAAATGAATGAATTACTATAATTTATTATGTCTGACATATAGTCATGATTATAACCATAACTATAAATTATCAATCCCCAAATAAATTCACTTTTAATCTCATCATTTTGTGAATATGTAATTTTGATTTGCATAACATACATACAAACATATTAATTATCCTATCTGCAATTATTACTACAATTCCACTTATTAATAAGTTTTTTTTTATCTGTTGTACTTTTTACAATTTGATTTCTATTTAACTCTTATTTTAAAAATTTAAGATAAATTTAATTAGATTATATATGTATTTATTATACTGCAGAGATGAAGATGATAAAATAGAGAATTTTATAAATATTTTAATAAAGTTAATAAAATTTATTAGTTTCCTCAGTATGAACATTCTTAATATTAAAGGACCAACACTATATTTAAATTCAGCTTTTCTAGACTATTTATTTTGCTTTAGACTTTGTTAATATTTTTTGAATTGATCTATTGACATGTCATTTTCTGTTTGGTAAGGTTTATTTTAAATGTTTAGAGTAGAAGCATGTACGGGAGACTAAACTGTTACAGACAAATTTGGATTTTCTGGTTTTTATGCTGTTCTTCTACTACTGTATTTTTATAATACATTAATTATTATTAATTTTAACGTTTTAAAATATATTAAAAAAATATTTAAAATATTAACGTAATGTTCAACAGAACTACATAAAAAAAAATCGAGAATTTGGACTCCTCGAAAACTCTTGGAAGATAATTTTCCGGTATAGTAAAATTAACTCTTCCAGAAAGAGTTCTTTTCCTTTTTCACAAACAAATTTAAACTTAAGATTCTTCCTAAAGAGAACCACACATGTACCGATAAAACAATCACATGTTGGTTATTTGGTAAGATTAAGGATGTCGTTTATTTTTTACCAATATGATTATCAAAATCAAAAAGGAAATCTTTTTCACTAACCACTAATTGCAAGGTTTTGACTTGATCGGCCACATTAATAATCATCGTCAAACTTTTGTTAGTTGAACCCTTTTCTGCCTTTGACCATTAGTTTCTGTTTTTTTTTTTCTTTTATGAATTTCTTTGACCATTAGTTGAATATTCCCATTTATATCACGTATAGACATTAATCAATTCAACAAATTTCAAGAATTTAGAAAGAGTCCTCCACACACCAACCAATACTAAAAAAATCTAATTTTGAACTGCAAACTATTCAATGTTGTAGAAGTACACACATTCGGAAACTGTATCTGATTGTTTACTTAAACTACTATTTTAGGTTAAAGATTAAACTTTCTGTAAATGATCTTTTTTTTTCATTTTCATGTAAGAAAAAAATGGTTTTTATTTTGGTCAATGGAAGAGAACAGAGTTTGACGAGTGCAGAATCTTGATCTCTGACTCTGAGGCCCAAAAACACTGGAAGTCCAAAAAGAAGCCCAACTCAATGATGTGTGGTAGCCACAGGAACCAGAACGGGCCCCACAAAAACACAAACCTAGAACATCGATTCGATCATAGCACCCCGAAGATACCGAATCACCAAAACTGAGCCTTGGAAATCATCTTTGTAAAGAACCAATCCAACGCACCACCTTCAACAAAAACACATTCAGTAATTCTTCTCTCTCCAATTCCCTCAGGCACTTAACCAATTGAATTGACCAAAGTTACATTACATCCCAAACTAAAGTAATATGAAAAAAAAAAGGAAAACAAAGGCAAAAGAAAATTCAACGAGAGAAAAATCAAAGCCGAGACGAGAAAGAAGCTCAGAATAAAAAGTTCATCGAATTAAAACAACGTGGGGGAGAGAAAGTGATGCACACAAACACACGCAGTGAGAGAAACATCTGATTTTGGTTAATAAAAAAAACACGAAATTTAGAAACTTAAACAAAAGAGAAAAAAAGGACACCCTTCTTTCTTCGGGTTTGGTTTTGTTTTTTAGCTGGCCCTCCTGTTTGACACGAGCATCAGAGGATCACACCGTTCGTTCATAAAATAAAAGAAAAGAAGAAAAACATGTTGAGATTATTATTATGATCCTAATTGTAATTAATAATTACAAGAAATTATTATGAAAGGTGGCAGAGGAGTTATAGTAGTCAAGAAGAGGAACTGTTGTTGTTTGGTTATTATTTTTGCTTTCGGATTATCACCCTTTTTATTAATATTGCTTTATTATTGTTTTGGATTTTGTTCTTTTATTCTTCATCTTCATTGTTCTATCTTTTCAATCTCTTATTACACGCTGCTTTTCTTTTTATCTTTTCAATTTAAATTATCGTGTTGCCATTTATTTATTTTTCATCAAAGGATAATAATTCTGTGCCTTTCCATTCCTTGACTATCACGGAATTTTTGATTTCCAAAGAGAAAAAGAGATGACAAAAATAAATAAAAACAAAGAAACACTAAAATCGATTCCATTCAGTTGCCCTAATTATTTTTTCCCTTTCCTCTCTGTGCTGCGTGGTTGTGTTTCTTTTGGTGGCTTCGTTGTGGATTCTTAGGGTTTGAAGGGGAAAAGTGGTTCGATCTCGATCCATGGAGGCGGAGGCAGAGAACAACGAGGTGAAGAGGGAAGAAAACAGCAATGACAACAACAACAACAATGAAAGTAACAGCAAATTTGGAAATTCGAGTGAGGGTCAGAGCAAGCCCAAGCGCCAAATGAAGACGCCGTTTCAGCTTGAAACGCTCGAGAAAGCTTATGCTGGTTTGTGGTTGTTAAGCTTTTTTTTTTTTTTC
>Ga0214543_1010071_pt1 | contig 14278 bp, 4 predicted proteins | sample CNSS2metaG_FD_160094 | JGI IMG/M metagenome (GOLD analysis project Ga0214543, IMG submission 160094) | Root nodule microbial communities from cowpea collected in UCLA plant growth center, Los Angeles, California, USA - CNSS2 | ecosystem: Host-associated > Plants > Roots > Nodule | place: USA...
AATGGGAGTTTTAAAAAAAAAAAAAAAAAAAAAAAAAACTATTTTGAATCAATAGGTTTAGGTTTCTAAGACAACATATTGGTATTTATATATCCTAAAGCAAAGATGAGTATTAATGAAATGCTTTAGGACCAACACATATCTACATTTAAATTTTTTTTTATTTTTAGTTGTTATTGTTTTCTTAGTTTTAAAGAGTAAATTTTAGTTGATTTGTAATTTCTATTTTTATATCTTATGTCTAGAACCACATTCTTAGTAGGAAGTTATTCTTAAATTTTAAAAATTGTAATGTTCCCATTTTAAATAATATGATCACATCTTCACGTGTTCTTTGCTAAATTCTACTCTTTTTTAAAAATATTTCAACAATTATCATCTAGAGCCTTTTTTTTTATGGGACCTGTAAAATTGATTCTAAAACAATTTTTTTTTTTTCAAGTCGTTATTCCAGTTTTCAATAGAATCTCTTGAGTGTCAAAATAAGACTTATTTAGAGATGTTGGATTTTTTGGAAGGTATAAAAGAGGATTACAAAATACTTTCATTATCCAATTATCTCAACTTGGCCCAAATTAAGAATCATAAGAAGAAAAAAAAATTAAAAAAACATAAGCAAACAATTTAAGATTATCTAAAAATGGAATCGAAATATGCAAGTAATTAATTTAATGATTTTTGTAATTTTTTCTTATTGATTCTAACTACTAACTAAATGATTTTTGTAATTTTTTCTTATTGATTCTTTGCTGGAAAAGCACCTTCAACAACATGATCACCCCGTCATCATTCTTTATTGTTCTTGGGACTAAAAGGCATGTATCACTTTTATAAAAGTAATTTTAAACAAATTTTGTGTGTTCTCGAACGAAACAATAAATACTTCATATCTCTATGGTATTGTTACTTTCTCAGTCGTTCTTGAATCTGCACAATCACTATCACAACTTTATCCCGTTGACAATAGCAAACAATTTATCTAAATATTCCTTTATAATTTCAGATTCTTTCATCCTTTTGAAACTCAAATTCTCTCATTAAATTAAATACTTGCATGTTTCGAATTCTTTCATCTCTGGCATATTCTGTTTTTATATAATCTCAAATTGCTTTTAGATATTTGAGAGTCATGATTCTAGTAAAAATATTATAGAGACACCAGCAAAAATCATGATTTTGTCTTTGCTTTCCAAATTTTTTTCTCCTTATGATTCTTTATCTAGGCCACACTGGGATTATCAGGTTGGGGTTATCAGATAGTGAGCGTACTTGTAATCATCTTCTATGGCTTCTCAAAGATCCAACACCTTTAGATAAATCTCCATTTTGACACCCCAGATATCATAATTTGCTCCATTAAAAATTGGAAGAACTGCCGAAAAAAACTTGTTTCAAAATTCATTTTAGAGATCTCACAAGAAAAGTTTTCAAAACTCTAGATACCAATTGTTGAAATATTTAAAAAAAAAAAAAAAAATTTGCTTAACGGAGTGCAGACGAAAATCTAGCCATATTATTTGAAACGAGAACATTATAATTTATAATGCTTAAGGAACAACTTCCTTCCCACTAACAATGTGGTTTTAGAAATAAGCCATAAAATAACAAATCAACTTAAATTGTTTAAAGTCCATCACTTAACATTTCTCATGATTCGTTTGAGTAAGACTTAATCCAAGTATAAACCGAAACAGATAATTTGGTGTATCAGTATACATTCATATAAACCACTCAGTATGATAGCTACAGAAGTGTTTCCTTAAGTTCAAACAATTAAAATGATGAAAGCTACAACATTTCAGAACAGAGCAAAATGACCAATAACAGAAAACAAAGTGGCAAAAGGAATGCCTTCATATTATGATATAAACAATTAAGACAAGACAGATATAATACAACAATCCCTAAAAACTCTGTATAAGTCAGACTTACAATAATTCTTTTCTCGAGAAAAGCTACCTATTATGGCTAGATTTGCCCACAAATTTTACACACAACTTGTCCACTTTCTGACTAAATATTGCCAATCTTATCTTCTGATATAACTAACTCTTAACACTATCATCCGATGAATTCGAAGCCAACCTCGACCACGACACAGATTCCCTTGATCCAAGCAACTTCCTACGAATCACTATGGACAAGCTCAACACAATGCAAACAGCAGCCACCAGAGTAAACAACATACCTGTATTATTCCCCGTCGACCACCTCTTCATAACAAAATCAGCACAAACCTCTCCATCAAGACTACTCACAGAATTGTTCAATTTCATTACCTCAACTGCATTCAGTATACCATCAATGACATGCGCCATGCTTCTCTGCGAGGGACCAACACCAACACTCAGAGCCCCATCTCCCCCATCAACCACAAAGTCAGCGTAAAACGGTGAAGCCAGCGAGTTTGTAATATAGGAGAGATCCAAATCTTCATAAGCCACATACCCATTCACATACACATTGAAATAAAGCAAACCAAGCGAAATGCTAGCAATATCACAGAAATGCAACCGAATCAAGTACTTGTACCCTCCAACAACAGGAAACACCCATGTCATATTAACATTAGGAACAGAATCATTCTTACTCCTGATCAACCTAGCACTGTTGTACACATTATCAGGCCCAACCTCACGACTAGCCCCACCAGCACGGTACTTGATCCTACCACCAAAGTAATACTTCTCAGACCCAACACTCGTTTTGAAAAACCCATCATCGGGAATCCAAGTTCTCCACAGGGAATCGTTAAAAGGGGTAACTTTAACACCCCCAACAGTGACCCTATACACAACCTCAAGAGACTGTTTGTTTAAACCCTCAAACTTCTCCACTTTTGATGGGCTCAGATACTGTGCCGTTTCAGGGACAAGGTCCTTGGGAGCAGAAATCACCTCAATGGCGTTCACAAACGCCAATTTCGAATCTTTATTGGGCACAAACACGACCACGAGGCTATCCGCATCGACCCATATTAGATACTCCACGATCCTAGGGTTTCTGGAAGCACTGGCCAAACGGGTGAAGTTGCTCAAAACGACATGGCCGTTGACCAAGACATGAAATTGAGCTCGACCCAGATCGATGTTGGAGGAGCTGAAGGGGTGGAAGTGGAGGCGCACGATGTGGGTGCCTTTGTCGGTGACGGGGAAGGAGTACCTGGCGGGGCTTGTGAAAACCCTAGCGGTGTGGTAGATTGAGGGTAAGTCGGGTAGGGGGTTGTTGTTTCGGAGTGAAACGGCGCGGGGGAAGGGGGAGCGGTGGTCGACAAGATCGCCGGCGAAGGGGTTGTGAACGCCATTGAGGTGTATAGGGTCACTGTTGGGGGTGTTAAAGTTACCCCTTTTAACGATTCCCTGTGGAGAACTTGGATTCCCTGTCTTCATCTCTTTCTTACCATTTTCTCTTTTCACACCATTTGTTTTCCCCTAATTTGTTGTCTGATTGGAATTTGAATTGCAAATTTGAATTGCAGGTGAATTCCTATGTATGTTTGCTGCATAATGAAGTTGAAATGGTTCCAAGCCTACTTAAATTTTCTGTTTCAATCTGCTATTACTTACCGTAGATTCCCATTGTTTGCTTTGAAAACTTGGTCACAGATTTGATTATGGACCAGCTTGATGAGTAAAGGAATATGCCTCGGTTCTTACCAAGACCGAGGCAAAAAACTGGGTCTATGGCTTCGGGTATAACCGAGGCCAAAAGATGTACCTTTTGGCCTCGCCCCAATATGCCTCGGTTCCAGACCCGAGGCAAAATGTGAAAAATAACCGGGACAGAAAGCCCTTTCTGCACTGGTGCAGATGGATGAGGGACATGTGGTCTTGTTATAATTGAAAGCTTGTTGTGAGGTTTAAACCATACATGTATGGTGCAGAAACCTCTTTTCCACACTCTTTTTATAAAAGCTATTTTATTTTTAGATACTTATCTATTTTCAATAATTTTACTCTCTTTCCGATATATTGAGGAGTTAGATCCAAAAAAAAAAAACTTAAATATTTTATGTAACACGATGGTCTTGGTATTTGATATAGTTATTGAAGGGATATTTTTTCAGGCATTGAAGAACTCAACTTTTAGTTAACTTAAAAGTTCTCATAAAAATTTATTGGTGGGTCAAACAATTTTAATTCCGGTATATCCATATGACTTCATCGTCCATATGTTTATTTGAAAATAAATAGATTTTAAAAAAGAAATTGTTTATTTTATTTTATTTTTCTTAAAAAGTGTTGGAAGAAAGTTATGAAGGGTTTGAAAAGTATAAGAGGTGTTGACATAAATTCGGATGCTCCTACAGAAATGTAGGTGATGAAATTGAAAAGTAGGAGTGCCCCACGTGGAAAAACCAAAAGGTTAAAAGCGCACCTCTCTCCACCAATTGAGTGTCAGAGTTTAAAAAAAGGTTAAGCAAAGGAATGGAGAGACTGTGAAGGAAAGCAAGCAATAGCGAGGGAGGGAGGGAAGGTGTGCTTCAAGCCAAGTATTAATGGCAAACTGTATGCTGGCAGATACACATTCAACAACTGTAATAAAAAGCTGCATTCTTTCGCTTCGCTACCTCTCACTTTTTATAACACTTTCATTTAACAAGTTTCAACTTTCAGAGCTAACCAACTTCACCTCACACTTTCTCTCCTTCCAACCTTCACCACAAATCTTTAAACTTCATCATCATCATCATCATCATCATGCTGAAGCTTCAAAAGGGTCTCTCAGAGCACCACCAGCTTAATTGATCTCAACAACTACCCTCCTCGCCATTAATATTATTAATTACAGAGAGATAGAAGGAGCCTCTTCTCTCCTTTCTTTCCTCTCCACTAGTCCTTTTCCAACTTTCTTTTCTTGGCTCGGTGTTTAGGCTTGGAAATAACCATGAAACTCAGATTTTCTTTGTGCCCTTTGCTTTGCTCCTAATGGTTTCCTAGTTTTTGTTCTACTCATTTCTTGTTTTTACTCGGCGCTGAAAAAGATATGGGTGTTCCTGGGAGAAAGGGGAGATGCTCCTGTTCAGCTCCTTCTGATAAGGACCATCTTCTTCTCCTTCTCATTCTCTTTCTTCCCATGCTTCTGCCCATGGTTGAATCCAGAACGCTAAATTACACCAGACATACGCAAACCAGTACCCTCAGACTCCAAAGGATTACCAGGCACTTGGACAAGATCAACAAGCCTCCTGTGCTCACCATAGAGGTAATAATAATAATAATAATAATAATAATAATAATAATAATAATAATATTGTTACTATATATATATATATATGAATATAGAATATTTTAGGGTACGTTGATGAGTGGTTGAGATTTTAATGGGCAAATAAATGTTTGTTTCCCTTCATTATTACGTAACATTTAAGTATTGTTTTGGCGTGGGTTGGTATTGCAGAGTGCAGATGGAGATGTTATCGATTGTGTTCACAAAAGAAAACAACTGGCTTTAGATCACCCCCTTTTAAAGAATCACAAGATCCAGGTATACGTGTACAACAAACCTAATTAATTTGGCACCACCCTCTTTATATTTGCTTTCCTTGCACTTCACTCATCTTCGTCTACTTGTGATCATCCCCAAAAAGTACTGTTATGTTAAAAGTGTGGCGTTATTTGATGGATGTTATAGAAAATGCCAACGGAGATGCCAAGGGGAATGATGAAAGTGAATGAGGGAGATGAAGGAGAAAGCATGGCATGGCAAACGTGGCACTTGAATGGGACACGGTGTCCAAAGGGAACGGTTCCGATACGACGGAGCACGGTGCATGACGTGCTGAGAGCAAAGTCTTTGTATGATTTTGGGAAGAAACGTTCACGACTTGTTCCTCTTTCTCGCCGCAACGATGCCCCTGATGTTCTCAGCGCCAATGGCCATGAGGTATATAACCTTTTTACTCTACAAAAGTGTAACTTTTCAGAAATAGATCTACCAGGTGTTGCAAGAACACCGAATCCTTTTAAATAATTTGAAGATTGCTTTCATTCTACTTCAACTTATTGTACTAATATTCTCAACGTGTATTTTATTATAATTAAAAAAGGGTTTTGACCTTAGAATCAGTAATTATTGTTTTTTTATTGATTATAAATTTGTGGAACGCAGCATGCGATCGCATATACGGGGTCGTCGCAAGAAATGTACGGGGCAAAGGCAACAATAAACGTATGGGATCCATCAATTCAAGTGATGAACGAATTTAGTCTTTCACAGCTTTGGATTCTTTCAGGATCCTTCGATGGCACTGATCTTAATAGCATCGAAGCTGGATGGCAGGTACTTGTTCCAATTCCAACACTCTTTTGTCCCCTTGTCTGTTTCATCATCAAAATACACAATTACACAAGTTCAATAAAAAAATATTTTCTTTAATCTTTAGAAAGAGGATGAACGATGAATGATGAGTTCTCATTAAAATACTATATTAAGAAGCAATTATTATTATTATTTTGTAAAGTTGATTTTCAATTGGTTCCTTGAAGCAGCCAACATGAATTAATTAGAATGCATGTGATACACGACACATTACATTAATTCAATAACTGCGTGGAGAAAAAAAAAATTGTAATTTTATGAAATATTGGATCTTTGAAGCTTTGATGATTGTACTAGTCAGGTCAGTCCGGAGCTCTATGGTGACAGCAGACCCAGATTGTTCACTTATTGGACGGTTAGCATTTCTTTCTTTTTACAACAGTTTCATTATAAGAATGTCCAAAAAATAGTATGTATGACTAAATAAATATATCTTTTGCGCTAAAATGATCATGGTATGTGAAGTAAAATATGAATTAAGTGGAATTTTTATAGGTATTTATGAAATTTTGTGGTGATGCAGAGTGATTCATATCGTGCAACCGGATGTTACAACCTTCTCTGTGCTGGGTTTATTCAAACAAACAGTAGAATAGCCATTGGAGCTGCGATTTCTCCTGTGTCTTCCTATGGTAGCAACCAATACGACATTACAATTCTCATCTGGAAGGTGAGTGTTGAAATGAATGTTTGGTCGAAAATTAAGGATGTTTTATTGACATGTTTAAGTTGTGTGATGAATCAGGATCCAAAAGTAGGGAACTGGTGGATGAGTTTTGGTGATAAGACATTGGTGGGGTATTGGCCGGCGGAGCTATTCACGCACTTAGCAGAGCATGCAACGATGGTGGAGTGGGGAGGAGAGGTGGTGAACTCACGGAGCAATGGGCAACACACGTTCACACAAATGGGTTCTGGGCATTTTGCAGAAGATGGTTTTGGAAAAGCAAGCTACTTCAGGAACCTTCAGATCGTAGACATGGATAACAGTTTGAGTTCTGTGCAGAGCATCTCAACCTTGGCCGAAAACTCTAACTGTTACGACATCAAGAGCTTCTACAGCAACGAATGGGGCACTTACTTCTACTATGGTGGCCCAGGGAACAATCCACAGTGCCCATGAAAACTATAACGAAAGTGCATATCAATTGTCATGCACTGCAAATACACTTCACTTTCAAATTACTCCATCTCTCAACACCCCAAAACAAAAAAGTTTATCTCATATAATATATATTTCTCTTACATTCTTTACTTGTACGTATTTTCATTTCTTGTTTCTACCACTTCACTCTTTTCTTTTATTCAATCGCCGCAAGGCCAGGAAAGGAAATTTTCAGATGTAGTCAACAATATCGATGCAAAAGGAAAAAAACGATGGCAAATGGCAAGTTTTGAATCTAAACATGATGTCTCAAATTTTACTCACGGTCGATTTCTTTCTTTATAAGTTCTTTTTTTTTTTCTTTTATAAGAAACGAGATTCATAATATACATTCCCATATATTACAACAAAAACATGTTAATTATATTTTTGTTTCCTTTATACTCTTGAAATATAATTTTGGTAAACAAAATCAACTTGATTCTTAGTCAATTGATCCGGCAAATTACTATTTTTCAAATCTAAATTAGAGTGTTACTTTCAAGTTTCCACGGTCAAAATAAAATTTGTAAACGGTTTATATTGTAGATAAGTATATTCAACTCAATAAATTCTTTTTTAATATTGATTTCAATTAGGAATTCGTGTATTTTTTTCATTAATCATAATTTTTGTATTTTTATATAAAGATGAAGTAGTGTATGGAGATTAAATGGTAGGAAAGAAAGAAACGAGGAAATAAATATGGATTGAAGTGATCAAATTGAAAACGTAAATTGCAATAAACTAAATTATCAAGGCTAAAATAAAAACTAATAAAAGGAATTTAGAAAAGTGATAACTCTAATTTCGATAATCATCATTGGATTTGACATTTTTATGAATGTTTTTGGAGTGTTTAAATTGTAAATACAATTTGTCACATCTTTTTTATATTTGAATAGTCTATTTTTTTTCCCTTTTTTTCTCACATTCAAGCTAATAAAATTAAAAAAATATATAAATTATAATTGTTTTAAAATCACCCTCTTGTGTAGTCGATTATGCCTACTCAACCATGTTTTGCAGGAGTTATCATATGTTTGCTTACCTTTCAATCTCACATTGTTCCTTTTTTCGATTTTGTCAAACAAACGATTTTCTCGATGCACTACTTGAATTCGTAACCATTCTTTCTTCACTTCAACTCTTATGTTGGCTTTTATTTCGATTTCCTCTACTTGAGTACCTTTTGTCACATCCTTCTCTTGATCTTGTTCTCAACATCTTTCTTTTATACTATTCATTTCGATGTTTTCACCTTGATACCCTTTTTTGATGTTTCTATTTTGATAACCTCAACAATTTTATATTATTAGAGTAAGAAAATAAAGATGAATATGAAAAGGGAAATAATTAATTCTTCTTTTATATCTATATTTCTTTATGATCTAATACCATAAAATATAATTAACATGGTTTTGTTATAATATATTTGAAATATACCAACATCAATCAAATTATATGTTAGTAGATAATTTAACATTTTGGTTGGTTTTAATATTAATTGACAATTAAAAAATAACCTTAATCCCAAAAAAATTATTAAATTGTTTAGATGTTCTAATTTGTGAAAATATAATTAGAGTAAGAAAATAAAGATGAATATGAAAAGGGAAATAATTAATTCTTCTTTTATATCTATATTTCTTTATGATCTAATACCATAAAATATAATTAACATAAAATATAATTAACATGGTTTTGTTATAATATATTTTAAATATACCAACATCAATCAAATTATATGTTAGTAGATAATTTAAAATTTTGGTTTGTTTTAATATTAATTGACAATTAAAAAATAACCTTAATCCCAAAAAAAGTATTAAATTGTTTAGATGTTCTAATGTGTGAGACCTAATGAAAGACGGTAAGTTCTTTCTTGCAAGTTTAAAAACACAAATATATGTTATGCAAAAATTAGTTGAACTCTAGATTATTTATAGAGCCGTTAAAGTGGGTCAGAACCCGTGGGCCAACCTGGCCCACTATGGGTTCGAGTCGGGTTGGGTTAAATTTTTTTTACAAATTTCAGTACGAGTCAATTTTTTACCCGGCCCACCAAGAACTCGGCTCACCCAGATTGAACCCGTGGTGGGTCGGGTTGGCCCACCAACCAGCATGGTGACACATATTATGTTGGACTTTGCAATGTTGGGTTGTTTTTTTAACCAAACACATTGGTGGGTTGGCAAATGGAAACCTAGCTTCAACTAATAAAAGTATAATTATTGAAAAAAAGTATAATTAGTTTGCTGAAAAAAGTATTGTATTCAATAAAAGATTGGGTAAGTCACAGGAATGTTTTGATCTTAAATAGTAATTTGTATTTTTATTTATTTATTTTGGTTTGTATTGGAGTTTAACATCATTTTGGATTATATTGAGATTGTATTCAAGTTTATTTAAATTTTATTCCGAAATATAATTTCTCACTTAAGAAAAACAAATATTTTTTAATTAAGTGGAATAGTGAGTCAACCCGTTTAACCCACCAACCTGTGGTGGGCCGAGCCGGGTTCAAATTTTTCCAGTTCGCTAATAAGTGAGTCGAGTTGGGTTGACCCATTAAGTGACCAACCCGTGGTGGACCAGGTTGGGCCAGGCCGGACGGCCCATTCTGACAGCTCAAATTATTTAACAATTTTTTCTTAACATATTGGTTTAAATATACATTTGGTCTTTATTTTTGTTGTTTTTATTTAATTTGGTCTTCACTTTCATTTTGCATTTAATTAGATATTCTTTTTCATCAAATTTTGGTCAATTTGATCTTTTTTACTAATGGTGTTTAAATAGTACATGTCACGTTTAGCTCATGTTTTTTTTTTTTTAATTTTAAAAACAAAATTGTCCACATGTCAAGTCACAATTATGCCACGTGTCAAAGTCAATACCATACGTCAGTTCGTGATTGTGTAATTTTTTTTGTTTAATTTAGTCTTGATATTCATTATTTTTGTTCAATTTAGTCCCTATATTCACTATTTTTGTTCATTTTCGTCCTAATTTTGGTTAAAATGAATCAATTTTGTCCCTTTCAAATTAACATCAAATTTAATATCTTTTATAAAAAATTATACTAATATTTTTTCTAAAATTGATATTTTATTAATTATTTTTGAAATTCATTTATAAATTATTAAATTTAAGGCTTAATTCATCTTTTGATCCTCTAATTATGATGTATGATTCATTTTGGTTCCCTAATTTTTGTAAGATTCAATTTAGTTCTCCAGTTTTTTAAAACAGTTTAATTTGGTCCCTCCCGTTATCTTTGGTTAAACGGCGTCAGAATAGTGTAGTTGTGTCACTTTGGAATAGAAACGTGCTAAGTTTTTTAATATCTAGGAATGAATGTACTGTGATGAGGTGGCAACGAAGTATATGGAGGGAGAATTGGTCAACCCTAATTTCACAATTCATCTTCTTTGTGCGGGAGTTCTTCAACATTTGGTGTATGTTGATTGTGAATGATGTCGAGGGAGCACTCTTCTTCTTCTTGGTCGTGTAATTGCGGGGAATGCAAAATCCAAACTCATCCAATCATGGTGGTGGCTTTTCCTCTCACGGTGGAGCACCATATTGCAACTATGGGCAGCAAACACTTCGTCTTCGAATCCACAACCAAGACGACAGCGAACACTTCGTCTTCGAATCCTTCTTCTTCGTTTGGTTTTTTCTGGATTGATTATGCTTCTCCACCTAATCCCCAAATTTGATCTTCAATTCCCTATTTTCAAAGAACCCTAACCCTAACAGATTTACCCCCTTTCAAAACAAAGTTAATTTTTTTAACTCAAGTCCACATCACCCAATCTCAATACACTGCCACCTAATGCACACATGCCACACTATCACATTAAAACAGTTTGTGTTAATTTTTGTAACGTTGTTAACGTCAAGGACTAAATTGAACCTCTTCAAAATACTGAAGGACTAAATTGAACCTCAAAAAAATTAGGGGACCAAAATGAACCCCACATCATAATTAGAGGACCAAAAGATGAATTAAACATAAATTTAATTATAAATTGAATATAATTCTTAGATTTAATTGTTAAATAAAATACAATTATTTAAAATATTATTAGAATATAGTTATTAAATATTTTCTTATAACATTTATATTCTTAAATATTGATACTTTTAAAATTGATATTTAAAAATATTGCAAATATTAGAAATATTTTAGAAAAATAAACTAATATTTATAAAATTAATATTTAAATATAAAATATTTTAGATTTTAATATCTAAAATGTAATAAAAATATTAAATATTTTAGATTTAAATGTCAAATGTTAATATATAAATTTTAAAAATATTTAATAATTATATTCTAATAATATTTTAAATAATTATATTCTATTTAACAATTGAATCTATGAAATATATTCAATTTACAATTAAATATAATAATTTATAATTTAATTTTAAAAATAATTAATAATAATAAATAATATTATTAATTTTAAAAATAAATATATAATATTTATAAAAAACTAAATTTGGTCTCAATTGGAAAGGGAAAAAATCGTTCAATTTTAACAAAAACTGTGACTAAATTGATAAAAATAACGAATATAGGAATTTAATTGAACAAAAATAGCGAATATTGGGATTAAATTTAACAAAATAATATAATCACAAACTAACATGTGGCATTGACATTGACACGTGACACAATTGTGACTTGATACATGGATAGTTTTTTTAAAATTAAAAAAATTAAAAAAATATTGTTAAAAAATGTCAACTATTTAAATACCGTTAATAAAAAAAGAACCAAATTAACTAAAATTTAATAAAAAAATAGGATCTAATTCAACATAAAACAAAAATGAATATAAATCAAACAAACACAATAAAAATAATAACTAAATATATATTTAAGTATGTGGGCTTTCGTCATTTCTTATTTTTATTTAACAAAACACCATCTGCACAAAGATCATTAAATATCATATTTCTATAGTTTTTTCTTTTGGATAATTATGTTAATATTTTATACAATCATAACTATTTGTTTTTGTTTTATTAGAATATTTAATGTTTTATATAGTATTTTATATTGTTAAATGAGATGTTAAATGAAAACTTTGGTTACTATTTTCATTAGTTATTAGTTTATTTTTGTAATATTTGATATAAACAGTTAAATAAAATAATTAATGGATAACTTACTAACAATGAATTAGAGGTACCTAGAATTAAATGATATAAAGAAATGAAAAGCAAAAGAGAAGCAAAGAAAAATGTAAGAGGAAATATAAATGAAATATTTTAGATAAGAAAATAAATATTTTTATTATATCTGTATTTAATTTAATTTTTATTATCTGTGTATTATTATAATTATTATTTTGTTTATTCACAATTTTTTAAATTATAATACTTACTATATAATTGATTATATAGTTATGTTTAATATAATGAAAAAAAGAAGATATTATTTGCATATATAATTGATTATATTGCTATTTTTTTCGCATTACCTCTGTCCAAATATTTGATTATTTTTTTTTTAGAAATAAACGCATAGGTCAGGCCTCTCTCTTTGCCTTTTTGGTCTTTCCTTTCCAAAAACAGACAAGAGTGTATACGAATCAATGATAAAGACACCCTATTGGTTATCCTCCATAGTTTAAATGGGGAATAAAGTCAAGTTGAAATAATTGAACATAACACAATAATTGAACAAGTTGAAATAATGTAAAGAGAAAATATTTTGTAACATTTTTTCTTTATTATTTTTAACTAAAAACTAACTTTTCGGCCTAGCATTTTGATAGACATTTTTTATTTCTATTTTTATCATTTTTTTTTCATAAATTTATATATTTTTTAAGACTTAAATATGTTTTTATTTCTTTAAATCGGAGAACTATTTTTTTTTCTTTTTATTTGATTTTTTATTTTACGATATGTTTATATGTAAGACTATGATGATGGTTATGTTGATGACAAGCTAAATGAAGGTCTATTCAATATTTTTTACCAAGATAAAATTAAATGACAGAATTTTTAAATTTTATTAAGAACTTAAATATAGACTTCCAATTTGATAAGTTATTTCTTTTTGCCTTTCAATTAAAGTTTTTCTATATTCTAGTTTTTAATTTTGCAAAATGCTATTTTTAGTTTATGGGTTAGTGATCATCGGTGGAAATGATACTTCTTAAATTGATTATTCTAAACATCATATTTACATGATCGTAGTAGCATTAAGATGGATAAAATCGATGTAAAAAACGTAGTATCTTTTACACTGGTTATCAACTCATGAAAAATACTATATTGATTAATTATGTACACACTTATGGTAGAATGCCATTGAAAATGTCATAAAAGAAGCTCATAGAGTACTTTCTAATTCAATTAAAAAGAAAAATCAGTGTGATAATATTTTCTTAAGAGTATATACTTTAAATCTCACCCAGTATTAATATAAAATTAATTAAATTATAGTTAATGCACTTATCCGACCAATAATATGACCCAACAATACCCATTGAGCCTTATAAAAATATGGAGTATACACACTCTCATATATAAAATATCCTAACATATCCAAAGACTCGACTCAAGTACTTGGTAAGAAAATTTAACTTAATAAAATTTAACTTTATGATTAATCTTTTCCAAATTTATTCTAAATTTAATCAAATTTAACGTACAATTTGTAAGCCTTTCTTTTTTTCAGTTACTTGTGATGGGCCTGGCCCCTCCGTAGGCCCAAGGGGCAGCCCTTCAGAAGGGCACCTACCCTACCAGCCACCCTCACTTTCTCATTTGCTCTGGTCTCTC
>Ga0214543_1010073_pt1 | contig 14274 bp, 7 predicted proteins | sample CNSS2metaG_FD_160094 | JGI IMG/M metagenome (GOLD analysis project Ga0214543, IMG submission 160094) | Root nodule microbial communities from cowpea collected in UCLA plant growth center, Los Angeles, California, USA - CNSS2 | ecosystem: Host-associated > Plants > Roots > Nodule | place: USA...
TAACTACCTCATCCATAACAAGCATAGAGCAATCCTTCAGAATGCAAACACCCTTCTTTGCAAGATCTAATATTCTTCCTGGAGTTCCAACTAGCAGATGAACTGGTTGATATAAACGCATAATATCATCTTTCAGGCTGGTACCACCTGTTGTAACCATAACTTGAATTTTCAAATGTTTTCCAAGTTCTTTACACACTTGGGATGTTTGCAAAGCCAGCTCTCGAGTTGGGACCAATATTACAACTGCATTACAGTATATGACAAAGGCAATGATCAAGACATGAGTGAAACCTAAAATCAATGCTCATTCAAAAAAATAATAGATATTAAATAACTACAAATAACAAATAAATGAATCATGCATCAACAATGCAGCCAAAGATATACTATTTTCAAACATTCACACCAAAATCTATTTGCGCCTGGACAAGACAACAAAAAAATTGGTAGCCACATGTTAAACAATCAATATATACATACAAGGAGAAATTATAGGATGTGCAAAAGACTAGAGTACCTATACATTCATCAAATATTTCTTATCCAATAAAAAAATTTTGTTTAGAGAAATGTTCAAAACCTGTAGTTAAAATTAAGGGCAATTATTCCAAAAATATATTCTTAAAGAATTAGGGGCTGACTGTTTAAGCTTTGAAAAATATTATCTCTGGCTTTGGAGAATAGCACTAAAACACTCAGTTTTAGATTTTTACAAGTTGATTATAATTTTTTTTAAAAACGTGGCTCCATAAAAAAACACTTAAAAAGGTCAAAGAAATGAGCAATTATTATCTTTCTGGACTATAGACAAAATGCTGAAAGAAGGTGAGGAAATTAAAACAACAATATCAAATCAAGCTTGCTTAAGTGAATACTCGGGAAATAATGTTACTAAACTAGTTGGAGCTTTCGTATCAACAATCATAAATATCAATTAATTCTCTCTCTGCATAAGTTTTAATAAGAAAACACTGCTTAGAGAGCCAACAAGTAGCCAGCTAGCTACAAGAAAGGCGAAAAAAACTGAGAACAATAAACATAATCATTTCAACTATATTTATGAGAATTCTTAAAATGCTTAATGTAAGTAGAGGTCGAACCTTGAATAACATTATTATCCTGATCAATTTTTTCCAATGCAGGAATACAAAATGCAGCAGTTTTGCCAGTTCCATTTTTAGCCCTAGCAAGAATGTCACTACCAGTAAGAGCAATTGGAATGCTTTCTTCTTGGATAGGAGATGGTCTCTCAAAACCCTTCTCGTATATTCCCATAAGCAGCTCACGCTTCAAAAAGTAATCCTCAAATTCATTGCCTTTAGTTGCTGTCACATCCTGAGAAAGACAATGAATAACGCTCAACACTGACAGAAATAATATAATATAAAGCAAATAGTATTTAATCACAAAATAAAAATAACCCATGGACGACATCTAGCCTTTAATTTAACATAAAATTCAATTTCATCAAACAAAAATAAACCTCCTAACAAAAGAAATGATACTGAACTGGTTACAACTTACAAGCAGTAGAGTAGAATCTGAGCACATTTCCTATATATCTCTAGAATTGCAATAAAGTGTGATTACGATAGAGATTCTGAAATTTACTTGTCCAAATTACTGAAAAATGTTAATCTCAAATGCCTAAATAACAGAGTATATTGTACTAAATAAGGCATTCATCAACAAAATAGCAGCTATCACCCATGTAGAGAATCAGCTCAACAAAAACATTCTAATATATTAACTAAAACTATAGCTCACAAATAAATGAAAATAAAATATTATGGAATTAGAAACATTAGAAATAAGGCGTACATTCCCCAAGGATCTCTGAAACAAAACACATGACTAAAGCATGATGCATATCTCATATAATTATAAACTTTAACCACAAGATTCACAGTTCTCAATTATCAGAACCATACCTCTGTCTTGTAGCGTGTATCAGGTGCAGGGATATTTAGTCTTGCCTTCCAATCTTGTGAACTAAAAAATGAAATCAATTGAGGATAAAATTAGAACAATTATTTCCTTAGGCAAGAATCAGTTCAATAGCTTTGCCTACAGGTAATATGTTTGAACTAAACATGTCACTTTCGAACTTTTCACTTTCACATACTCAAAATTGAGCAAACATCTGTAGTTCCATAATACATTTGCAACGCCAAGGAACTAAGCCTCAATAGTGAACAATTACACATTATCAACTCACTTTGAACTTAAACATAAATGCACAACAGAAAGCAATGTAAATATTAATGATCATGTCAGACCAAAGAGTTTATTAAGAAAAGAATCGGAACCTAGAACCTCAGAAAACTGCAAACAGAGATTTAGTTTTACAGCTCAAATTTGAGTTTCAACAACATTTACAATATAAATTACATTATCTTCCAAAATCCATGATTACACAAAAAATCCCGATCCCCTAACATAAAACAGCAGGATCTCCAATCACAAAAGAAAACAAAAGAAGAATTCCAAGAAATGCTGCCCTTTAGCAACCCATATTATCTAAACCAAGTTGTTGGTTGACAGACTGTTTACACCATTACAATAAAAAACAAGGAAAAAAAAGAAAACCGAAATCTCTAAAACTCTCAGAACTACAGAGAGACCACAATAACTACATATCTCCCACGTGAGAAGATACGCTTTCTTCCAATAGTTACAAATCCTCTTAGACTCCACAATAAACAGGGAACCTCTCACCCACACAACTAACTAACCATTGAAAATGTCTCAAGACAAAAAACTTTACCCATCCCAACCCCAAAAAACTCAACAAATACAACATCCTTCATTAATCCCATCACAACACACGTCTGTCCAACTCACAACGTAATTTTCAATTTTTTAAAGCGATTACAGTAGCAACACCAAGAAATTGTAGACAAATGCAGTCGCAATTGCAGTTTCAGTTCGGCCATAAGAGGGATCAAAAACCTTGACATTGCAGCCTAAATGGAAGCGACGAACCATTTTTAAAAACCTTCGTAATTTCAAGAAATCGATCTGACAAAGTCCCAATTTAAATAAACAGACACCGAGACACAAAGAACAAAAACAATAAGGTCAAAAAAGACCTTGAGTCAACGGCTTCAGACTGTACAGTCTTCTCAACCTCCTCCACAACGTTGGTGTCGGTCCCACCACCTAACTGGTTCCTTCTCAACCACTGTTGCTGTTGTTGTTGTTGCTGCTGCTGATGTTGATGGTGTTGATGATGCTGTTGTTGCTGCTGCTGGTGGTGCTGGTGGTTCTGTTGATACTGTTGCGGATGATGGTGCTGCACCATGTGCCTCTGCACATATTGATGTTGCTGATGTGGTCTCGGTTGAAACCCAGGGTTCGAGTTCAACCCTCTTCCTAACCCCATCCCAGGTGGGTACCTCTCTCTATCTCTATTGTTCATCTTCCGATCTAAAAACCAAAAATTTCTACGCAAAAACAATGTACAAGACGCTGCTAAACTCTATACGGCACGAAGCTAGGGTTTCCTGAGGGTCGCTGGATTCGGAACCCGTTGGCGAATTCTCGAAATGGGGTTGCGATTGGGGACTAGACTAACAAAATCTGAGGGGGAAAATCGGGAATTTCTCAGGGTATCATACAAAGACCCAAAAAAAAATTGGGTAGGGTCGGGTTGAAATTTGGAGCAAGAATTTGTACAGATCTACAGCAGTTAGAGGGGTTGATTTGATTGGAGGCAGAGATTTGATGAAGGTGGAGAGGAAATGGAGGAAGAAGAAGTGTGGCTTTCTTTGAATTTCTTTTGTGTTGTGAATTCAATGAAATTTGATTTGGTGAAATTAGGGCGTCAAAATGGTATTGTTGGTAATTACTTCATGGCCCCTCTTCATCTCCATTTATTAAGTGTAAGCATTTCACTTTCACACTTTGGATTTTCTTCGTCTTCTTTCTTCAATAAATTAAGGATTATGGAATCATGGATCATTCTTCTCTTGTAGGAGACATACCTTTTTCAAAAAACAAATAACAAAAAAATACATGGTTTCACAGCATAGTTTTTTTTTTAGGCATTTTTTTCATCATTAAGGTAATATTTGCTTAATTTTAGAATGAAATTGTTGTTGCTGTCAATAATATTTTTTATTAATTATTAAAGTTTGACTGCAACAATTATTCAATAATTATAAATGCTATTGAATTAATTATTAACAATTATGTTAAACTTTAAATTTATTCAATGATGCAAATAATATTAAATAATATAGTTATGCTATTAATCTTTTTATGAAAAATATTTTAGGTTGACTGGAAAATTCATTTTGAACACAAGATACGAGAAAAAAACAGTTAATCCAAATACGTTTAATCAAATAACTAGTAATATGGAGATTTTTGTAAGAGAATTTTTTTTTTCACCTCTTCACCCACCAAAATGAGAAAATGCCCACAAACACAGAAAATATCAATAAAATATATTGTATTCAAGTCTAAGAAAAACTAAATGTCTAAACAAATTAACCATTGAACAATATTAAATTTAGTAAATAAAAGTTTGGATGTCATACTCATATTATTGGGAAAAATGTGTTTTTATTTTCTGATTATTATTTTTTTTACATTTTGTGGTCTTTAACCTATTTTTTCATTTATTTCTTCCATTATTAAATTGATGACATGATAGTTGGTGTGGTTGCATGTTTTTGTAGACTTCAAAATGGGAAATATGCATGGGTTCTTGTAAAAAATGTGCATAAGTATGTTGTTTATTTCACTAAAATAGAAAGAAGTGCATCATTGGTTTTTTCATGGATGACAAAATAGTCCATTCCACAACCCATCTTCTCCAATTTTGTCTCTCTGATTTTAAATAGATCCTAAAGCAAAAACCTAATGTTTGACCAAAAAATATTTATTCTATTGTTATTTGTAAGAGTAAATAATTGCGTATCCAAATAACACGTTTAACGTAAAATCTTAAGTTTCAATTTCTAGTTAAGGTTCTTTAGTCTTGTTTGTATGTGATTTAGTGTCATAATTTATTTTTTTCTCATTTTGCACTTTCATTTAGTGAAGGGTGGGACCAATCCCAAAAGAAAATGAAAACACTTATCTTGTTGCAATCCCAAGTGATGTTTTCAAATCTAATGACGTGTTTGGCAATGATTTTTCTTTTTCTTTTTTTGCTTTTTTTTAGAGAAATAATCCTTTTTTTCCTTTTCCACAAGAATTTTTCCTTTAGTATATTAATAAAACTACTGAATGCAATAAGTAACCCAAGTTAGGTTACCAAAGACACAATTGGGTCCATTCGGTATAATGAAATAAATAAAAATTAAAAATATTTAGACGAAGTAAACTAAAAAGTAAATAAAAGTAGAAAATAATCATTAATCTTATTTTAATTTACACGGCCAAATAATTAAAATTGTTTTCATTCCATTATTTCTACCTTTTTCTTTTCATAACACTGTTAAACAAAAATAAAGAGTAATACTTAGGGGTATGAATGATTTAGTACTAAAAGTCAGAAATAATCACGAATTTGTATTATTAGTTAGCTTTTAAGTTGTTGTAAAGAAAAGTAATTGATATTTGACAGAAATGAAGGGTGGTTTTGAATAGTGATTGTTGATAAGATTGGTTTTGAAAGACCACCACATATTTGGCATTTTGTTTGAACAACTTCAAATAATGATTTGGACAAAAAGCATATCCATTATTTTTGTGCATTTCAGAACTTTCAATTAAAAGCTAACACGCCATTAGAGAGTATATTTATATGTAAGTTTTACCGTAGAACAAAATATTCAGAGAACAAAAAAATATACACAACATTTTGACATAAACTTGACTTTACCTCTCTTAACATTCACTATCAGATTCATATGTCCCATTCATGTTGAATGTATGAAATGTTTGAGACTTGTTTAATTTCTACATATTTCAGAAGAGGAAACATTGCTTTCAAATCATCTATGTCCACGTTCAATTGCTTAAGGTACTTCAGACGAACTATTTTCACTCTCCACCATTCAAAATCTACTTCCATACTTTCTAGTTTTCCTCCGGTTATATTTAGCTCTGTCAATATAAATCTGAATCTACCATGAACACCTGGCATAAAACATTCTTCCAAAGACTTTCTAGGAAAATATTCACCTGGCATAAAACATTCTTCCAAAGACTTTCCAGGAAAACATTCAATATGTAACTTTTTCAAACTTGACGGTAGAAGGACATTAATGTTAGCATACTTTGGATCAGACACACTCCAAGATATCTTCAGATGCTCAAGTGCTGAAAAATCTTTCAAACCTTCAAACTCCCCATCCCTGATCTCGGCCTCACTTCCGATACGTATGCTGAGTCGTCTTAGTTTTCCCAACTTTACCAGATCTGATATCTTGCAAGGAGTCTTTTCAGAAGTGCTTATTAAAAATCCCTTGAGTACTTCCAGATTAGTGAGCTTCTCAATCCCCTTTGGCATGCCCTCCAGTAAGCAACAATCAGACATAATAAGGTGTGTCAGACTTTTCATTGATGAAATATCATCAGGTAGTCTTTCCAAATTATGGCATGCTTTCACATCAAGAATCAGTAGCTTCTCAAGTTCAGCAATGGAGGATGGAAGCTCGAATATTCTTGATATCCCACGGAGACTCACATATTTCAACTTCTTTAGATATCTCAACTCTTTCAAGAATTCTTCACTCCCAACTTCGATGTGATGCAATGCTGAATCTTGCCAACGTCCAAGTTGAAACACCTCTAAATTCTTAAATTCAGTGACCCATGACAATCTAAAATTCAGATAACTTGCACCAATATTAAAAATAGAACCTATGATGATACCGCGAATCAAATGTAAATCATCACCTAGTGTAACTTTGTTTTGCTCAAGCTGTAACCGCCATGGTCCTTTTTGCAGATAAATGCTTGCTATAAAATATTGTCCTCGATGCTCTACATTTTTCTTTAATAAATATGACCCCATTTGACGACGGACGCTAGGGAGAATTTGAAATTTATTGGCAAGGAGGACACTCTTTCCTTTAGCATAGCGCACAATCAAATTCAACTTGAAAAGATCACTAATCACATCTTCACCCAATTCCTCTGTTGTTTTGCTCTCTGTATTCTCAAGCAAACCCTCTCCAATCCACAAATTAATGGCAATTCTTTTCCTTATCACAGCGTTCTCAGGGAAAATTTGGAGACTCCCCAAGAAAACTTTTAATCGATCGTCTAACAGGTAAAAATCTTCCGCAGTCCAACTCTTGTTCTCATGGGGCTGTACCAACTCTTGTGATGTGTGAGATATTTTGCCACCCTTCTCATCCTCCTTCTTATATGACTCATCAAAACCATCATCTGGGAGCAGTTTGCGAGCAGAATCTCTGATTCTCTTACAAATCCCATCCATGTCTTCATCCAGCTTCCCGCGGTCTAATTTGCGAAGATGTCCATATACCTCTGCTAATGTGTCAAGCAATTCTTCTTCCTTCTTCTTCACTCTTACAAACACATCCTTTATTCTGTTCAGATCCAACCTCAACTTCTCCAGCTTCTTATCCAATGATTCATCTCTTCCCCTTTCATGGAATTTCCTCCTTGCTATCATCAACTGCTTCAGCAACACAGGTACTGCTTTCATCTTGTTTGTTCGAATTGACATTTTACTGCAAACAAACAAATACATTATACGTCACCCAATATTTGTACTACAAAAGTTCTTTTTTATTGTACTACAATAGCAAATATGTTGTTGGAATTGAGGCTATAGACTCTTTAGAATGATGTCAACAAAAGAAGAAGTGTGCATAAGTAGAAAACTTGACGGTAGATGATACATCATGCATGAACCAACTATAGTTTTCATTGTCCAATTAGGAAAAGTTCAGTGATTTGGTAAGCTATATAGGATCAAGCTTATAGTTAAGGAGTATCATGAAGAATGAAGAATAAGTCATTACAAAATACAATACATTGCTTGGTGAATACTGAAAACATAATATAAATAAGCTAAAAAAAAACTCAAATAAAACTTTCTCTACAAATAACATAGGCACATGATTATTTAATTCAATGGATACACAATACAGTAGAAAGTTTGAATTCTAGGATCTGACAATAGGTGATATATGGACTTCCATTAACAGATCATATAACGATCTTTAGAAGCATCATCATAAAACTTTATTATTTCTAATTAAGTTCAATAACAAAAATGAATTTTATTAACCTCTGAAATAATTGGGACCAAAGAAAAACTTGACAACAACAAAAATCTAGCTTTAGAAACAGTGTCATCGAAGCTAGTCACTTGATTGAAAAATGGACATTAACAAATTATAATAATCAATCATAAAGCAACAAAAGAGAAGTTGAGGTACATTTCACCAAACACCAGGAGGAATTTGAAGAGAAGGATCCTATTTTGGCATAGAAATTTGGGGAAAACGTCTACAAAATATTGTGGAAGAGATAATTCTGTCGTGGTTAGAGCAAGCTCAAATTGTTTTGATGCTGTAAACAACCAAATATAACTTAAAATAACTACAGATAATTTTGAAGGAAAGTATACTTGAGATGGAGGGAAGCTATAAATGATGGCATCAATTTCCAGTTTTATTGTGATGTGAAGGAAGGAAGTGCAGCACAAAAGTTTCACGTTATTCTTTGAGTTTAATGATCCCAAAAGCAAAGTTTGTTTCTTCATGCTTCGTTGTTTTATTGAAAAAGAGAATCTATGATATTTGTTATGCTCTGGATATAAAGATTTCATTAGTGACTGCTGAAGATACTCGGGCACTGGTTTATGATTGGGAGATTCTTTTCAGAGAGTTCTTGAGAATGGCAACACCAACAAGGTCATGCAGATCGTAGCCGCTGCTAAGTGCAGGAACAAGAACTTGTGATCGTAGAGTGTGTTACAATTTTGGTAGTTAAAATTTTAGTAGTTAATAATGTTAGAGATTAATTTAAAATCTAATTCACAAATCAATTATAATTTTTTTATTAATGAAAGAAACTATTTTAAATGTAAACATTTCTTTAGTTTATATAATGATGTCTAATTTTTTGTTTAAAAGAAAAAACTTTTTTTTCCTTTTTCACAAGAATTCTTCCTTTAGTATATTAATAAAACTACTTAATGCAATATTAAATTGTATGCATTAATTAAAACCATACCTATTTATTTATTACCATTTTTATTGTATAATGATTTCAAATTTCGCATACCACCATTGCTTTTACAGTTAATTACTTTATCTAGGGTGGAGTCTAATCATTAGAAAAATGAAGCATACTTTTGATGGAATTCTCCATCAATTAGAAAGAAAATCAATTTACAGTATATAAGTAAATGCAAAACTCATCTTACAAATTGGTTATATATGGACGAGTTAGGCTTAAACCTATCTCTTAATATGGAATTAGAATCATTTAGAACATATTCTAATGATGTGTGTTGAGTGTATCCTGGCATTTATCTGCTATCGGATGACTCACAGATATTTAATTTCATGCTTAAATATACGTACCTCAATACTCTATCTAAGAATTGACTTTTACTTTTACATTTATCATCTATCCATGTGTATTAAGAAAATAACTTAATTAAGCATTTATTTTATAGATATCTATCAAATGAGAGTATAAAGTTTTACAGTAAAACTAATAAACCAGAAAAAGCTGATACCAACGAACTTTCCCGGAAAGCTAAATAAACCGATAAAAGAAACTTATGACAAGTTCAAAGTTCAAAAATCACAAGTCACTCTCAAGTCTCACGAAGTTAAATAAGCTCTTGGAAACCATTCAAATCCACAAAATTCCCTTCTGCATAAACTTTCCCCTCCATCTTTCTCAGTAACCAAAAAAGAAAAAGGAGCTTTACCTTATAATTTAAGGCTTCTACATATTTATATGATTATATCAGCAAAAGTGACTTTTACTATTAGTTCAGCAACATATGTACATGCTTATGTGATTATATTAACCTGTATGTCAATTTTATATCATTCCACAAACTCCCTATAATACATCTCTTTTGACTCAAACAACAACAAAAATAAAGTGTGTAGGTTTATATACCTTCGAAAAATCCCAAGAATTCGGTGCTGTGAACTTCAAGAACAGAAGTTTTTGAATGCTAATTAGTCATCAATGAGTTATGTGAAGTGTGAAGATAATAAAAATGGTGAAAATGGACTGAGTTTTGGCAAATGAGACAATCTAGAACACACTATGGATAGCACTTAATTGGGAGATAAAAAACTTTAGTAACAGAGACAAACCATATTTATTTTTTCCTTGTCTTTTCAATTTTGTTCATTATCCACACACATTTGGGAATAGCATTGTGCAAATGACACAACTATTCATAGAACAAAACAAATATACACAAACATTTTACGACATGAACTTAAGTTGACCTCTCTGTAACCAATTCATATTAGAAGTCCCATTCTCGCTCAACGTATGAATAGTTAGAGATTTGTTTAATTTCTACATATTTCAGCCGTGGAAAGAATGTTTTCAAATCGTCTACGTCAACATTAAATTGCTTAAGGTACTTCAGACGCAGTACGACTACGTACCACCAATTAAAATCTTTTTTTTCATATTTTCCAGTTTTCCTCCAGTTATGTTTAGCTCTCTCGATGTGAATATGATCCCACCATGTCCCACCTGTCTTGGCATAAAACATTCTTCCAAAGACTTTCCAGGAAAACATTCAAGATGTAACTTTTTCAAACGTAGTGGCAAAGCGACATTAATGTTAGCATACTTTGGGTCAGACACACTCCAAGATATCTTCAGCTTCTCAAGTGCTGAAAAATCTTCCAAACCTTCAAACTCCCCATCCCTCATCTCGGCCTCACTTCCAATTCGTATGCTAAGTCGCCTTAGTTTTCTCAACTTTACAAGATCTGATATTCTGCAAGGAGTCTTTTCAGAAGTGCTTATTAATAATCCCTTGAGTACTCGCATATTAGTGAGCTTCTCAATCCCCTTTGGCATGCCCTCCAGTAAGCAACAATCAGACATAATAAGGTGTGTCAGACTTTTCATTGATGAAATATCATCAGGTAGTCTTTCCAAATTATGGCATGCTTTCACATCCAGAATCAGTAGCTTCTCAAGTTCAGCAGTGGAGGATGGAAGCTCGAATATTCTCGATATCCCACGCAGACTCAGATACTTCAACTCTTCCAGATATCTCATATCTTTCAAGAATTCTTGACTCCCAACTTCAATGTGATGCAAAGCTGAATCTTGCCAACCCCCAAGTTGAAGCACCTCTAAATTCATCAACTCAGTGACCCATTGCGGTCTAAAATTCAGATAACTTGCACCATTATTAAAAACAGTACCTATGGTACGGCCACCAAAATACCAATCATCTCCACCTAGTGTAACTTTTCTTCGCTCAAGCTGTAACCGCCATGGTCTTTTTTGCAGATAAATGCCGGGTATAAAATATTGTCCTCGATGCTCTGCATTTTCCTTTAATAAATATGACTCCATTTGATGACGGACGCTAGGGAGAATTTGAAATTTATTGGCAAGGAGACTCTTTCCTTCAATCAAATTCAACTGGAAAAGATCACTAATCACATCTTCACCCAATTTCTCTGTTGTTTTGTTCTTTGTATTCTCAAGCAAACCCTCTCCAATCCACAAATTAATTGCAATTCTTTTCCTTATCACAGCGTTCTCAGGAAAAACTAAGAGAGACCACAAGCAAGTTATTGATAGATGGTCTGGCGTGTAATAATGATTTCCCGGATAACGAATCTTGTCACGGGCCTTCCATAACTCTTGTGATGAGTGAAATATTTGGCCACCAATGTGATCCTCGTCCTTAGATGAGTCATCAAAACCATCATTTGGGAGCAAATTGTGAGCAGAATCTCTGATTCTCTGGCACATGCCATCCATGCCTTCATCCAGCTTCCTGCGGTCTAACTTACGAAGATGGTTATATACCTCTGCTAATGTGTCAAGAAGTTCTTCTTCCTTCTTCTTCACTCTCACAAACACATCCTTTATCTTATTCAGATCTAACCTCAACTTCTCCAACTTCTTATCAAATAACTCATCTCTTCCCCTTTCACGGAATTTGCTCCTTGCTTTCATCAACTGCTTCAGCAACACAGGTACTGCTTTCATCTTGTTTGTTCGAATTGACATTTTACTGCAAACAAACACATACATACAACGTCACCAATCTTTTGTACTCCAAAATTTCTTTTTCGCGTTTGTGTGAAAGAAAAGAAGAAATAGAAAATAAAAATTACAATAACAAATATTTTATGAAAATGATGTCAACAAAAAAAAAGGTGTGCATGAGTAGAAAAGATAATGGAATATGGTGCATGAACGAACAATAGTTTTGATTGAAAAATTAAGAAAAGTTTAATTATTAGTAAGCTACATAGCATCAAACTTATAAGGACTGTCATGAAGAATGAATAATCAGTCATTACTAAATATCATATGTTGCTTGGTGAATATTATCATAGCAAAATATAAATAAGGTAACAAAAATTCAAAATAAACTTTCTCTGCAATTAAAACAACATTAATCGTAGGGTCAAGATTATTTAATTCAAAGGATATGAAATACAGTAGAAAGTTTGAACCCTATAAGGATCTGACAATAGCTGATATATGGATTTCAATTAGCAAATGATATAACAATCTTTAGAAGCATCACATTAAATTTTATTATTTCTAATTACAATCTCAATAACAAAATTGATTTGAACCTTTGAAATAATTGATACCAAAGAAAAGTTAGATGTAAGAATATACTCAGTCCTCCAGATAATTGTTAGTATTATGGTGCTTGATTTAGTCCCACATCGCTTAGAATAGTGAGATGTGGTTCTCTATTTTACTATATAAGAGACTCTATGTAAAGCTTTAAGATACACCAGAAATACAAATACTTTCTAGTGTAGTCGTGGACGTAGGCATACACATTGTACGTCGAACCACGTTAAATTCTCTGTGTCTATTTTTCTCTCCTTTATTCTTTCCTTTATTGCCTTGTTCCTAACTATTGGTATCAGAGCCATTTTTCTTAGTATGCTCTATGGTTGCAGCATTGTCTGATCTTCCACATCAGAAAAGATTTGGTTTCTATTTTTCTTCTTGGGGATCTCAGTTTAGAGAAGGAGTGGGAGCTTTGGTCACAAGCCGCAGCAGGAGCTTTAGTCAAAAGCAGTAGGAGCTTTCGTCAAAGCAGCAAGAGCAATGGCATTGGAAGAAGGGAAGGTGAGGATTGAGAAGTTTGATGGCAGTGACTTCGGATTCTGGAAGATGCAGATAGAGGACTACCTGTATCAAAAGAAGTTGTATCTACCCTTAACAGGGCAAAAGCCAACCGACATGGAGCAGGCAGAATGGTATTTGTTACCGACATGGAGCAGGCAGAATGGTATTTGTTAGATCGGCAGACACTCAGTGTGATCCGATTAACATTAGCCAAGAATGTTGCGTTCAACATCATGAACGAGAATACAACTGTAGATTTGATGAAGGCATTGTCAAATATGTATGAGAAGCCATCTGCAGCCAATAAAGTGTATTTGATTTGCAGGCTAGTCAACCTAAAAATGGGTGAACGTAACTCGATTACTAATCATATTAGTGAATTCAATACAATTATTGCGCAGTTGACATCAGTGCAGATAACATTTGATGATGAGGTGAAAGCATTAATTTTATTATCATCTCTTTCGGAAAGTTGGAGTGCAATTGTTACTGTAGTTAGTAATTCTGCAAGTAATAGTAAGTTGAAGCTTGATAACATCCGTGACTTGATCTTAAGCGAAGATGTTCGCAGGAAAAGTTCAGGGGAATCTTCCAGTTCTAGTTCCGGTTCAGCATTGAGTACTGAAACTAGAGGAAGAAGTAGCCAGAAAGGTCGTAATCAAGGCCGAGGCAGATCAAAGTCTAGAGAGAAATCAAAACCAAAATTCCGGAATGATATCACTTGTTGGAATTGTCAGAAAAGGGGTCACTTTACAAATCAATGTAGGGCTCCAAGGAAGAACAACAACAAGAGGCAAGATAGTGATCAATCAGCAAATGCAGCAACTGATGAAATTGAAGATGCACTATTATGTAGTCTAGATTGTTCTATTGATTCATGGATTATGGACTCAGGTGCGTCATTTCATACTACACCTTCTTTAGAACTATTATCTAACTATGTTCCAGGAAAGTTTGGGAAGGTCTACCTTGCAGATGGGAAATCTCTTGATATTATAGGAA
>Ga0214543_1010074_pt1 | contig 14274 bp, 9 predicted proteins | sample CNSS2metaG_FD_160094 | JGI IMG/M metagenome (GOLD analysis project Ga0214543, IMG submission 160094) | Root nodule microbial communities from cowpea collected in UCLA plant growth center, Los Angeles, California, USA - CNSS2 | ecosystem: Host-associated > Plants > Roots > Nodule | place: USA...
AAAAAAAAAAAATATAATATATAATATATATATATATATATATATATATATATATATATATATATATATATATATATATATATATATATATATCATATAACAAAGTTAATGGTCATTTACAAATACTAGTCGCAATGTACATAAAAAATTATAAAACATTATAAAAGGTCTTAATGATTCTTTCAAGAGGGGATGTAGCTCAAATGGTGGAGCGCTCGCTTTGCATGCGAGAGGCACAAAGTTTAATCCCCTACATCTCAATTTTATTTTGGTTTTGGTTTGACAAACATCACACTAAGTATAGTCTTCTTATTATACATTCAATATCAATTTAAATAAAAAATATTCTTCGTACTGAATTTCATTGGGCTGTCTCTGAGATTTAGAGTGAGTACATAAGTAAAAAGTGATATGAGATTGCATCTACTTCTAGTAATACAAGTTATTGTACTACTATAAATGGTTTAACTGCAACAATTAATCAAAGTGGCCTATTAGCTCAGTTGGTTAGAGTGTCGTGCTAATAACGCGAAGGTTGCAAGTTTGAGACCTGCATGGGCCAATTTTTTTTAATTTTTCAATGTAAATACAATATATTTTATAATATTATATATTTTTACAATTAAGCTTAGCACTCGCTTTGCATGCGAGAGGCACAAGGTTCAATCCCCTGCATCTCTGTTTTGTTTTGGTTTTGGTTTGACAAACATTCCCCGCTAAGTATAGTCTTCTTTAGACAGAGTACATGAGTAAAAAGTGATATGAGACTATATCTACTTCTAGTAATATTATGTATTTATAACCTTTTTACACCTATATTAGACAACTTTTTGAGTGAAGTTGAACTATTTAAGATTCAAAATGAGAACCAGATTCACAAGTTATTGTAATTCTATAATATGTTTAACTACAACAATTTATCAAAGTGGCTTATTAGCTTAGTGGGTTAATAATGCAAAGGTTGCAATTTCAAGACCCGCATGACCTAAAATTGTTTTTTTTTTCATTTTGCAATGTAAATACAATATACTTTATAATATTACATATTTTTACAATTAAGCTTTGCGCTCACTTTGCATGCGAGCTGCATAAGGTTCAATCCCTGCATCTCTGTTTTGGTTTTGGTTTGACAAACATACCACTAAGTATAGTTTATAATATGATAAATGGTTTAATTACAATAATTAGTCAAAGTGGCCTATTAGCTCAGTTGGTTAGAGCGTCGTGCTAATAACGTGAAGGTTGCAGGTTCAAGACTTGCATGGGCCAAAATAGTTTGTTTTTTCATTTTGCATCTACTTCTAGTAATATTATGCATTATAGCCTTTTTACACCTATGTTAGACAACTTTTCGAGTGTCCTACTATAAATTGTTTAACTGTTATCAAATTGGCCTATAAGCTTAGTTGGTTAGAGTGTCGTGTTAATAACACGAAGGTTGTAGGTTTAAGACTTGCATGGGCCAAAATTGTTTTCTTCATTTTGCAATGTAAATACAATATATTTTATAATCTTACATATTTTTATAATTAAGCTTTGTGCTCGCTTTGCATGCGAGAGGCACAAGGTTCAATCCCTTGCATCTCCATTTTATTTTGGTTTTGGTTTGACAAACATCCCATTGAGTATAGTCTTATAGTCTTCTTATTATACATTCAATATCAATTTAAATAAAAAGTATTCTTTGTACTAAATTTGGTTGAGCTATCTCCTAGATTTGGAGTGAGCACATGAGTAAAAAGTGACATAGTAATATTATATATTTATAGTCTTTTTACACCTATGAGTAATAGGTTAATAAGTTTTGTCCATATTAATAGATTTTGTTTATATCACAAATAATATTGCATATCTCTAGAATATTCTCTCTGCCTTATCTAAATGCATTTTGTTTACATCACCCTTGACCTTTGCACTCAAAAATAGATAATAGCAAATTAATTGATGACGTTGATATCTCTCCACTAGATAAACATTTTCATATTTAAAAGCACTTCTTTAGGGTCTAGGTAGTGTAAATTTTGGTCTTTTTAGGATAAATTTAGTTTAGAATAAGAAAGTGATATTTTTCTTTGATGTCATGTAAATTACATAATTTTAGGCTAGTTTTAGTTGAAACCGAGATTTTTGTAGTTTTGCTCTATGATTTTCTTAGTTAAGACTTTAATTGATAGATTAAGATGTTTTCTAATTCTTCATGATAAAAATAGTTGTTAGTTTTAGATTTGAGTTCTAATTCTAGTGTTTAATTTTGTTGTTAGAAGTAGAATATATTAATTATCTTTGTGATTGTGTTACTGTTTTGTTTCTGTAGTTATTGTCTATTGATTGTAAAAAATTAATTCTCGTTGAATTTGCTACTTCAGTTAAATAAAAGTATAAGCTTAATAGCTAGCCTTGATTGCTTTTATTAATTTGCATGCTTTATTATTAGACAGTAGGAATTATCATTTTAGAAATGAGACTTGGAATAGGATTGTATTGCAAGCTTACACCTTGAAGAGTAGATTAATTGTTTGGTTTCGTGTTTAAAGACAAGTACTACAGGGATTGAAGCTCGAAACTGAACTTTAGGAAAGGCATTCAAAGCAACACAAGCACATAAACTATTTTGACGCAACATATGAAGAACTCCATAAGACATTTCTGCATCACTCTATCAACCTGTTATCAGTAGTGGAGAAGATGAAGCCAGCACATGGAAACTTGCATTTGGATGGGCCAAGAAAAAAAGAATGTGCTTGGAAATAGGTTTTGGAACGTGAAGTAACCTACTGCAAGGGGTTTACGTGACTTAGAATAGCAATTTGGGCAAGATTTGTTCTGCACAATGTAAGGGGGACACAAACGACTTTCTAGATTTATTTCCGTTAACATTTCTTGGTCAGCATGTAGGAGTAGGAAACTCTGATGAGGAAGGTCTCCTTTTCTACAAAGTAAGCTTGGTCACCTGATTCTTCAGGTTTTGCTTTTTTTTTTCTCTATGGTGTGTTGTTGAGTTTGTGATGCTCGAGTCTATAAATTGAATTCAAATTCTATAAACTTCTAACAAATTTTCAAAGATTTTTTTGTTCAAAACGTTTGTGCGAATATATTCTTCCATCTCATTCTCAAAATTCACGTTTTTCTTCGAGTTAATCATGTATTCCTTACATTTTTTGTCGTGCTAATGTGAGTGCAAAGTAACCTCACTAGTGTAGTGAACACAAAGTGGCCTGACTTATATTTGAGAAGTGAAAAGTAACTCCTGGAAATCAAAAGTGTTAGTTGTTCATGTTTGAATCAGAGTTTAAGGTGTTTTCACAATTTCGAAAGTTTTTTGTTATTCATCCACTGTGTTCTTCGGTTTATTTTTCATTTCAATGCATTCATGCACTTGTATATGTTGTTTCTTGTTCTTGTGATGTTCGTATGCTATGTTATATAGTTAGGAGTGGATTCAAATTCGAAAATAATAAAAACATAATTATGTAGTTACATGAAGATTTTGAGGAGCACTAGTGTCCTTGAAGGTCTTTGTGACATCAACATGCATGTCACTTATCCCATAGGTTCACAAAGGTTATGGTGTTGTTTTTTTTATTGCAAATTACTATGTTAAGTTCTTATTTTTCATTCCTTCTATGAACCTATCATCCCCATTTCCTTAATTAATTGAGCTACAATTATGTAGCATGCTGTATGTCTTGACAACAAGTCTATCCATGTCAATAATTCTGATTCACTTTTGTTCGTTAGCAACTACTAATTATGAACAAAAAAAAAATGTGACACACTAATTATCATTAACAATTACACTCAAATATAGAAAAATTTACTAACACATTGATCATGTATGCGGTTGATCTAATGAAAATGATCATAAATACACAACTAAAAAGTAATTAATCTATAATTACAATTTGTGTCACATGTAACATCTTTGTCGAATATTACTAATTTAAAATAATTGAAATAATAGAGAAAAACAAACTACATTTATTATGATGTCGTTTACAAGGTGTGGGAAAATTTAAAACAAATTTATTAAATGCGTCCAAATAAATCCATCACTAGTACAAAATATGTATATTAGATTGGTTCTGGAGCACATGTTAGATCGATTTTATAACCGATGTAATATACACCGATATAATATGTCAGAGACATATTAGGTCGGTTCTGCAACAACCGATCTAAAATCCTCAAAAAACATTTTCGAAACACAGCGGTGTTCATCAACGTCCGTTTCCAAATTTTCATCGTCCGTGTGGAGAAATTTTAAAAGCTAAGGCATTACAAAATCATTTATTAGTTTTATGTTAATATACATTTTTAAAATTATCAAGAAATATCATTTACCTTTTTTTCTTTTAGCAGTGGTAAAAAAATTAAATTTGAATAAAAATAAACATTAATATAGTTTAATATTATTACGTAATTTTTATTATGTCATTTTTATTATCTAATATATTCTATTAAATTAATTTATTGTACCAATAAAAAATAATTACCAAAAAAATAAATATAATTTGTTAACAAAATTTTGTAAAAATAATATATAAAAACTATAAGGTTAAAAAACTTGAAAAGTGAAAAATTTGAAAAAATAAAATAAAATTGCATCAAAGTTAAAAAAAAAAACTAAAAGTGAAATCGTTATATGAGACGACAACTTCACTCTCAGATGTGTAGAAATTGTAGTCCGCTCTGATGACATTGTTTTTTCAAAAAAAAACCCGACTAGGGGGAGGACGAGTTCACCTTTAATTACGTCCTCCCCCATGACAACTTACCCAATTTTGAAAAAAAAAATTCAACGGCCTATTTTACAAATTCATGGTCAAAACGACCCAGAAATTCATGGTCAAAAGAAATGGAGATGCAGGGGATCAAACCCTGTACCTCTCGCATGCAAAGCGAGCACTCCACCATTTGAGCTACATCCCCTTATGATGACTATTAAGTCGTCAACTTATATTTTTCATTCATTCATATTTTGCAACAAGTCTCACTACAAAATTTGGATTAAGTATATTTTTAGTCCCTAAAGTTTGATCATAAATTGGAATTCGTTCCTATACGAAACTTCAATACATTTTGATCCCTAAACTTTAAAAATGGATGAATATAGTCCTTTTAACCCAATTACATTAACTTTTTTGGAGGTGTCGAATGAATTTCCCAGCAGATATTGAACCGAAAATGTGTCAAACGTTGTAAACAACTCCAAAACTAACATGAAACGCGTTCAACACACACAAAAAAAATGTTAGTGTAATTAGGTTAAAAGGACTATATTCATTCACTTTCAAAGTTTAGGGACCACAATGTATTGAACTTTTAGATAGGGACAAATTTCAATTTTTGGTTAAGGTTCGTGGACTAAAAACATACTTATAAAATCAAGGTCTTGAAGAAAATATCTTTGGTCTACCCAACCTACAATCTTTATAGAATCTAAAACAAGGTCTTTAATAGTTATCATTCTAGGATTCTTGGAAAATCAAACAATAAGACACTAACATAGAAGTAGCCACTATGATTGTGTATTATACATAGTTGAGTTTGCTACATTAAAGTTGTGTTCAACGTGTAGGTTATCATGATTTAAAAAGGAAGTTGATGAAAATAATATTGATGAAGAAACATATGGTCTCCTAGCTAAGGTTTTGTGGAACCTTCCTACAATACCCAGATTGGAATGACTATTTTTCCACTAAAGAATAAATGATTTCCTAATATATGGGAACTTGAGTGGTTATAGTGTAAAAGGTCATAGAAAACACGAGTTATACTCAATTGAAGCATGGGCAAAAATCTGTTTATACTAAGAATTGAAAGTTACTTCCTTGTAATCATCCTTACGTAAAATGAAGAAAACATTTAATGAAAGGTAGGAGGATGAAGTTACGTCAAGACCCCACAATGGTGAAAAAGTATGTGACGTGGTGAAAAACATTAACACTGTGTTTGAAAAGCATTAAACGAAGAACACTAAGAAGAACATTTGGAAAAAAACTATCAACGTTCTATAATCTTCCACATTAGTGCAAAATTGATGTAAGACATTATATACATGGATGCATGTTGAAAAAAATGTTTGTAATAATGTAATTGGTACTTTGCTAAACATAAAAGAAAAGAGAAAAGATAAAGTTAAAAAACAACCAAATTTGGTTGGCATGGGCATCCGTCCTAAGTTACATCGACAATTATTTGAAAGATGGACATATTTGCGGCCAAGTTGTCATGCTTTTTGTAAAAAAAGTTGTTTTCAGTGTTTAATTTATTTTATATATATATATATCTATATATATATATATATATATATATATATATATATATTCATTACCACTATTAACCTTAATAGTGACGGTTGAAACTGCCACTAAATAACACATTAAACTGACGTGAAAATTCAATATTTTGGTAATGTTAAGATTCACTATTTAATGGAATATTTATATTTCATACAATCCAAAACTAGTATTTTGGAACGTACTTCTAGATCTGAAAATGTCTTCCCGAATAATCATTTAATTTTCTTTTTATATTTCGAAATGACTATTTAGAAATGTATATCCAGATCTAAAAATACATTTTAGATTCAAAAATATATATTCCGAAATATAAAAAAAGGGTTTCCAAAATAATTCTTTCGGAACTTATTTTCGGGTATGTAAATACATTTTGGAACACCCAATCAAGAATCTTTTTTTATTCCAAATGACGGTCTAAATCGTATTTTTGGATCCAAAATTTCTTTCCAGATTAGTCAATTCAAAATACAAAAAATCTTCCGAAACACTCGTTTCGAAATTTTTTTAATAATTTGCATAAGGTTTTCTAGAATATTAAAAAAAAACAAATAAGACCAAGTGTTTTGGAAGATGTTGCGGAAGACATTTTCCAAATCCAAAAATACCTTGCATAATATTTAATCCAGAAAATATTAAAACTATAGAGGTGTATACCTTTTTTATATTTTTAATCAAGGGTAGTTTGGGAAGTTTCACTTTTTTGCGGGTGTAAGAGGAAAAATAGGGAGGTACATAAGGAAGAATCACCCTTACAAAGATTGAGTGTCTTAGGTTTCATAATTAGTGGATTTGTGACACCTTTGTTGCCTAAACTATCCCAAACAAACTAAATTAATCACCCTTACTAATATAGTATAAAGATCAACTCAGGTAACTCCAAGGACAGGGCCAATGCAATGAGTGGATTGAATACAAAATACATGTTTTTAAGAGAATTTTAGGAGCATAAAAGATAAACAATGAAACTGCAATAAAAACAATTACAATGTGTTAAACTTTAGAACCTAACTCATTTAAAATGCTAGAATGTTACACATTCAATTCAAACAAATAGAAACAACTCAAGGCTATGAATTAACTTAACAAACTAAACTATACTATTTTAACAATGTGCAACAGCGGCGACGGTAGTGGCGACAACAGTGGCGACGGCAGTGGCGGCGATGGTGGCGGCGATGGTGGCAGCGGCAACAACGACGACGACAACCACGAAAAAAGAAATTGAAAGAGGGAGGAGGAAGAAGATGAACAGTGCAACAAATTTACCACCAGATTTTTTGGTAATTACTGACGGATTTTTCGTCGGTAATTACCGGCAGATTTACCGACGGATTTTTTCGTCGATAATTACCGACAAATTTATCGGCGGACTTTTTCGTCGATAATTACCGACGAAACATGATTTTCGTCGATAAAATTTTACCGACAAGCATTTTACTGACGAATTTTTGACCGTCGATAATCTCTCGAATTTTTGACCATTACCGACGGATTTTGACCGTCGGTAATATCGATTTTTTTTGTAGTGATCTAAGATAATCGTATAATTAAAACTTTATATCATTAACTACTCATTCTTTTTATAGGTCCTCAAATTGGGGGATGATGAATTTACAAAACCTTTGTCTTCTACAAATATAAGAATCGTTGATGTCAAATGGTAGGACTTTGAAATATTATGCTTGCTTACCCCAATCTTAACTTGCATATTCAATTCTTTTTGAAAATATATTTATTGTTGGTGATCTAAATTATAATGAATAAGAAATGGCTAACGAACATACAACCCTTTAAGAATCACTCACTCGTGAACAAATACATGTGTACGAAGACATCATGGTAGTAGTGCTTCCAAAAAAGGAGAATTTTTTTTATTATACTATAGTGACTAATTTTGTCACTAAGATTGATTACTGATGTCTTATAGTGATACATCAATTCAACAAGTTAACAAAAAAAAAATTGTTTTTAATTTTTGAATATTTTAAAATTTTTAACTTTTATTTTCAAAATTCAATGTAATATTAATATTTTTATTTTTATTTTCTTCTAATTAAATTTTATATTTCGTAATAATAAAAATTATAAATAGAAAATTATATAAATATTTTATTGAGATAAGAAAATATTCTATTTCTTAATTTTTTAAGACAACCTTAACTACACTTGAAAAAGAGAAAGTAATACTAATTAAATTCATTAATGATAAACATACCATCAATTTATTAGCTCATTATCTATATTATTATAACATTAATTTAAACTGTCACAAATGATTAATTATATCCTTAATTACTTATTTAATCTTGAAGAACCTCCCCAAGAAAGTGCTATGCAGTATGTACAAATGCAGTCAAAGATTTTTTTGTCACTATTTTTTAATAAAAAATTAATTTAAATTATTTAAATAAATCACAATGTTAATATTTTATGTTCTCGTATTATACTTGTATTTCCTATTCTTTTTTCATTATTGTAAAATTGTAAAACTGTAAAACTATAAATGTTATAAACTTATAAAAGTTATTAAACTATAAAATTACAAAATTATAAATGTAACGTCAACCATGTAAGAGTAGAGAATAAATTATTATCAGCTATTAATAGAAAAATTAAGAGACAAAAATTTAATTGACAACTATAAGTTTTATCTTTTTATATTCAATAGATCACAAAAATATTATTAAGAATTCGACTCAACGTACCCAAATTAAAAAAGGACTTAATTAAACTTTTTATTATCACATCACTTTTTTAAAATTATAAAAACACCTATGTATTAAATATTAAATAAAAACTTAAATATACTTTTAATCTTTATAAAATTAAGGATCATTAATGAAACATCTTAACTATTAACTATTAAATATTAAATAAAAATAGTTTTAGTCTTTGTAAAATTAATGATCATTAATTTTATTAGAAATGTAGATACGTCTGCTGTGTGTCTATTTGTTGATCAAGCAATAGTTTTAGACGAAACACTCACTACAGTGAGGTGGCATCTTCACTTAGCGACATAAAAGACATAAAAGAAACCTTTGTTTGAGCACATCTATTTTTATTAGGGGTGGACAAAAAATCTAATTTTCTTGATCCAATTCATTTTTGCTTTGATCCAATCCATTTAAAATTTATTTTATTAAAAATTCAATCCATATAAAATCCATTTAATGGATCTGGATTTCAATATAATCTACATTTTATATATTTTATGGATTGGATATTCATTCTATAAATCAAGATTTTCAAATATGGATAATCCAAAATATCCAATCCTAATTTTTAGTTTAAATTTTTAGTTGGGTTAAGCTAAAGGTTGAGATAGACTAGGCTAAATTTAGACTCGGACGGGCCTTGCTCGATGACCTGTATGGACCGGGCAGGCCCGACGATCCAGAAGAGTCGGGCGAGCCTAACGACCATAAGAGGTTGGGAGGGCCTAAATATATGAACGGGCTAGGCAGGCCCGATTAACCGGACGAGTCGATCGGACCCAGGGGCGGAACATCATAGGAGTAGGGAGGGGCCTAGGCCCCCCCAATATTTTTGATTTTTTTTAAAAATTATATATCCATTTTTTTAATTTTTAAAATTTTTTAAAATTTTAAAATTTTAAATAGTATATTTTAGAAATTAATGATAATTAAATTGTGTTTCTTTATTTTTTTTATAAAATACAAAATTTAATTTTAATAAATAATAAAACATAAAATTCAAAATAAAAAAAATAAAAAAAATTAGGTTTAATTAGTCTTCTAGTATTTTTTTGGTCTAAAAATATCAAATTGCCACTAAATTGAAACTAAAACAATTGGAAGATCAACTTACATTTTTGGAAACAATAACCAAAAGAGTAATTAAACCAAACATTTATTAAAATATTTTTTATTTTCTTCTTTTATTGCCTTTTTAAATTTTGACAAAATTGTACTCATCTCTCACTATCATATGTTTTTTTTTTTGAAGAAAAATAAAGTTAGACACATACTCATTATGTTTGCTCTCATTTCTCATCTGTTTCCTTCATTTCTCGAAGAAAAAAATGTAACTCTCTCTTGTCTTACTTGATGATGAAATATTACTTTAATAGTTATTAAAATTATTTTTTATCTCATGAGCCTTTTGTATACTTACTTTTTATGATTATAGAAGAAAAAAATTAATGTATATGTGTTTTTTTATAACCGATTTTTAATTGTGACTTGATTATAATATTTTTTATTCTAATACTTATGTCTCTCAATATTTATTAGATTATGATAAATTATTTTTTAATATATTTAAAAAAAACATATCGATGAAGAATAGAATAATTAATTTATTTTGTAGAAGTAGTAAAAGGGAAGAAGCTACACGTGAAGATGAAAACAAGTTAAATTATATTTCTTCATATCTTTTAAAGTATTTAAAGCATTATACTAATAATCCAATCTAACGATCCAATTGTTTTATAGAAGAGTCATTTTTTAAAATGTTATACTAGTGGTCCAATCAAATAATCAAAAAATTATATTATTCTGGCCCCTCCACAACTTTTGGTCAAGATCCGCCACTGATCGGGCCCAACGACCCGGAAAATTCAGGTGAGCCCGATGACCAGAATGGGTCAAGCGGACCCAAAGACCTGAACGGGCCAAGCGGGCCCGATGACCCGAACGAGCTAGGCAAGCCCGAAGATTCGAAGGGGCCAGTGGGCCTGAAGACCCGAACGAGCCAGGCGGGCCCCAAGACCCGAACGGGCCAGACGGCCTGAAGACCCGAACGGTCCCGATGACCAAGGCAGACCCGAAGAATCGAACAGGCTAGGCAAGCCCGAAGAACCGAACGGGTTAGGTGGACCCGATTACCCGAATGGGCCCAACGGGCCCAAAGACTCAAATGGACTAGGATGGGTCGGCTTGACGACTCAGACGAGTCTTGTCCGACGACCTTTACGGACTGAGTCATGTTGGCCTTAAGGACACAAATTTTAAAAAATTCAATTTAAATTTCTTTTATAAAAAATGGATTAGACAAAGCACTTACTAGAGTGACTTAGAAGATACTCTTGTAAGTGTGTTTATGTCTCACTCAACCTCACAAAAGCAACTTTTATAAATTGTGTTTTGCATTCACTTGTAATTATAATTTAGTAATATCTTTAACACATTTGAAATCTTCAATATCTCGTAACTTGCCTCAATATTTATTCATTTATCAAATAGAATTATAATAAATTATTACACAAACAACAAATTAAAAAAATAAGTAATTAGAATTAAAGTTAATATTATAAATAAATTAAATCAATTTGAATCCATTATAATCATATAAACATAATTAGTTTCAATTTCAACTATAAATCAACACAAATGAATCTATTTTATCAAAAACTAATATTTGACTTATTTAAGCACCTTAGGTATGAAAAACCTCAATTCCATGGATTAGGATGAGTTTAAAGCATCATGGTAATGACGTTTCCATGTGTTTTATCGAAACGATAATATATCCATCTATAATTACTATTGAAAAATGTATCCAACAATAATTATCGAAAAATATAAATTATTTGTAAATAATACTTGACGATTGTTTTTTCAACTGATTTTTTACCATTAACTTGTCAGTGAAAAATGTGATTAGCGACAAATTTATAACATTTCCAAAGATGCTGTCCGTTTAGTGAATGTATTTTTCTTCAATTTTAATGAATAACATAAAAGAGAGAAGTAAGATGAAAAAAAAAATGTCAACTGGCATATAGACCTTTCCTTTTTTTAACATTGGACATGAAAAAGGAAATTTCGGTAAGAATTTGTTCAATGATATTTCTTCTATTGTCATCTCAGAACTTTAAAGAGACGTCTTAACTTGAAAAATAAAAATATCATAGACGAAAGGATTTATAATTTATAAAAAATAACTCAACTTTCTATTTATCTCCAAAAACAAAATGAAAAACTTTAATAAATTTTAGATTCATCATATATATATATATATATATATATATATATATATATATATTATTATATTTACAAGGTTTCTTAATAAATCAAAGTTACTAATGCATTTAAATATTGTCCATATTTCATATATTAATATAATAAATATAAAAACGTATAAGCTTAAATAACAGTTCAATGTCAATAAAATAGGAGAATTTTGGTCTTCACTATTTAACCGTTAATATTATCATTAAATTAGCATACACCAGTTAAATAATTGATAACCGACCAACTATTTAATCACCACCCTTTAAGATCTTAAAATTTCTACATTACCGTTATTCATGATTGGTGAACAATTCATTTAATTTCCTAGTTATTATATAAGATATTAATGTAAGTATTCTTTTTAAATTTTGGTTAGGTTATAAAAATTTATTCATAAATATATCGATATTTTTTAAGGTATTATATCAATTTTCCCGATAAGGTATATAAAATTGTTTAATATAAATAAAAGAGGCCTTAGTTTCTCATGATTTTTAAAACAATACCAAACATTACCAGAATAGAATTATTGTAGCCAGGATATCAGAAAAAAAAAAACTTGATTCTTTTAAGTACAAAATTTTAACCAGATCATTAATAAAATAATTATTTATTTTCTTACAGGAAATGCTACGAAAGGTTATAAAGACACTATTTAACATATAAGTAATAATTCTTCATTTATTATATTTATGTTGAAATTTAAAATAATTAATTTTATTAATTAAAATAATATAAATTCATATAGATGATGTTTGATCCACTTTATTTATGTCGATATACACATTTAATTATATTTTGATTTGTAATGGTTAAAAAGGAAGAGAAACAATATAACATTATTAAAATTATTAATTATTTCATGTTTAATTATCTTTTATTTTTTTTTATGTATCAAATAAATTATCAATTACAAGTTTATAGTATTTACGGACATTTTTATCCAATAACTAAACATTAATAATTATTGAGGTCATAATTTATTTAATATCATGCTTAATTATGAATTTTTGTAAAATTTCATGTTAATTTTCTTAACTAGTATTTGGACACCGGTTAGGACTCTCTTTCTTATAAACTATTTCAAAAACTTAAAAAAGAAAAATTAATATATTAAAAAAGACTAATTAAATTACCATATACATAAATTTTGTGTCTAACCTTTTTCTCATCCATTTTCTATGAAAATATCTGAATTAAAACTAGTTAAATTGAACTTATCTACAAAGATCACGGTTGATTCCATATTTGAGTATCGGTAACTAAATAAGTCTTTGATCTCATTCTATTACGACTTGATCATTGTTTAGTTATTCTTTAATTATTGATCATTGATTCAGTTTTTGATTATATGTTACTTTTGGATGTTTTATAATGCATGATAATATTTTGAAGAAATTGTTATGAATGAATGATTGTCCATTGATTTGATATATTTACTCATATAATTCATTACTCTTAATGTAAATACTTGTATTAACTAAGTTGATTTGTTTCCTTTATGGATTACATATTGTATCTATAAATAAGACTCTTCCTATCAATAATAATACACAAATGAATTGTTCCCTATTCTCTCATCCTCTATTCTCTATTGTCTATTTTCTTCTCTATTATCTATTATTTTCTTTGTTATTCGCTTTATTTCATAACACGTTATGAGCACCATGCTCCAACCAATTGAGGACTAGTGGAAGCTTTTTCTCGCTAACGACAGTGCTCTGCGTGGGCTCTTTCTAATCCTTTCTCAATTTATAATTTTACCTTATATTCTTCCTCTTGTGATAAGAATTGTTTAACTTTATCAATTTTCATCCCTGTCTTATTTTTTTTATTTTTATTATGACGGTGTTTATTATTATTTTGATGATGATGATTATTATTATTAATATTATTATTTTATGTGCTAGTTCTAAACACGCGAAACATTGCAAAATTTGGATTTGTGACCCTTGATATTACAAGGAAGAATTCCTTATATTGGATTTTAAATG
>Ga0214543_1010075_pt1 | contig 14271 bp, 12 predicted proteins | sample CNSS2metaG_FD_160094 | JGI IMG/M metagenome (GOLD analysis project Ga0214543, IMG submission 160094) | Root nodule microbial communities from cowpea collected in UCLA plant growth center, Los Angeles, California, USA - CNSS2 | ecosystem: Host-associated > Plants > Roots > Nodule | place: USA...
TCCGATACTGGATTATTCATAGCATTACTATACCCTCCCTATTCATTGCAGGTTGGTTATTTGTCAGTACAGGTCTAGCTTACGATGTATTTGGAAGTCCCCGCCCAAACGAGTATTTTACAGAGATATTTTTGGAATTGCAAAGTAAATAGGAAAAAAAAATAAAAAAGTAAATTCAATATAACTCTTGGAGCCTAGCCCTAAGTTGCATATTTTAATTTATAAGGTAAAATGTAGATTCAACAAAAAACCATAAAGAAAATCAACATTTCCTTGTCTAAAGCAACATTATAACCACGACATAGATCCAATGGAACTCTTCCCTTCCATTTAAGCAAGAATAGTGATATATTACCTATCCTTTCTTGACAAGTCTAATGTTACGTATACATTAATATTATTATAATTTTATTACAAGGGTTAGGAGTGAAAATATATTTTTCTTTTAAGTAATTTAGATTCCACAACATATGGAAAGCAACTACCAAAGAGAAATCAAGGTTACCAACAAACCACATTCTTCCCGTTACTCAATTATTCATACACAAATATATAATAATGCCTCAGTACAAAAAGCTTCGCATTAAAAAATCCTATGGGGCGAGCGAACACTTGTTCCTTTGCAATATCTAGAACTAACTAGCATCCAAACAGCTTCTCCACAATAGCTAGAACACTAATGCCTTTGCAATATCTAGAGCTAACTGGCGTCCAAACAACTTCTCCACAATAGCTAATGCAAACTCAATGCCCGTTCCTGGGCTTTTACTGGTAATGAGATTCCCATCAACTACCACTCTGTTTTCTGCTGCACTCTGATCAAGTAACATGTTGCACTTTAAAGGATAGGCAGTGGCCTTTTTACCCTATATTGAAGAAAATAAAGAACCGTGTCTCGAATTAACACCATGGTACAATCGGAGAAGCATACATTTGAGATAAAGTTTAAGGAAATATTTAAGGCAAGCAAACATTTTATAACCACAAAATAATTAGAATGAAGACTCCACAAGGGAATTAGCAACAGAGAGTGTCTAAATGAACTTGAACACCATGTGCATGTTTTTCTAAACCTTGTTGGTTGTTGCAGGACAAGTGACCAAATTGATTACAGAAAACCAAACCAAATGTACTTATATCAATTTACATGCAACTAAGAGAATTGTACATATATTATTATCATTTTACTAAATCATGCTTAGGATCACGGATTGACCGAGAAAACAAATACCTTGAGCAAACCATGCCGCTCAAAGATTGTGGTGACCGATGCACAAATTGCTCCATAATATTTGTTTGAATCTCTTTGTTTTTCCAGCAATTTCACCAAGTAATATTCGTTTGTAAGTGATGCGGCACCATTATCTCCACCCTGTAGAAAATTGAATATATACGCAAACTAAATGTTATGTACTAATTCAATACTTGGACATAAATAAGAAGACATCTTACAGGTAAGACAACAAGGTCGTATGAAAGTTGGACTGCTTCTTTAATGAGCGTGTCTGCTACCAGATTAACACCGTGTAATCCCGTAACCTCTTCACGAATAGCAGCAGTAACCACAACATTTGCCTTTGCCCTTCGCAAAATATCAATGATGATCACAGTTTCCATTTCCTCACTACCATAAGTAATTGGTACAAGAATCTGAAAAGAAGATCAGTGCAAATACCAATGATAAAATTTATATTTGAAGGGTGCATACACACTCCTTCCAAAGAAATTCAAAATAATGATAGACCAACTTCCATTCAGAGATATTCTTGTCAATACACAGAAATTGTACGAAAAAAATGTCAACACCTCACCTTGGGTGGATTGTCACATGTCCACTGCACTAGGTTAAACTCCTTGAAAGTATGTTCGTCATCATGATTGTAACGCATGACCTAAACATTCAATTACACACAAACTTGATGAGAGAAAGGACAATAATTTACATCATAGAAAGAATATGATATAATAAAGCATTAAAAAATAGCACTTCTATTGTATCTCAAACATTCAATAGTAGAAGACCCAATGCACCCATGTGCAACAATTTGCTTATCCATTACCAATAAGCTTATCTTATATGTGATAGAATTTATTTTTCTCTTCATTTGGTTCCACCCCAGGGAAGGAAGGACGAGGAGCAAAGAGGGTGACCTCTCCCACAAAGTCTTTACTGTCAAACTTCAACAATGTAGCACAAACATGTGTTGCATTTTAAGGGACTGTCAAACACTTAGTTCCCCCTCCCTCTTTATGTGGATATATGATAATGTTAATTTTTACCATTATTTTAATTATCTTTTATTAACAAAATCAACTCTTTTCTAACTTTTAACCTGTTTAAAACCTTTATTTTTTACCTTGCTTTTGTAAATAATTACATTTTGGATTATATTAATCTAACGATTGAGCAAGAATTTTTTGTTTCAAACCAAAGAAGTTGTCAATCCAGCGAACACAAGAAGAAAAACCAAAATGTGAAGTTTTAAAAGATCTGTTAAAAGATCTGCTACATTATGCACCACAAAAGCCACGCCAGCGCCACAAAGTCACACACACACACACACGTGTGTGTGTGTGTATATATATTTATATGCTTTTCCATCGAATGTTCGTATTTTTTTTTTGTGCTTAATGCTTGTTTTAGTTCGATCGCACATAGCTTGATACTTGGTTCATTAGGTGTTGGAAAACAAGATACCTAATGAAGCTTGCATCTAAGAGTGGAGTTTGACTCATTAGTTGTCTTAAACCCTATTTACTAAAACAGGTTTGTTTATTAGGGGTTCAAGAAATTGATTCTTAATAAGAAAATCTGTGCTCATTCTACTAAGGGATTAGAGTTTGAGTAAACTTGTGGTTTGACTTTGGCATTATAATGGAAATGAGTTGAGTGATTAAATGCATGAGAGTGAGGTGGTGAAATCTAACCCCAACAGTACCAATCCATATCATTTCTAATCTTTTCTCTCTTCTGAGCGTTCATAATTTCCAAAGTGTTTACTTGTTCATGCATACATTTACTTTCTTGCACATACTACCAAATTTATGGAAATATTTTTCAATCTAGATAAGTTATTAATTGTATACTTGGACAACTTGGTACACTTGCCAAGGAGTTAACAATATACATGTGTGCATGTTGACAATGGTAGAGCATAACAAAGTACATCTAGCTTCATCCAATTATGAACACTCGATGTTTCAATTCCATGGCTGTCTATCTTTTGTAATTAATCATAACAGCTAGGAAATTTACAATATTAGACCTTGTTTGGATAAACTCAAGCACTTAACTTTTGAAGAAGCACTCTTTTTAATTTTTCCAAAGTTGAAGTGCATGAGGTGGTTTTAGCTTTTGGGAAAACCTCAATTCATTTCACCATCTAGTTGTTTACTTCTATTAATATTTATGGAGGAGCTTATCGAAATAAGACCTTAATCATAAACCACAACAGCTTTTTGTTTTGAGTAAATTTTTCTCTGCCTGGTTTCAGGAACAAATTCATCTTTGACATGTAGACAAAGACTCAAATATGTTCATATATGGAACTTTTTTCCTCGAATTATTGTCTTCAAATACCAAACACATCTATTTTTTATTTCCAGATATCACAAAACATGTCAGAGAGGATTTTCCAACCATATTAATTCCCAGATTATTCCCCCGGATACCGACAGATAAAGCATATTATCAGTTATAAGTAGACACCAACCTTGTAGATATAAAAAGGGTATCAAGCTATCCGGTGATAGCATGACAGGAGAGATGAACTAATCAGGACCATTTAATTTTACATCGGTGATGATCAATATCATTTCAACCTAATCTGATAACCCACATATAATTATATAGTTTAGATTAATTCCACCCACCAGTCACCTGAAATGCAACAGGTTCGTGTATACTACATTTTTCTGCATTTAAAAAACAACAAGAATTGTCAAGGCACGAATGAAACCCTCACCAGCGGGCCAGCAACATGTTCTGCTTTCACTTTTCCCAATAACTGCTCAATCAGCGCAACAGCAAACTCCATGGTAGTTCCCGGCGCTCGACTGGTCACTAATTTCCCATCCACCTGCACCCTAGACTCGACAGTAGTGGCTCCGTAAGAGGCCAATTTCTCCATCAATGAAGGAAAACAAGTCGCCTGTCCAACAACCACACACACACCGAGTCACCAAAACCATCACCAGCAGCAACACAACATAACAAAGTGGACTGCATAGCAAACTTTACCTTTAATCCATTCACCAAACCCCAAGGCCCAAGCACTACCGCAGGAGCAGCACACACCGCGGCATAAAGCCGTCCTTCCTCCACATGCTTCTTCACCAACCCTTCCAAAACCTTACAGTCCCTCAGATTTTCAACACCCGGTATCCCTCCCTACACGCACAAATCACAACAATAATAATTAGTAAACAGCATATTAGTCCCTAAGATTTTAAACGTCAGTGTTTACCTCTTACCTTCTAAAAACTGTTTAATAGTGATGCTTTATCAGTGTAAATTTTTTTACACAGTCAATTAATGAGAAATCATAATCATACTTGGTGATTGAACGACACACACATGCATGGCACTCCTCATGAACTCAATGATAGACTAATCTGAATTAAGTCATTCTATCCATGACGTTAAATAACAATTAAATTCACAACTAATAGCTAATCAATTAATGGAAAACGTCTTAAATTCGATTATCGACGTTAAATACAATCTCTCGAAAAACACGTCGAAGGAGAGGTACAGGGATTGCGATGAGGTCAAACGATGTGTCGACGATGTCGGAGACGAAGACGTCTGCGACGATCTTGACATCGAAGCGAGCTAGGACGGTAAGGCTGGCGGAGGCGGAGGCGATGGTGACGATGGCGCCGGCGCGGCGGAGGACGTCGGCGATGATGACAGCCTCCATGGGCTCGGTGCCATCTGCGATTGGAACCAAGACCTTGCGAGAAGTGGCCATCAGAGCAGTGGAAGAGAGTGTGGGAGTGAAGAAGGAGAAACGGTTTTAGTTATTGTTGTTGAGTTTGGGTTTCGGTTATATCAACTCCGTTTAATTAAACAAATTTAATAAATGTTTCCATTCTTATAAAATTTTATTTATTATTTTAATTTAAAATGTAAATAATTATAATTTATTTTAAAGTATTTATTATTAAAAAAATAATTATTTTTTAATATTGAATATTTGATAATATTATTTTTTTTTTATTGTAAGTTTTTATTATTTTATAAAAAATAATTTAAATTAATATTGAAGTAGTAAAGAAATTGGATATGGATATGAGTACGATATTATACCCGTTATCCGGTGGGCAGTGACGGAACTTGGACAAAAAATTTGGGGTGCCAAATTAGATTTTTATATATAAACTTTTTTAGTTAAAATAAAACTTCATTTCCTCTGCTTAAAACAAGCACACATAATAGTAGAATTCAAAAAAACGTGATTATCATTCGCTATTATATCATGATACCAAACCACAAATACAAATTTAGATAAGTCCTTCGTACCTCATCAATTTGATTTGGTGGGTATTGTCAGATGTGAGGATGTTTTTCCCGGATCACGTTCTAATGAATTTTTAAATTCATTATATGTAACTCTAGGAATTTTAGATATTTGTTTTTCATTTGTCTTGAATTCTTGGTTTTCTCATTAAATTCTCAATTTTAGTTAACATAGATGCATTATTTCTCATCTTTATCACAAACTTTTCTCTTTAGTAAAAGAATCAATTCTTTTACTCTTTATCGTAATCTTTCTAATATAAATTTAACACCTATCACCTATTTAGAAAAAGATAAAATCTGTATTCACAAATCACAATTATCACATTTACATTGCAAAACATAACAAAACCCTTACCAACTTTTCTTAAATAAGCAACACTGTATAAAATCAAAAATTTTAAAAATTTATCATCGGTAGGAGAAAACACAAAATCCCTAAATTTCATAATTAAGGGTTATAATAATTCGGGAAAAATTATAATTAGAGTTCATACCAATTTTGTAAGGCCCATTTATTTTCTGGCCTTATTCTGTAAGAGCTGCCCCAAATCAGTTGGGCCTAGGACTGTCCCAAAGGGGGGCAAGTGTAACATCCCTAGGAATATTACTTAAATAAATAATTATAATAGACAATTAAATCTCAAAAGTCGCAGTATTATTATTCCCAAACGCGGGAAAACTAAAATATAGAAACACGCGCAAAAATTTATAAAATAGTAGTATTAAAGCTTTACAATTTCCAAAATTTCAAAACCATGAATGAAAGCATCATAAATATATAGTGAAAACTCCTAGCTCTAATCCCAGCTAGCCCTCACTCCGTCGCCTGTGCATCCTCAGCATCACCTGTATCAATATCTGCTCCCGTGTAACGAATCACACGATCATCGTCATACACAAACAGAAAGGGTGAGCTGAGAAATTTAAAAAAACACATATATATATATATATATATATATATATATATATATATATATATATATATATATATATTAACACCAGATAAATCATACACCCGTCTAATCAACCTACTTAGTTCTTGGCCAAGACCTTAACCCCAAGGCTGTATAGCCTTCAGTTCACACAAAAGGTTAGCCTTGGACTCGAGAATGTGATGCTCACACGAACCTGCCCGCTTGTGGTCCTGCCTCTACGAACCTCCCCGCTCGTAGTCCTATTCTACGAACCTCCCCGCTCGTAGTCCTGCTCTACGGACCTACCCGCCCGTAGTCCAACACATGTGATGCACCAGCCCCGTACCTCCCCGCACGTGGCATCTCTCAAACGTGAGCACGGAACATACGAACCTACCTCGCTCGTATCCCTATGTGAGAGTTCCCCGCTCATATCATCACATGTTAACCACCATCCATGAACCTACCCGCTCATGGCACAGCATCTCTCGATCCAAGTGTAGTATCATTGCTCAAAACAACACACAAACAAATCAGGAACAACAACATCTTCGCCTGGCCCAGTCAACATGCCGCCAGGCGAAATCAGTCCAGACCGCCTGGCGCTACCAGCTCACCGCCAGGCACCAGCGCCCTTCCAGCACCACTGTTTTTCTGTCACCGCCTAGCGGAGCACACCCTGCCGCTACGCACCGCACAGTACATGGACCTCTACAGTTGTCTCTATCGCTTGGTGGTTAACAGCAGACCGCCAGGCGCTATACCAGAGACACTCTTCTGCTAGTTTGGCACTCGATGCAGTTGGTTCTACAAACCAGATTGCTCTATAGTACCTATCACATATGTTTTCAAGACCGGCTAGTTATGTAATCATCCCACTATCACTTTAGTTACCTATACCTCAATCATATACTCTTTTATCCTCACCATTTGATTCACCAAAATCCTCCTTCACTCATAGTTGTTCAACCAAACTTAAGAAGATTACCTAATCCATTCCATTGTACTTACTCAATTATGAGAAATCCAATTCCTGCACCACTTTAGGCTACACAACTCATATAAACTTATTTTGTTAACTCCGCCAGGCTACTTACTCAATTATGAGAAATCCAATTCCTACACCACTTTATGCAAATTATTATCCATTCCTAGAGTCCATGAATTTCTAGACTTCATCACCCTAAGTACATCCTTGTGACTACTATATTGTCTCTATTTCACTACACTCCATCTTCCTTCGCTAATATCCTTTTTTTTCCTGCCAATTTCATTCCTCACTCATCCGCCCGTCAGTTTTCCTTTTTCCCCAAGGCAGATTAACCAAACCCACCATGTCAGACCCGCAACGCCGCTCTTGCCTGGCGGCCAATGAGATGCCGCCAGGCGGCATACCAGAATATGGGTAAAGACCCCAAATTTCCTACACTCGTGAACCCTTTCCCACACTTGTAGATCCAATCATCTCCGACACTATGGTTTTGCACTAATGCATTTCCAGATTTCCCATAGTTTTTTGCCAACTAATATCAAGCGTCCCCTATCCCAATTCACGTCCCTTATGAACCCAACAATTAAATGAAATTACCCATTCTATTAGGGATTCCCCAAGTTCAAATCACCATTTATGATCACAAGCACATAATACCAAGCATATCATCACTTACTACAACCAATAGACATATCGTCCTGAAGGAAATAGCAACACACCACAAAAATCACAAAAACACGTCAAAACAACGTCATACAACTTGCACCGCCTGGCGGATTTAACTCGCCGCCAAGCAACTCAAACACAAACACCCAGAACTGGCCAACGCTGATGTGCCGCCTAGCGGCACATGCATGCCCGCCAGGCGGTTTCTGGGCAGATTCCCAAAAACTCGCAAAAATGGCACAATGCAACATGGAAACTCATGTAATCCAATTCATATCAACACGGTACATTATGCATAAATCAAAAACATCAAAACAACTCCCCTTACCTCTAATCCTCGCTCCAAATTCGAATTGAACGTGCCTCTAACCCAAAATCACCATTGTCCTTTGGTTGCACTCTAACAATGGTTTGCACTCCAACTTCTTGTTCCATACAGTGCGAATTGCTTTTGGAAAAACTTCTGCCAAACCCTCACACGCAAATCCCAACCTCTTTTCTCTAATTCCTTTTCTCTCTCACAATTACTCTCTCCTAATTACCCCTTAATGCCTTAAAACGAATTTTTAATAAAAAAGTAGATTAAGGCTAATCAATGATTAATTATCCAAGTGTTTTCTAGCCCTTAGGTTACCTCTCCTTTGGTTGTTAGGGTTTCTAACCCTTTCATATTCATGCCAAAGGAAAATTTGGCAAAAAGAGAATTAATTAGTTCTAAACAAGGTTTGAACTCACAACCCTTCAATCACAAAGTAAGTGCACAACCAATTCAACCAATTCAACCAATTTACAATTGTGATAGTTCCTTCAATTCTAAGGTTATGTGATCATGTCACTCATTCAAATATATAACATAAAAATTCATAAATTAAATAACATACAAATGGCATACATAGGACTCAAACCCAAGTTCTCTCACACAATCAAAGTACTCTCAACCACATGAGCTAGCACTTTTCCACATCATGACAATCCACATTAAATACTTTAAATGCTTCTATTACCCGCATTTATTAAATAATTATTTAATTAACTATTTAATTTTCTCGGGTCTTACACCAAGGACCCTAAATTGCCCTAACCTCACTTATTCTTCTCACTTTCAGAAAACAACTATCTTGTTCCTCTTCGTCTCTCCCAAATTGTGCTCTACTAGAGTTTAGCTCCTAGTCCTTTTAAGCAAGCTCAAACTTTTTCCGCTCCATATAAGTTGCTTCTTAGCTCATATTAGTTCTCCCCTAGCTTTATTTTCGTGTTTCCTTTAAGGCTCATCTCAATGACCTTGTTCTGTTCCGTTCTGTTATTTTTCCAGCTCACTAAGTTGTTCCCGGAGCTATGGTGCTCACTGTTTGCGTATACGAGTTATTTGGCTAGCTCTTTCCAGGTAAGGGAAGCTAGGGCTTGCTTATTTATTTCGGTTCTTGCTTATTTTGCTACTGCTTTCACGATTGTATGGTTGATGTACTACTGTAAATGTTTGGATGGCCTTGTATTGTTGTTTGGATGGCCATTGCAGGAAGAACAATGGCGAGACCCGACGTTTTCGCCCAAGCGAGTCTGTCTCGCCTAGGCGAGACTTGCAGGAATAGTCCCAAGTTCGTACTCGAGCTCTCGCTCAGGTAGAGAGCTCTCATTTTGAGCGAGGTACTATCTCGCTCAGGCGAGAGGGGCTCGCCTAAGCGAGAACGCGTGGGAGCTTGAGGCACGTCGTTGTAGTTGTAGCCCAGGCGAGGAACCTCACCTTTGGGCGAGGGGTGGCCTCGCTCAGGCGAGAAGGGCTCACTTATGCGAGAAATCATGAGTCTTGCAGGGCTCTCTGTTGGCAGTCTCGCCTAAGAGAAGACCTATAGCTTAAGCGAAAGACCTCTTTCGCCTGAGCGAGGGTCCTTGGCTTGAGCGAGACTAGTGCAGGAATTTGATCCATGGCTGTTCTTTCCATGTTTTTGGTTGTTAATTGTAAGTTTGGGTTGGAATTACCCTATTTTAAGTATGAAGCATATGAATATGCATGTGAGATCTGATTGTATGGACTAGAATGATGAGTTAACATAATTTTGGCATTGACTGAGTATGTAATGGTTGGTTACAAAAGTGACATGGAATTGGTATGAGCATGAATGTTAAATTGATGAATGGAACATGTTGTTGGTATGTTTAGGGCGTAATTCCACGATAGTTTCGTGGTGGTGCCTCATTGGATAGGGCGTAATTCAATGAATCTCTAGGTGAGATCTCATGGTGATGCCCTAGTTGGCCAGGATGTAATTACAAGACCCCTGTTAGTGGGAGTTCATGGTGATGCCTCATTTATATAATTTAGTAAGGATTCAAGGTAAGGATTGCATCCGGACACTCTAAGGAGTCAATTAGTCTCACATAGAACGTACTGACTCTAGTGGTGAGAGTAGTAGGAGGCCTGAAACACTTTAAGGGCTAACCTTGTGTGTGGGGAATGAAACACATGTAACAATTAGCTCAGTAGAACAGCTCGGTAGAGCAGTAAAGGCCACCACAAGTGCAAGCATCCGTTGAATCTGACTAATTATATGTATCCGGATGAGTTGTGTCTCGAGTCTTAGTGTATTGTGTGCAGGTCATAACATGATTGGTTGACATATGCATTTTGGATTATGAAAGTGTATGCAATTGTATGATAAACTATTTTCTACTCTAGCTTACCCTTTTGTTTGTTGTATGTTCTGTTTGTGTGGTTTTCTCTTTTTGCGATGTTCATCAATTTATTAATGTGGGCATATGCGAGAAATCCTCGTGGTCAATACTGAAATGGTGATTCCGCTGCATAGCTTGTCTGGGTTGGATTCCGTTTATCTGGGCTTTCTCTTAGAGCTATGGCCCATGTATTGACTTGTCTTTTAATCTTAATTTGATTATTGTTGAACTTTGTACCCTATCTTGTATTGACATCGTGGTGTGCCTCAGGATTCCATTCTAAGTACCTTGGGTATCTTTAAGGAGTGATTTTATACTCCGCATCTTGGCTCCCTATATTATTCTGTGTAATATTCCATTTACTATATGTTATTATTTAAATGGGGTGTTACAAATTTCATAAAGAATCCCTAAAATCATAATTAGGATTTATACTAATTTGGGATAAACTTAATTTGGGAGAAACATCCTAAGAAGAATCATAAATCTAACATACATAAATCATAATAAGATACTAACCTTTATATGTGAGAGATCATGTGAGAATGTATATTTCAATCTCAATCCATGTGTTCTCAAATCTCTGTTTCCCAATCTATTTCTTTGTATTTCTTTTTTCTCACATACTTTCACTTACATGGTGGAATGATCTTATAACAAAAAAAAAAAAAACTCTAATCTCTTTTATAAATCAATGTATCTATTAAATTTTTTATTTTATCTTTGTTTTATTTTTTTTATTTTCCATAATATAAACTTAATATAAATAATATTAAAATATAATTTAAAAATATATATAAAAAATAAATTCTAAAAATTTTGGGGGAGCTGTGGGTCCCCCTGTCACTTACATGTTCCGCCCCTGCTAGTGGGTGGGGATGGAGATGGGACAAAAGTGTGATACCCATTGGATTTGGGTATGAGGATGAATTTTTTCTATGGGGATGGGTATGGGATGGCTAAACCCGTCCCCGTCTGCCCCGTTTCCATCTAAGGATGGCAATGGGGTGGGGCAGGGACGTGTTTCGCTATCCCATACCCATTTCTGTAGAAAAAAATTCATCCTCATTCCCATACCCAAATCCAACGGGTATCAAACTTTTTTCTCGTCCCCATCTCCACCTGATAACAGGTATAATCTCATACCCATACCCGTACCCGTTTTCTTATACTTCAATATTAATTTTAATTAATTTTTATAAAATAATAAAAAATTACGTAAAGGAAACATAATTTTATCAAATATTAAATATTATGAGGATGATTGTTTCTTCGATATCAAATACTTTAAAATAAATTATAATTATTTACATTTTAGATAAGAATACCAAATAAAATTTTATGAGAACCAAAACATTTATTAAATTTGCAAATATTAATGAACCCTAATTGATAAAATTTAAAAGTATTTTTTTAAAAATATAAAAGGAAAACAAATATTCAAATTAAAATATATTTTAAATGTTTGTTTACTTCAATTTTTTAAATTCTATTAAATCTCTTTTTTATACACTAATAAAAGTTATAATACATCACTTGATCAAAATGATGCAAAGAATAAATAATAAACATAATAATAAAATATATGTTGGATGGTGATAAAAAAATATTCATGACAATTACATTAAATTTTTATATTGTAGAAAATAAAAGTTATTTATACAATTATAGTGAAAAAATAAATTACAGTATGATTGAAAATGAGTTAGAAAATATAAAAAATAATAAGATAAAATATATTGAAATAGTACTTTACATGATGAAAATAAACAACAAATAAAAATATAAAAAAATTAACAAATGTATGTCTTAGAAACAATTTGAGAGACTATTGAAAGAAATCACACAGAAAAACAAATGTATAATTAAGGGTATGATAAGATGAAAAATACCTTAGAGATCTAAGAAAAATTTTCAAATATCAGCATATCATATATACTCAATGGTTGATAAATAACGAAAATTATTTTAGCGAAACAAAAGAGTTCTTCAAATGAAACAAATATGAATAATAATAAGTAAATAATATTTGTTTTCAATATTACTAGTAAATGAAAGGTTTATGCTATTAAACACTTAAATTGAGAGTATTCAACATTCTCATGTTAAAGAAAAATATATAATAAATAAAAATATTAAAAAATAATATAAATATTCAAATGTGAGACATAAATTTTTTTTAATTGACATACATCATTTTAACATAATTACATAAAGATTATGATAAGATGAAAAATATATTAGAGATACGAATAAATTTCATGACAAACCAAATAATTAGAAGAAATAAAAAAATAGAAAGTATATATATATATATATATATATATATGGTTATTGAATTAACTGTGAATATTTTAATAATTTATATAGGGAGGGAGATGTGATGGAGACGAGTATTATGGCGGGGATATGTATAGGGGTGTCAAAACGGGCCAGCCCAGCCCGTTTTGGCCCGGCCCGTTTTAAATGGGTCGGGCCGGGCTGGCCCGACAAGGCGAAACTGGTTGTTTTTTTGGGCCTGGCCCGTGGGCTGGCGGGCCGGCGGGCTGGCCCGCCATCCTTTTCTTGATATGTTCATTTTGTGGCCCAAAATCAGATTTTAAATCTTTTCATTTCAAATTTAGTTGACTACATTAACCTGTATATAAATGTACTAGTACTACATATGCATTAATACAACAATAACCTGCGCAGTGACTATAATAATAGTTAGGGTGGTCTGCATTATGTAACACAACCAAAGATACAACAGTGAAAAGTCAACACAGAAGGAAACATTTGGAAAACATGCAAATATGCTTACATTAACAGACTGCATATGCATTAATACAACAATAGTCCATGATCACAAAGTCCAAACAAATTGAAATGATTAAAAACAAAATGTAAATGACGTCTGGCTCTTTCATAGTCATCATGAAGGTCACGGTTGCAGTTCCAGCATCAATAAGATGTCTAAATGAGAGTACTTTAGGCATGGAACATAACCAAAGTGCAAGCTACATAAAAAAAACAGAAGCATTAATTATCATAGTGAATATACAAATACAATGTGTTGTATAAGCATATAAACCCTCCAAATCAGTTTGATCACAAATAAAATAAAAGGAAGGCACGAACATGTAGAGGATAGTATCATAGTACACACATCAATTTGATCACAGACTCACAGTGGCAGTAGTTATTTGATCACAGTGGCAGTAGTTATTTCATCATAGTGGCAAGAAAATAACTAAGTTATATTAACTAAGTATCTGTAATTTATATTAACTAAGTTACTCACCTTTAATTTTCATCAGTATCCAATTCAGTGCCAGGGTTATTAGATGCAGCCTTAGAAGTACTACCCTCAACTATTCCATTGTCATCATCATCATCATCTTAAAAAAATACATGGAATTATTATTGAAAATATTATTGAAAATATTTAAGTCAGAATTGAAAATTCAGAAGTTACCATATTCACGAAACCCATGCATCCAGCTGCTAGTACAAATAATTGCTTC
>Ga0214543_1010076_pt1 | contig 14271 bp, 7 predicted proteins | sample CNSS2metaG_FD_160094 | JGI IMG/M metagenome (GOLD analysis project Ga0214543, IMG submission 160094) | Root nodule microbial communities from cowpea collected in UCLA plant growth center, Los Angeles, California, USA - CNSS2 | ecosystem: Host-associated > Plants > Roots > Nodule | place: USA...
GTAAAAGAAAATAAATATATATATATATATATATATATATATATATATATATATATATAAAATTAAAAGTATAAATAATTATTAACCATCCAAAATACCTATTAGTACATTAAAACTATTCAAGCACACCATAGGCTTTCAAACCCACATATCAATCACAAAACAAAAGAATTAAGGTCCACCCTTTCTCCTATAGCATGCTTAAAGATCACAGGTTCCCACAACATGTTCCATTGATTGTATTATTTCATTCACAGTCTTGTTGATAATCATTTGATTGTAGCTCCCAAACTGTTCGTTTCCTTTCACATTTGCTTATTTTCACAACATTTACAATCCATCCAAAAGTGGTATTCCATCACTTTTCCAACAACAAGGTCTTATAGCATCATTGTCAGCATAGAAATGTGTTTAAACCCGTTGCAACTATTTCTTTTGGCACACAGCCTGACTGCTTCCTACAATTCCATGTAGAGCATAGGAACTGGTCCTAACTCTTTGTATGCTAGTTTTCTGGTTAACCAGTCTCGCCCAAACTTTTATCAATCTTGTTGTTCTTGTTTCTATCTTAGAGTGCCTCCACTGAAAACTTCTGATACCACCACTAGGCAAAAGCTTTTCTGCATAATTTCCAAGCCATGTCTGATCTGCAAGCATCAATAAAGCATTTTCTAGACTCGAGTCAGAATATTGTTTTGCATAGTTTCCCCAGCAGCTAGTCAAAGGGCATGGTTGAGAACTTAAGGGATACAAAAAAAAGAGAGTTGTAGTGCTTGTATTTAACAGATAAAAAACATAGCTATCTCTTAACCACTCACATTGTTTACCATAGCTTATAGGTTCCACTTAACGATTGTGCCTGAATACAGACCACTTAGAGGGCCATTTACATTCTAGTTATAATTTGAGCAACTCCTTCAAATACAGACCATAGAGCTTCTATTTAACATAGGTCTCTTTAAGAGTATTGAAATCTCTATATGGCTTATAAATTCTTTATCCCCTCCTAAACCGTTGGATCAAAACTTGCCAAGAATAACCCACTATTTCCACCTTCTCAGATCAGAATTCAATTCTATTCTGCACCCTGAACGCTTGTTACTCCTAAAACCATCTAGGTAATTTTATGCATCTACAGTTCACAATTTTCCAAGCCTCATTTGTTCATCTCCCTTATTATTTGAACTTTAAATTTGATTATGTATGGAGTTAGTGTTGGAGTTTTCGGTTCATGACCAAGTTGTAATGCTTATATGAGATTCAATTGATATTTTGGATGCTTCTATTTGTTTCTCGTTTGGGATCAACTTATATTGATGCCTGGCAAAGTTTTGGGATTGTTGGATTATTATAACAGGTTGTCAACTTTAAATAAGGATGATGATATTGATTAATGTTGAACTGGAAATTTTTGGATTGAGGGGTTTAGGTACTTATATGTGAATGTTGATGATTAAAATTATTTTAGGGATCAATTGAATACTCTACATCACCATAATGAAAAAGTATTGTACTAAGGTCGAATCTATGGGATTTTTTTCATCGGTGATTTTTCTAGTACGTGTTTTTTTCAAAGTATTCCAAAGATGTTTCTATAACTCATTAAACACAACAAATCATAACTCATATTCATTAGAGAATTGATTTTGTTCCTTCATACGTTTTTATATCAATGTTTATAGACTTAGAGAACGAGTCAAGAACCCCTGTTCTGGACAAAACGAGTCAATAATTGTATTAGGACTAGCTATTAGAGTTGATGTTTTAAGCTATCCTTATTTTCTTTAAGCATATTTTTCAATTTCTTTTCTGCATGGCTTTGTGATTTTTTTAATTTTATCAATTTTTATCCATTCTCAGGAGACTTGAAAATGAACTGATGGAACACATACTAGAGATGAATTGATTGCAATGGCTCCAGCAGGAATAGATAGAACTGAAGATGAACTAGGGGAACAACTCTAATTTCCTTTTACATTTTGGTTCATTGGTGCACTTGCTTATTATGTCATTATCACTCAAATGCTACCTCCACTACTAATACCATTTGAATGGATATTTGTATTGATTGCTTATTTTGAAGTGGCCTTGAAGTTTTTTCTTTTTAGTTAATGAGATGTGTTATGAAAATGAATGTTTTTATTGAATTTATTTATATTAGGGTAGGGTCATACAAAATGGTTAAGTTACTTTTCTTTTTGTTCTAGTTGTATTGTCATATGTAACCATCCTCCAAAATAATAATGAAAACCAAAATGTTAAGCCATCAAATAAGAAATTCCATAGAATAAGGTTCTTTTCGTACAACTTTAACATTATAGCAATGCCGTAATAATATAAGCACTAACTTTTTGGTATTAACAGGGGTTTTCAAAACCCTAGGCATTAGTGGAGGTTTTTAGAACCCCAGGCATTAGCAAGGGTTTTCAAAACCCCAAGCATTAGCGGGGGTTTTCAGAACCCCTAGCATTTGCGGGGGTTTTCGGAACCCCAAACATTAGTGGGGGTTTTGAAACCCCAAGCATTAGTAGGGATTTTTGGAACCCCATGCATTAACGGGGTTTTTGGAACCCCAAGCATTAGCGAGGGTTTTTGGAACCCCAAGCATTAGCGGGGAGGTTTTTGAAACCCCCAATAAGTTGCGCTAGTTCCAGGGGTTGCTAAAAACCTTCGGTAATCCGTTAGCCACGCTTGCTCTTCCGGGGGAATTGCAAACCCCTGGTAAAACCATTAGTGGGGTTAAAACCCCCATAAATGCCAAATATAACCCCCACTAAAAATAATTATTTTTGTAGTGCAATAACCAGAATAATAATAACAATAATAATAATAAGAGTAACAACAACCAGAATAATAATAATAATAATAATAATAATAATAATAATAATAAGAATAATAAGAATAAAAATAACAATAATATTAATAATAACAATAATAAGAATAATAAGAATAATAGGAATAAAAATAACAATAATATTAATAATAACAATAATAAAAATAATAATAACAATAATAACAATAATATTAATCCATTAGCCCCTTTGAGCTTTAAATCTTCTTTTTCTTTTTTTAAGCCCATTATAAATCTTTAAAAAGAAAAAGATCATGTTTTTCCTTACCTTATTGCCCATTAAATGATGGATATATGAGATGTGATTAAGATTGTTCGCATGAGGTTGAGTTGAAATTGATTGATGATAATCCAAGGAGGATTAGTAGTGCTTATGTAGTTTAAGTATTGATGTAAGGGACTAGTTGGAAGTTATCCTAACGCTCTAATAACCATTCAAATTCTCAATTAAAGAAGAATGGGGTATGTGGTAAGAGGAGCATGAGGTCCTAGCCTAGGGGTTTTACCCTGACCAAAGGTGTTAACAAACAAACCTTGTGTGTGGTAATGTCTAACGCTCTACAAACCACTAGATGCCACCACAAGTGCACAATTTATCAAGGACCAACATAAATGCTTGTATCTGTATTAATTTAGTCTTAGCTTTAGATTACTATATGAAATGAATCTATTGTTTATGTATGTTATAATTAATTGAATGATGAATTCATTTAATCCTTTAGTTACATTAGCATACCCTTTTCTTTTGTGTCTTCTATTGTGGTGTTTACTTCCTTTTACAATGATCGCCTGATTGTTGTGAGTAGATGAAGATTCTATAGTTGGGTTAGTGCAAGGGGGAGGAGATGCAATTTGTAAGACCCGTGAAATTAACTAATTTAATAATTAATTAATTAATAAATGCGAGTAGAAAGCGCCTTTATGGCATTATTTATTGTTTAATGTGATGTGGGCAAGTGCTAGCTCATGTGGTTGAGAGTACTTTGATTGTGTGAGAGGACTTGGGTTCGAGTCCTATGTATGCCAATTATGTGTTGTTGTTTTATTATTAATTTTTAATAATATGTATGAGTATGGGATTGATAATGTAAACTATTTTGTATTGGAAGGTATCACCAAATGTGAATTGGCATAGTGGTTGTGCTTTGGCCTTATGAGTGGAAGGTCACGGGTTCAAACCTTGATGGGCAAAAAAATAAGCTTTATTTTTGTTAGCTATTAGTTGTGGTATGAATGTGAAGGGGCAAAGAAAACCTAGCAGAAGGGTATGAGTGAGAGAGAGAGAGGTTGTGAATGGACGTATTTTGGTTGTTTTCGCGTGTGATCAGAGGAGAGTTTCTGCAATTTTTGCCCAAGCGAGTCTATCTCGCCTAGGCGAGAGTTGCAGGGTCTTGTGTTTGGGTATTGGTTCGCCTTTCTCGCCTAGGCGACTCGGTATCGGTGTTGAGCGAATTACCTCACGCTCAGGCGAGAGACGCTCACCTAAGCGAGATCGTGACGTGACATGAGGGTTCTGAGCGTGAATCCCCGTCCAGGCGAGGAGTTTGCTGTGTTGAGCGAACCATGGTCTCGCTCAGGCGAGACGGTCTCGCCTAAGCGAGATGTAGTGGTCATGTGTGATGTGTTTGCGTGCTTTGTAGCCCAGGCGAGACTGGATTAAGGGTTTGGGCGAGAGATGATCTCGCCTAGGCGAGATAATGTGATGTTGTGGCTGTTTGAAGCTCGCCTAGGCAAGGTGATCTAGCCTAAGCGAAGCGGAGGGCTTAGCTTGGGCGAGAGTCCCTGGCTTAAGCGAGTCTATGTGAATTTCTCATGTTTATATGACCATGTGTGGGTAAAATGACTACTTTTCTTAAGTATAGGAAGTATATGCATGTGTTGTGGTGTGTGGGCTTGAAGGACTAAGTCCAATAGGGGTCTGGGATGTGCTAGATAGTTGGACACATGATGGGCATAGAACTGGTTGAGTTTCCGTCGGCTACTAATGGGCGAGGAGTCCTTAGTATAGTGATTGCATGTGTCGGGCGCACGATGGGCAAGGAACTGTTATGTTCCCGTCAGCTACTATTGAGCGAGAAGTCCATAGTATGATGATTGCGTGCGTACCAGGGTCCAAGTATGAGACTTGGATGTTTTATTACAGACGAAGAGTTTGTAGGGCAGGACTATGAGCGGGATAGGCTCATAGGTTTGGACCACGAATGAGTTAGTTTCGTGGGAGCACAAGGAAGTCCCAAGACCTAGTACATGTATATGACTCATGAAGGACTATGAGGTCATGGTTGGGTTATTTGAAAAGTATGAGAATTTTAGTTATGTTATTTTGGGTTGGGGAACATATTTATATTCATGTTTTGTTTATATATATTGTGTATAACTCACCCTTTCTGTGTGTGTATGGCGATGATCGGATAACTTGTTATCCGGGAGCAGATGATTTGACAGGTGGGCCAGGAGATGCTTAGACTCGGAGTGAGGGCTAGCAGGGGATATTTTTGTATATATATGTATATATGTTTATTATTTTAGCTTTGAGAATATTATGTAACCATTTCGAGAGGCATTGACTTTTATTTCAGTTTTATGATTATGGACTCCTGGTTTATGACACGTGCATTAAAGGTTTTGAATTTTCCCGTGTTTTTGGGAAAATGGTTTTATAATAAATGCGGTTCTTATTTTATTTCGGAATTTATGTATTAAATATTAGTAATATTCCTTAGGGATGTTACACAATTGTTTAGTTGTATCTAGTGTTTTCTAGTGTACATTTTTTTGCTTCCTTTTGGAAAACTCTAGACCTTTAAGTATAATGTTTGTATTTCACTTTATCTTAGTTTTTATCTTAGTTTTACGATGAGTGTAATATGACAATTATATATAGTTATCTATGCTTTGATTTTATTAATTACGCAATATTTTGTTTGATAGTTTAGACCGTTATATGGGATATTACAGTTTCTTTCTCTAAGTTGATGGGCTTTTATCCATTATGATTATTTATTTTTATTGGGTTGGTTTCTTCTATTTAAAAAATAGTTTAACTTTTCCCATAACTTTTTACAAGATTTCTTACCTAATTATAGAAACTTCCCTAATTGCATACCAATAAAAAAGTATTCAACATTTTTTTCTCACATACATTTTCATGGGCAATTAAAATGAAAGTTATGATCGTCCACACATGAACTTGATCAAGGTATAAATTCACTTTTCCTTCCATTTTATGACACATGTCTTAAACAAAATCCTTTGAGATTGAATATGTTTAGATTGATCATCAAGGATCAATATTAATTTTGCTAAAAACTTTATGACATAAAAAGGATTTTTATTGGAGACTATAATGGTAAAGTATTTCTTTTAACTAAAATAACATGTGGAGTAAAAATGTCAACTTGAGCCCAACCACATAAGCAGTTGACACCAATCTCAACCCAAAAACTTAAGGCTATGGGTTTATGGGTCATCATCCTTATATGGTGCTTAACTTTCTTATTTTTTTCTCAATTTTGGACTTAGACACACACTAGGATTCCCAACAATTTCTCCCTCAAGTGTGAGTCCCTTCAAATTGGTACTTCCCCCTCGAGCGGAAGCACTTCAAGCCACGAGTACCCCTTACTGGTAATGTTGCTCCCAAACAGGAGATGCTTGTGTAACCCTCCGTCAAGAAGACTTTTGGTCAGGGATTGTGTTGAGCTTGTTACAAAGATAAACCTTGAACTCTAATACAATTGTTGGGTTTTTTAAGTCAATCGCCAAGAGTAACCATCGCCTCTGATACCACTATTGGGTCTTTTGAGGGAAGACATTTATTGGGGAGTCACAACACCAATGAGACTTGAGCCCAACCACATAAGAGACTGACACCACTCTCAACCTAAATCCTTAAGGTTTTGTGTTAAAGGTGGTGCCAATCCCTTAGGTGCAGGTTGGGCTCATGTCTCATTGGTGTTGTATCTCCCTAATGATCATCTCTCGAAATACCCAATAATGATATCAGAGTCGATGGTTAATTCTGGTGGTTGGCTCAAAAGACCCAACAATTCATGATGGTTAACTATCAAAGTGTCATGGAAGAAAGGGATTAAATTTTTAAAAATAAAGTATTTATTTTGGTTAATCATTAAACAAGTAAATGGTGACAAAGGAGAATGAACCAGTGTCATACTTTCATTGAAATAATCTTGCAATAGAAGGGTTAAGTAAAAGAAAATTAAACTAGATAAATATTATTGAGTTTATGATTAACTATTTACTATAGTATGCTAAATTATTATTTAGTATTTAAAGACATGAAATAATTTAAAAACTTGCAAAAGTACACCTTACTTTAATTTAAAAAATAATACGATGAACCTAACTTGAATTGAAATTAGCAATTGACATCAACTTTAATATATATAAAAGATATTAAATTAAATGTAAAATTTTAAAAATCTAAACGACAACCTACAATAATTTTTTTACTTTATGAATTAAGGAGTTAATATGGGCATAAAATGAGTTACTTAAAAAAAAATCGAACAACAAGGATAAAAACAACTCATTTATTTTTATTGCATAATTTTGAAAAGATTACACCTTCTTTAAATTATGTTTTTTTTTTCTCATAACCAATATTGGACTACAATTGGATTTATACAACAGACTTACTGTTCTTAGATTTAAAATCAATATCATTGGGAACAATTTTCTTCCAAAACCAATGTGAAGTCCAAAGTATATTCATTTCTTCAATGGGAACGTTCTTGGTTTCTGGTAAAAGTGATGCAATGAAGATGGTCATGATAACCACAAATGCCGCGAAAAAGAAGAAGAGACCAAACTTCAAGTGACAAAGCATGGTAAGAAAGACTTGAGCAATTGCAAACGTAAATAACATGTTTGTCGCAACATTAATAGCTTGACCTGCTGGTCGAATTTCTAGAGAACATATTTCACTTGGCACCAACCATCCCAACGGTCCCCATGACCATGCAAATGCTGCAACATATGCACAGATAAAGAACAACAGAATATCTGCTTCAACTTTACTAAATGCTCCTTGACCATTTAGCCCAAACCTTAGACCGATCATTGTTCCAACGATAACCTTCAATCAAAAGTATTAGCAATAAGAAACATGATATATATAAGAAATTATGTTTAGCTTTCGTTTCAAGGTTTATATAATGATACACAAAAATATTGTTTGTTATACAAATGCATCCATGATTGTACAAGTAATATTTATTAAATTAATCATGCATGTTCACATACAAGAAATTGTTGGAGATCCCTCGTCAATTAGATATATGGTCAATTTATAGTGTGTGTGTGGGTGCAAAGCTCATGTTACTAGCCGATTTTGTTGGTTCGAGATAAAATTAAAATCTACTTCTTAAGAGGTTTGCTATTTATTGGGTTTATTGTGTAAGATGGCGGCGGACGGCGGACGGCGGCGGACAGTGGCGGAAGATGGCGGACGATGACAGTCACTGTGACAAATAGTGAAGATGAACCAGACTCATGTTCTGGCTCTTGATACCATCTTGAAGAGATTTCAGATAAATGAAACAGTGAAAACTTGTCACTGTTACAATTTTACTACTGTTTATATAAGAAAATAATAAGCAGAATACAAAGAGTCAAGGCCCAGTCCTAACCCTAATCCTAAAGAAGGGATCCTATACATGAAAAATAAAATATTACATCTCAACAAAAATAAATTCAAACATAATTATTATTCCCAAAATGCGGAAAAATTTAAAATCCTCAACGGTGATAAATTAAAAATAATTTGTAACCAATTTATTCCAAGTTTGAAATCCAAAGCCAACTAGCAATAAAAAAACACATGTCTTTCATAAACCCCAAGCTCTAGCCCTCGCTCTGTCTCGATGCCTCGCCATCACCACCTGGATTATCATCTACTCTAGCATGACAAGTCACACGATCATCGTCAAACACAAATAGAAAGGGTGAGCTCAACTAAAATATAGATGCATAAATCAATAATATAAGCCCATCACCTGAAGCATACTAACTTCACATGATACACATTCTTAAAGACCTTTATAACCCACGGTATTAGAAAATCAAAGTCTCATACCCCATACGAGATGATCCTATCCATTTTTATCATACACCTACTTGACCATGGCCTTAAGGATAACACATGCTTCCACAAATTTGCCAACTCATGGTCCAACCTCTAGGAACCTCCCCGCTCGTAGTCCAAAGTTTATTAACCTTCCGCTCACAGTCCAACCTCTATGAACATCCCCGCTCATAATCCAACATGCTTGAACACATCCTAATATCAACCTCCCCACTCATAACATCCTTAAGTGTGAGCACTCATAGTCCAACACGTTTGAACACATCCTAATATCAACCTCGCCTCTCATAACATCCTCAAGTGTGAGCACGGAACATACGAACCTCCCTGCTCGTAATACAAGTCAAGCATATCCTAGACACAAGGCTATCACAACAACGCATGCAAAACATTCAAAGCATCCACTGCCACTAGACCATCTCCCGGCTCTGCATAAGCATCGCTAGGCAATGTTGCGTGGAGGACCACTTAGCCGGCCAACCCATACCGCTAGGCGCTAGCTCTCTAAAGTCGCCCTCGCTTGGCGATTCCAGAGTGCTGCCTGGCACCATGCCTCACAAGGGCTCCCTATTCCTAACTATTGCCTGGCAGTCCAATCTGCACCGCCATATGCCACATCAATCATGCGTTATTGGTTTTTAGTTCCTTAAACAGTGACCAAGGCACCAAATCATACAATGCATGCATCTAGAATACCAAATACACATTCATATATCTTAATATGACTTAATTATACTACCATACATCACATACTTCAATTTTAATTTGATCCATATACATTCCCTAATTTAGATCATGTTAATTACTTGAATTTGACAAGGAATCAGACATGCTCATAGAAAACTCAAAATCAAAACCCAACATTGCATCTAAATCATGCCAAGTCATACATTTACGTCAAACCCCCTACAATAGTTACTCTATTTTAATACTCCATACCGAATCAAGTTTACCCCATTACATGGTCACACATTCATGCCTTAGGCTCACAACAATACACTGTAACATCTCGACCGGATATTACGAATTTAAATAATAAGCTAGAGAAATAATATCTCATCGTCATTTATTAAAACACCAATTCCCAAAAACGCGAGAAATTTAAAAACTTTATTACGTCATTCTGAAATAGATCAAATCCATAAATATAAAACTCCTTTATAATTATCAAATCTAGTAATATAAAATATTACAATTTATTTAAAAACATAAAACATAAAACTCTGAAAACTCTTTTCTCCTAAACTAGCCCCGCTTCAGCTCTATGCCTCACCAGATTCACCTACAACATCATCTGCTCACGTGTACCGCGTACACGATCATCGCCAAACACAAGTAGATAGGGTGAGCTAACAATAAAATAATCATATATACAAACATATACATATATCACAATCACACCAAAGGAAAATTCATCCTTTGATTTAATACCACATGGCCACCACCATGTTCACCGTGTTCTACATCTTCTGATGAGTATCTCAAGATGTCTTGCTGTCACACCTACCAGCTACATCTGGTAGAGCACGTGCGGGAAACCATGCTATGGACCACTCTTCGTAACGCAAGGTAGAATTCCCAATACGAATAACATTCGTAGTGTCCCAAGACTACCAAACTTGTCAACTTAATACTAAGGAGGGCAATCTAACTGGACCATCCATACATGCCACAACGTGCAAACTCACACCGGCCACACTAGCCAACCCGAGTCACAACTCAAGGGTTTCTCGTGTTCATCCGCCATCCCGAGCCACAACTCAAGAGATACCGTTCTGAGCCACAACTCAAGGAATGCCACGTGCTTAACCCCTATCCTAAGCCACAACTCAAGGGATACGTTCCGAGCCACAACTCAACGAACACCAGCAAGCTGACCTTCGAGATATCACCAAACCCTTGTAGACCACGCACATCCAAGCAAGCAAACCACTTTTTCCACACCAATGTCACCTGGTGCTGCTCACGAGTTGCCAGGCGCAATGCGCTTCCAAATTGCCTAGCGAGGGACACGTATCACCACGCACCACGCGCCTAGAAACCAATTGCCTCTGAAACTATCGCTTGGCGAGACATCCCTCACCGCTAGGCGCCTTGTGTCATACAGACCCTCTGGAATACTAGCTCTGGCCTGGCGGGTTAAACCCTGCCGCCAAGCGCCACACCAGTACAACAAACTATACTGGTTTTACTGCACTCCATCCAATTGCTAATCCTCAGTCACGCAACTGCACACCTTCAGAGTATCAATTCTCTTAATGGTTATCTTATTACTAATATTCTTACACTCATATGGTTCCCTAATCCCATTATACCAATGAGTTGATTACTTAAGATCAAACCGACTCACCAACTTTTCACCTCATGAAACTCATACTAACTTATGACTAAGACTTACCATTTCCTAACAATATCATAACTAGTCCATTCATGACCCCACCACAACCATATACCATGTCTTATCATTTAATATACCATATGTTCCCTATGCACAAATTGTCAAATTACTTTAAGTCAACCTTCCAAACGACTAGCTAGGCTTATGATTAACCTATACCAAACATTGACAATATTTTATAATTCAGCCACATTATCATTACAATACAATTTTCTAATCCATTCCTTAGTTCTCATCTCCTTTCATTAATCACTCACTCTTCCTACTACTATCGCCAACAACTTCGATTCTACTTTTACATACTACCAACTCACCCTTCACTGAATTTCTCCTTACTGCCAACTCAAGGCATACCCACCTGATATGTACTAGTCGCCTAGCGGCCATACAAGTGCCGCCAGGCAGTGCATAGAATTCTAGAGATTTTCTAGAAATTCTTGCACATGCGAAACCCCAACTTTCCGCAATTTTCCCTTACTTGCAGATTTCCATCAATTCTCCTGCAATCTCGCTTATAATTATAATAATTCATAGCCTAAACGCATCCATTATCATTTTCCAAAGCAATTTAAACACCAATTATTCTCGTGACATTCAAACCCACTGATTTCAACCCTAAACTAGCGTTCATAGCAATTTCATCGATTTTAACCTCCAATCTCATGTAATTCAAAGTCTGTGAACCTCCAATGATCAATTAACGTTTAAAGCTATTGTTTTCCTCGATCAAACTCAACTCAGAACCCCCAAAATCATTAAATCGAGCCAATAGGGCCAGCGTCGCATGGCGGGTCAATTACCATTGTCAGGCCGTTCATAAGGGAAACCCAAAAATTGGGTTGTGTGGCTTACGTCGCCTGGCAACGCATAGCTCACTGCCAGGCGGTTCCTCATAAGAACCTAAAATACACTGAATTAGGATGCGTCGCCTGGTAGGTCAATTACCATCGTCAGGCCGTTCATAAGGGAAACCCAAAAATTGGGTTGTGTGGCTTACGTCGCCTGGCAACGCACAGCTCACCGCCAAGCGGTTCCTCATAAGAACCTAAAATACATTGAATTAGGATGCGTCGCCTAGCGGCTACAAGTAACCCGTTAGGCGGTTTCTGGGAATTTTCCTGAAACACAAAAATTCAAACAGAAATATGAACATTCATGCATTTCATACTATACATCATGCAATTATTGATGAAAATAAACATTAACGAAACTCATCTCCCCTAACCTGGATTCTCTTGCTTAAAATTGGAGATTTTGAGAGTTCCTCCTTGATCACTATGTCACCCAGCACTTTCCCTCAATTGAGCTAGTACTTTTCCACGTCACAATAACCAACATTAAAAGTAATAAAGGCTCCCACTACTTACATTTATTAATTAATTATTTATTTAATTAAATTTAGCGGATCTTACATTTCCCCCACACGCATATGATTATATTATCATACCCCACGTCCTATCATACATGCAAAACTAATTAAATAAATAAAATTCACACTTATAGCACACTCAAGATTCGAACTCAAGTCCTCTCGACACCACCCAACACACTCAACCACTTGAGCTAACATTGCTCATTTTTTATGAATTCACAATTTCATTCTCTTAGATGTATCTCCAATCCCCAATTATGGTTAATTAAATATTTATTCTTTTATTTAATTTTCCTGGGTCTTACATCTCCCCACTCAAATGAATTTTTGTCCTAAGAAATTGCACTTACCCGGAAACAACTATGGATATGATTTCCTCATGAGGTCCTCCCTTTCACACGTCATCTCTTGTGTAGCTTCGTCCCAAAGAACCTTCACTGTCCTGGATCTCCTTCCCCCTCAGCTTCTTGACCTAAGAATTCAATATTCTCACTAGTCCAACCTCCACTGTAAGAACCTCCCGAAACTGAACATCATCCTTCTTTAGCACATCAGAGGGGCTTGCTATGTACTTCCTCAACTGGGACACATGGAATACTTTGTGCAAGTTCACTAAGTGTGGGGGATAGGTGATCTTATATGCTACTAGACCAATCCTCTTGATAATTTGATACAACTCGATGAACCTTGGAGTCAATTTCCTAAATTTAATCACTCTTCCCATGTCAGTAGTTGGAGTAACCCCGAGAAATAGATGATCCCCAACCTCAAACCCTAGTGGCCTCCTCCCTTTATTTGTGTAAGACATCTACTTGCTCTATGTCACTCGCATCTGATCCTGAATCAATCGCACCTTCTCTATTGTTTGCTGCAAAAAATCATACCCAAAAGTAACAGACTCCCCATTTTGATACCATAACTCAAATCATCTTTTACTTCTCTTGTTCATATCTTCTTGTTCAACTCCACACTCCTACCTTTGGATGATCACTGAATACCTTTAACTAATCCTCATATGAATGACACATTTGTTATTTTTAGAGAACTCCTCACTGCATCAATCACTAGGTCATGAGTAGAATAACTCTTCTATGCGCCTCTTACCATTGATAGGCATCACTTACCAACATTCCCCTCGCTACTCTGATCCATACACATACTCAATTCTTTGTTTACTCAAATGATGATCCTTTCGTGTCCGTAGTGGTGAGAAAATAACCACCTTTCTAGAAAACCTTTCCCTAAAACTTCTATAAAACCTACAAAACCCCGCTGTCAACACCCAATTTTGTTCGGCTAAATAAATAATAGAATAAATAATAATAATTTGTTTTTTTCCAAAAAAAAAGGTAAAAAATATAAAATATAAAACAATAAATAAGTTTTCTCTTTGGTTTTTTTTCCTTTGTCTAAATAATAATAATAACAGGATAATAATAATAATAAATAAATAAATAAAAAGAAAAAATTTTGTTTAAATCTTCTATGTATTTTCTTTTGAGACATTGTTTCTATTTTAGCCCAAAATACTCTGTACACCCACA